>Ga0302262_10000309_pt1 | contig 20014 bp, 17 predicted proteins | sample II_Fen_E3_4_FD_194557 | JGI IMG/M metagenome (GOLD analysis project Ga0302262, IMG submission 194557) | Peat permafrost microbial communities from Stordalen Mire near Abisko, Sweden - II_Fen_E3_4 | ecosystem: Environmental > Terrestrial > Soil > Wetlands > Permafrost | place: Sweden: Abisko...
CCAGATGCTGCCATGCGTGGTCACCGTGCGCGATCCGGCCTTGGGCGTGGGCACCCCCACCACCGCGCGATGCAACACCGCATAAACATCGCCCGACCGCGCCGGATCATAGGAAGCGCGGATCTTCTGAAGTTGGTTCCAATCCTGCGGATGACCGATAGGATAGGCGGTCGCCTCGATCTGCTCGCGGGTATACACCACATCGACCTGCGGATGCGCCTTCAGCTTATCCACCAGCCGCGCCGAAACCTTGGCGCGCATCGCGGCGGTCAAAGCCGGGCTGATCCAATAATCGCCCCCCAGCCCATCGCTACACACCACATTGCCGACCACATCCTCGCCCGGCGTGCAAGCGGGCAGCAATTGCGCAATCCCCAAGTCCTCGGCAATCGCGCGGCCCAGCGTCGCGCCATTCAGGCTCAGCTCGGCCCGCGCCGCCTCGGGCACACCTTGCTCGCGCAGCCGCTCGGGCATATCGATCCCGCCATGGTCAGCGGTCAACACCACCGCATAATCCACGCCGCTCGCATCCAGCTTGGCAAAAAATTCGCCCAGCTTGGCATCCAGTTGCTGCTGCTGGATGCACATTTCCAGCCCTTCGGTGCCATAGCCATGGCCAATATAATCATTGGCCGACAGCGAGACGGACAACACATCAGGCGCCGCCCCCTTGCCCAGCTTCATCTCGGAAAGCAGCCCGGCGGCAATCTCCAGCGTCGCGGCATCGGCGCGCGGGCTGGCGCGGAAATCATCCACCACCTTACCCGCAGGATCGAGCGCAAACCGCCCCGTCCCCACCGTCAGCGCCCCCGCCTGCACCGCGCGATCGCGCGCCACGCACCACGCGGGCACCGCAAAAGCGGGCGCCCCCTTGGCCAGCAAAGCCTTGAGCCGCTCATTCGCGCCCAGCACCACCGGCGAGAGTTCGCGCCCGCGATAGGAGGTGAACCCATCGCCCACCAGCCAATAGGCGGCATCCACATCATGCCCGCCCATCATCGCCACCGCGCGATCCTTGACCGAGACGGCCACATTGCGGCTTTCGGGCCACTGCTTCTTCACCCATTCGCCCAGCGTGGGCACTTTTAAGTGCACCGTCGAAACCACCGGCTTGGTGGAGGTCGATTGCGCATCCGCCTCATTTTCCGCGCAATAAACGCGCTTATCCGCCCGTGTCTGGTTCAAGTCATACCAAGTGTTGGCAATGATCCCCGTGCGCGCGGGATGCGCCCCGGTCAGGATGGTGGAATGGCCGGGGCAAGTCTCGGTTGCCGCATGGCTCTGAAACCCACTGGGAAACACCGCGCCTTTCAGCAGCCGGGCCAAACCGCCGGTATAACGCTCGCGATATTCCGCAAACAGGTCCGCGCTATACTGGTCCACCGCGATCGCCACGATCAGCTTGGGCGGCCCCTTGGGCGCCGCATCGGGCGCGGGCGCGGCGGCGGGCGCATGCGCCACCCCCTTCTTGGCGGGCGCGGCCTGCGCGGGTGCGCAAGCCACCATGGCCACACCAGCGGCCAAAGCCACCATCACACGAGACGAAACAGCAGAGCGGATAAGAGCCACAGGGCATTCCTTGCAATTGGGCCAGATCGAAGGCACAGGATTTAGCGTATAGTTTTGGCGCGCCCTGCCCCCGGTGGCAAGAGGGCAAGCCAAAGCCACCCCACCGCCCCCCACGGAGAAGACCCGCATGACCCGCTATCCCTCGCACCGGCTTGTTGCACTTGTGTGGCAAGCGCTGGCCTTGCTGGTGATCCTGGGCTGCGGCGGCATGGCCCGCGCGGCCGATGCCCCCCCGGCGGGCGCCCCCAATCATATCGCGGCCCAGCTCATCGCCGAACACCCCGCCGCCCCGGGCGAAACCGTCACGCTGGCCCTGCATTTCACCCCAGAGCCGAAATACCACGGCTATTGGCAAAACCCCGGCGATGCTGGCCTTGGCACGCAACTGGTCTGGACCGGCCCCGGCAAGGCGGGCACACCCCGCTACCCCGTGCCCGAAACCCTGCTGATCGCCGGGCTGATGAACCATGTGTTCCAATCCGACTATGCCCTGCTGATCCCCTACACCCTGCCCGCCAGCGTAAAACCGGGCGCCCACCTCCCGCTCAGCGTCAAGGCCAGTTGGCTCGCCTGCACCGACACAATGTGCGTCCCCGAATCGGCAACCCTCTCCACCACGCTGGACATCGCCCCCCCGGGGAGCCACCCCGCCCCCGTCCCGCAATTTGACGCATGGCCGGCCAAGCTGCCCGCCCCGCTGGGCGCAGAGGCCCATTTCGCACTCGATGGCGCCACCCTGCGCCTCGCCATCCCCTTCCCCGCCAGCGGCAAGATCGAATCGCCCCACCTCTTCGCGGCCAACGAAAACACCGCCGCCTATGCCGCCCCGCAAAGCTTCGCCCGCCAAGGCGACACGCTGATCGTCACCCTGAAACGCGCAGGCACCGCCCCCTTCACCAGCTTCTCGGGCGTGCTCCGGCTCAACACCGCCGGCGATGGCGTAGAGATCACCGCCACCCCCGGCCCTGTCCCCACCGGCGGCACCCCCATCGCCACAGATACCGCAGCCCCCACGCTCCCCGCCCTGCCATGGCTGGTGCTGGCGGCGCTGGGCGGCGGCTTGCTGCTCAACATCATGCCCTGCGTCTTCCCGATCCTGTCGCTCAAAGCCCTTGCGCTGGCCCGCGCCGGTGAATCCGAAGCCGAGGCCCGCGCCGAAGGCCTGTTCTATTCCGCTGGCGTGATCACCGCCTGCGCCATCCTCGGCGCCCTGCTGCTCGCCCTGCGCGCCGCTGGCCAGCAAGTGGGCTGGGCCTTCCAATTGCAAGAACCCGGCGTGGTCGCCGCGCTGTTGCTGCTGGCCGTGGGCATTACCGCCAACCTGCTCGGCCTGTTCGAATTCGCCGTCCCCGGCTTCGCCACCAAGGGCGCCGGCGCCTCCCACGGCAATTCGGCGCGCTCCGCCTTCGCCACCGGCCTTCTGGCCGCCTTCGTGGCCACGCCCTGCACCGGCCCCTTCATGGCCAGCGCCATGGGCGCCGCGCTCCTGCTGCCGGTGGCTTCGGCGATGCTGCTGTTTGTCGCGCTCGGCATTGGCATCGCGCTGCCCTTCCTTGCCATCGCCTTTGTGCCCGCGCTGCGCCGCGCCCTGCCGCGCCCCGGCGCATGGATGAGCTGGTTCCGCCGCATCATGGCCGTGCCCATGGCGCTCACCGCGCTGGCGCTGCTCTGGCTCGCCTCGCGCCTTGGCGGCGCTACTTTCGCGGGCGCCTCCCTCGCCCTCGCCCTCGCCCTGCTCGCCATCCTCGCCTATCTGGGCGCTGCCCAGCGCAAGGGCCTAGGCCGCGGCGGCCTCGTCGGCGGGCAACTGGCCGCGCTGGCGCTGGTGGCGGCCCTCGCCCTGCCCCACACCGTCCACACCCCCTCCGCCGAGGAAGCCGACCTGCTCGGCTCACAACCCTTCTCGCAACCCGCCCTCACCAAGGCGCTGGCCAGCGGCCACCCCGTCTTCGCCTATTTCACCGCCGATTGGTGCCTCACCTGCAAGGTCAACGAACGCGCCGCCATCGAGCGCGAGGAAACCGCCGCCGCCTTCAAAAAGGCCGGGGTCATCGTCCTCAAGGGCGATTGGACCCGCCGCGATCCGGCCATCACCGGCTATCTCACCGCGCAAGGCGCCGCCGGTGTGCCGATGTATGCTTGGTATCCCGCCGGGGCCAGCGCGCCGCAAAAACTGCCACAGGTGTTGACCATCTCCACCCTGACCAGTCTGGCCAAAAACTAGGGCGCCCCCAAGAAAAAACCGTATTTGACACTAATCAAAGCGGCGCGCGCAACCCAAACATAGAAAGCCCTCAAGACTGGTGGCCAGGCTCATCCCCGGCCGCCTTGATGGAGCATCTGCCCCATCACCTTGAGCTTTCTCCCCACCTTGGGTGGCTGCCGCTTGCGACAGCCGCCCATTTTTTTGGCGCCCATTTTTTTGGCACTCATCTTTCCGCGCACGCCTTGGGGGCAAACGCCCTAAAGCCCCCACTCCCAAAAATGCCGCTTGGTCGATGGTGGCAAAGGGCTGGGCGTCTCCCTCGCGCTCGTCAACACCTGCAGCGCAGGCGATGGCCGGGGCAGCTTCAGATTGTCGCTGGTGAAATTCAGCCGATTGCCATGCCACCCCCGCGCCAGATCGGCCGAAGCAAAGCTGCGGGCGAGATATTTCTGATAGGCATGCGCCTGGCTGCGCACCATAAAATGCTTGAGGATCATCGGCTCAGGATAAACCAGCACATCCGCCCCACCGAGCACATGCCCGCCCGACTCCACATTCCCCAGCCGCGCCGACCTTTTCCACGCCCGCATCAGCCGCAAGGGCCGAGGGTCGAAATAATAGCACAGCCGGTTATTGGCCAAAATATCATCCACAAATGGATCAAACGGCAACATCACCAATTCCTGAAAATTGATGGTGTTATACCCCGCCGCATCCGCCCGCTCGATATGCGCGCGCAATCCGCCCCAGCCCGTGGGCGCTTGCAGAATCTCGTCGGCATCCTGATGCACCACCCAATCATGCGATACTCTGGCCACCACCGCCTGCTTGGCCGCCAGTTGCGCCGACAAGTCAAACACCCCCGTAAAAGGCAAATGCTCCACATGCAGGATAGCCGGTGCCGCGCCCGATGTGGCCCATTCCACCGTGCCATCGCTCGATCCATTATCGATCAGGATAGCCTCTATGCCCTCTTGCTCCAGATAGGGCATAACCACCTTCAAATAGGCGATCTCGTTGCGAGCGCACAGGATGGCGACAATCCTCATACCGCCACCGCCCTTATGCCGCCGCCGCGAGGATCAAAGGGATACAGCGCGCATACCGCTGATAATACCGCGCATAATCATCGCCCGACACGCTACCCCCGCCTCTCTGGCACCAGCCACGCGGCAGGATAGGCCAGCTTGCCCGCCCCCACAATCCGGGCACCCCCTAGGCAGACGGGCCAAGCCGAAAAGGATCAGCCGCCGGTCAACAAAGGCTTGATCGAGCGCCCCTCCATCCCCTCTGGCGCGCTGGCGCCCAGCAGATCCAGCCATGTGGGCGCCAGATCGCGCAAATCGACCGGCTCTTCCAGCTTGCCTGCGGGAATATCCTTGCCCGCAGCCAGAAAATAGCCCTTGCGGCGATGCGCCCCAGTGGTGGGCCAGCTCATATATTCGCGAATTCTCGGGCCAAACACCGCCTCGCTCGAAGCAAGGCTTTCGGCAGGCATATATTGAAACTCTTCCCATTCCACCACCAGATCAGGCGCCGCCGCATGATCGTCAGGAAACAGATCCTCGCGCTTATGCACCTTGCGCACCGCAGGCTTGCCCGTGGCGGGATCAACCAAGCTGGAAAGCCGATGGATAATCTCCTCGCGCAACGCCTCATACTCTTGCGGGGCCACGATGCCATAGATGTCCCGCCCGGCCAGATTGATGTAAATATTGCCCTCGCCCTTGCCGCGATAATAGGCGCGAGTGTTCTGCCAATCGATCGCATCGGTGGTGATCTTTTCCTGCACCCAGCGCTTGAGCGGCGATCCATTGACCAGATAAAACAGCCGACGCGGGATAAACCGTGGTGCAGCGGTGCGAATGGCGGTCAACACCCGCGCCAGCCAGCCGGTCTTCGCCTGGGTGCGCGCCAAATAGCCGCCCTGCTCCAGCCAGCGGTTCAACCGCACCCCTTGCGTAAGCGGCCCCGCCCCGCATTCAGACATGATCAGGAATATATCCTCGGGCTGCATCGATTGGTGCACGGTGCGGATCATGTCATCCATATCCATGAACATCCGCCGCACCACATCGGGCGCGGCGGTGGCATCAATATCGCTCCAGAAATAATGCTGCGCAAAGGCCGAACCGCTGGCATAGAGCAAAAGAAAGCGCCAATCCTCGCGCTCGACCAGATGCTTGAACAGATCCGTCTGCCGCTGCATCTCAGCATGCAGAACATCGCCATACTCCGCCTTGCTATAAGGCCCGGGGAAAATATCCTTGTGGTGATAGCGGCCAAACACCTGCTCCAGCTCGCGATAGAGCTTGCGCGGATGCATCATGGATTCATGCAGACCCGGCGCATCCTGCCCAGAAATCGCAAAAGCGCAGCTCTCGGGCGGCGGAAAGGTGACCGGCGCGTTGACAACCGCGCTCTTTACCCCCTGCGCCAGAAAAGCATCCCACACCGTCGGCCCCTTGATCGAGCTGCCATGCGTCTCGACAAAAACCCCATCGGCCCCACGCTGCCAATAATCGAAAATGCCATGGCTGCCCGCGCTCCGGCTGGTGAACACCGTGGCCCACATTTGCGGCGTGAGCAAAAAGGGGACATGGTATTTCGTGTGCCCAACAGCAGATTTTTCGCGCAATTCGGCCAGATATGGCATCAGCCCCGCCGCGCAATATTTGTCGATCAACTGTGGCGATGCCTCGGAAAAAGCGAGCACGACGACGCGTTGAGATGGCATGGCCACAAATCCCCTGAAGAGTATGAAAACTAGCTATGCGCGCTGGAATTGCGCAATCTATCCGATTTTCCATGGCGCGGCTTGGCCAGATCCTCAAAAATCAACGCCACACGCTCGGCAACATGATGCCAGTCATGGGTGCTGATCATATACTCGATCTGGGCCTCAATCTCCTGCTCGGATCGCTCCCGCGCCCATTGCCGGGCCAAAACCGCCGCCAGATCCGGCAAGGAATCCACCGCATGAAAATGCCCAAAGCCACGGCATACAAAGCCATTGGCCGGAATATCGCTGGCCACAATATTCGCCCCGGCAATCGCCGCTTCCAACAGCGAGAAAGACATGCCCTCATGCGATGATGGCAAGGCGAAAATCCGGCAAGCCCCATAAAGCGTGGCCAGATCCGCGCCAAACAACGCACCGGGCAAAATGATCCGGCCATCATCCCCCGCCATCTCTTTCAGACGGCAAGCATAGGCCGAACTCGCCCGCACCGGCCCCACAATCACCAAGCGCGCCCAATCGGGCGTATCCAGCGCCTTGAACGCATCAATTAACAGATGCAGGTTCTTTTCCGGCTCCAGCCGACCCACTGCCAGAATGAAGCCCCCCTCGCGCAACCCTAACCGACCGAGCACATCCGTGCGCACCGCCCGGTCAGGCCGCAGCACCCCATTGGGCACCACGCATACCCCCGTAGTCCTCCCGGTCACATCGCGGAAATGCGCCACAATATCATCGTTCAAACACACAATCCGATCCGCAAAGGCTGCAATCAGATATTCGCTCAACAACAGCACCATGCGGGCCAGCCATCCCCATTTCGCCCGCTTATATTCGGCGCCCACATGGCGAACCACGCTGCGCATGCCCAGCATCCACGCCAAAGGCAGGGAAATACAGGCGCTTGTCCCATGATAGTGCAAGACACGTATCCCCCTGCGCCAAGCAAAAAACACGGCGGCAAAGGAACTCGTCAGCTTTTCCGTATGATACCCATGCAGGCACGGCACAGGCTGCACATCAAACGCACCCTCACCCTCGCTCCCCGTCCCGCGCGAAACAAAGATGGTCGCGCGAAACCGCTCTGGCGGCAAATGGCGATAGAAATTAGCGCAATAGGTCTCAATCCCGCCTGCGATAGCGCCAACACCACGCGCGCCAATCACCCCGATGCGGATCACCTCCTGCCGGTCTTGCGCGATAGCCATCACACTTTGACAAGGGCGCTGATCGTTTCGGCCATCGCGGCCCACGATGGCAAACCCGCCCGTATCGCCGCCACAGCCGCCGCATCCGGCCTGCCCAGCGCCAAGCTGGCCGCAATCGCGGCGGCAAATTGCTCGGCATCATCGGCAATGGTCACCAGCCCCGCGCGCCGCTCGAAAGCGGGCAACCTCGTGCCTATCGCGGGCAAGCCAGTCGCCAGAACTTCATTGAGCTTGATCGGCTCGCAAGCCATCGCCCATGCGGTGCGCTTATAGGGCAGCATGACCGCATCAAGCGCCCGCCAGCGCGGCGGCATATCCTCGTGGTCACAGGCAGGCAACAGATGCACATTGGCCATCCCGGCCAATTGGCTCAGATCATCGAGCTGCGTCCCGCCCAAAACAAACTGCACCTCTGGCAAGAGCGCGGCCACCTTGGCCACCAGATCGAAATCGATGGTCCGCTCGCGCAAGTCGCCAAAGAAGCCCACGCGCGGGCCAGGCAAAGCCGCCACCTCCTCTGCCAGAGGGCCATCGGGCGAGAAATGGTCCAAATCGACCCCATGCCCCAAATACACAGCCTTGCCCTTCAGCCGCGGCGCTTCCTCCTCAAACAGGGCATAATTGGTATAAAGCACAGCATCGGCGCGCTCAAACAACAGCTCTTCATAGCCCCGGATGATCGCGGAATCTGCGCCGGTAAAGGCGGAATGGCGATCGCTGCGATAATAGATCACCCCAGCCGGGTCCAAGGCGAAAGCGATGCGCGCAAAGGTCGGCGCGGTCACCACCACCACCGGCCTGCCCCGCCCTTGCCCACCCATACCCTGCTGGCGCATGGCATGACGAATCTGTTGTGCCACCCCCCATTCATTGGCCCGCGCCAACACGCCCGCATAAAAAGGCGCAAAAGCCGCCGTCATCACGGTCAGGTCAAGATCGTCAACCGGGCGCTGCCGGGGCCTGCTCATGCTTTTGAGCTTGCGCGCAATGCGCTGCCAAGATGACGTGGCCACACCCGGCCTCGGCGCACGCATGCCAACACTATTCACAAACAAAACACGCGATTGCCGCGCAAACACCTTGGACACCTGAAAATCAGAATGCCCATGAGAATGGTACCACCAGTCAAATATACTGAGAAATACCGCGTCCAATGTTTTTCCAGTCATAATGAATGGCACAAACATTTTTATGTAACCATGTTCGCCACAGAAAGGGAGGATTGCACTCCCTTCCCAATCAGCAGAACCTTCAAGGATAAAATATAATAGATTTGCCCCTATGTGTACATGCTATAGTTTATATAAAGACTATGACTATCGCAACCTGAAACATCCGCGCGCGCAAGCCGCCGCCTTGACCCGCCTTGTTTGAGGCAGGCCAAGGCAGGCCGCTTTCAAGCGCTATGGGCCAATCCCGCCTGCTCCACCGGCGTCTCCACCGGCACATCGCGCTCCACCCGCTCGGAATAGCGGTCCACCAATTGCTCGGCATGTGGCCGCAGCAGCACGGTAAACCGCACCAGTTCCTCGCACACATCCACAATCCGGTCATAATAGCTCGACGGCTTCATGCGGCCCGCCTCGTCAAATTCCTCATAGGCCTTGGCCACGCTCGATTGGTTGGGGATGGTAAACATCCGCATCCACCGCCCCAGCACCCGCAGCGTGTTGATCGAGTTAAACGACTGCGACCCCGCGCAAACCTGCATCACCGCCAGCGTGCGCCCCTGCGTCGGGCGCAGGCCCTTCATCGCCAGTGGCAGATGGTCGATCTGGGTCTTCATGATCCCGGTGATCTGCCCATGCCGCTCCGGGCTACACCACACCTGCCCCTCGGACCACAATGACAGCGCGCGCAATTCCGCCACCGCCGGATGATCATCCCCCGGCACCTGATCGGGCAGAGGCAGATCGCTCGGATCAAAAATCCGCACCTCGCAGCCGAAAAAGAGCAGCAACCGCGCCGCCTCCTCCACCACCAGCCGCGAATAGGATCGCTCGCGCAGCGATCCATAGAGCAGCAAGATCCGCGGCGGCGGCTCCATCGCCCCCAAGCCCAAAGCCGGGCGCCGATGCGCATACTCGGGCTTGAGCGCAGGCAAATGCTGCGGATCAGGTAAATCTCGCAACCGGCTCATGCCCGTGCCTCCTCAACAAACATCACCCGGGCGACCGCATAAGCCAGCAACGCCCCCACCACTTGCGCCACGACAAACCCCGGCACAGAGGCAGGCGCAATCCCGGCAAATGTATCGCTCAGGCTGCGCGCCACCGTAATCGCCGGATTGGCAAAGCTGGTCGAGGCCGTAAACCAATAGGCCGCCACGATATACAGCGCCACACTGGCCGGCACCGCCGCAGGCCGCATCCGCACTGTGCCCAAAATGGTCAGCAGCAAGCCAAACGTCGCCACCCCCTCGCTCAGCCACTGCCCCGGCCCAGATCGCACATGCTGCGACACCTGCCACACCGGCAGATCAAACATCGCATGCGCCACCCACACGCCCAGAATGCCGCCACCAAGCTGCGCCACCACATGCCCCCACGCCTGCGCCCCGGAAATATCCCCGCGCAGCCGCATCACCAGCGTCACCGCCGGATTGAAATGCGCGCCCGAAATCTCGCCCAGCATGGTGATCAACACAAACAGAATAGCCCCGGTGGCCAGCGTATTGCCCAGCAGCGCCACCGCCACATTGCCCTCCGCCAGCCGATCAGCCATCACGCCAGAGCCAATCACCGTGGCAAACAATATCCCGCTGCCCAGCGCCTCAGCCAATAGCGCGCGCTTCATACGCGCTTACCATCGGCGTCGATCACCACCTCGCCATCCTCCTTGGCAAAGGCGCCAAGCTGCGCATTGGGCAACAGATCCAAAACCTCTTCCGAAGGGCGGCACAGCTTCACCCCCAGCGGCGAGACCACCAGCGGCCGGTTGATCAGGATCGGATGCTCCATCATCGCATCCACCAAAGCTTCCTCGCTCAGCGCCGGATCGCCCAGCCCCAGTTCGGCAAAAGGCGTGCCCTTTTCGCGCAGCAAAGCCCGCGCCCCGATCCCCGCCCGCGCGATCAGGCTTTCCAGCAAGGCGCGCGAAGGCGGCGTCTTGAGATATTCCACCACATGCGGCTCGATCCCGGCATTGCGGATCATCGCCAGCGTGTTGCGCGACGTGCCGCAGGCGGGGTTGTGATAGATGATGATGTCCGTGCTCATGATGCATCCTTCAGATCGATAAGGGGATAACAGGCGGCAGTATCCACACAGGGCACCCCGCCACAGCAATTTTCCGTCAGATAGGCCATCAAACCGCTCATCGCGTCATACTGCGCGCGATAGATGATTGATCGCCCCTCCCGCCGCTGGCTGACCAGCCCGGCATGCGCCAGTTGCGCAAGGTGAAAGCTCAGCGAAGACGAGGCAACACCAAGCTTTTCAGCAATAGCGCCAGCCGGCAGCCCCCGCTCGCCCGCCTGCACCAGCAGGCGAAACGCCGCCAGCCGATGCTCCTGCGCCAGCGCCCCCAGCGCGCGAATGGCAAAGGCAGCCTCCATGGGAATCTCCATATTTCTACATCTATCGAAATATGGAAACGCACGCGCCCTGTCAACCCCACCCCTCTCTCGCCCAAGCCATTGCCATCCGCCCTCGCCGGTTGCAGGATCATCCCCGCGCTGCCATAGGCGCAGCCCGTTTCCGCTTGGCGCAAAGGACTTTCCCACCATGCCGGTCAGCACGACAATGGCCGGTTCGCTCGGCCTCGATTTTGGCACCACCAATTCGGTCATCGCGCTCGGCGCCAGCGATGGCCATGCCGATATGGTCTCCTTCGCCGCCCCCGATGGGCCAAGCTCGGTGTTTCGCTCCGCGCTATGCTTCTGGCAGGATGAAGCCGTGCGCGGCGGGCTGGCGCATGAGGCGGGGCCATGGGCCATCGCGGAATTCCTCGATTTCCCCCAAGGCTCGCGCTTCCTGCAAAGCTTCAAATCCGTCGCCGCCAATGCCACGTTTGAACACGCGAACCTGTTTGAAAAACGCCTGCGCTTTGAGGAACTGGGCCAGATTTTCCTGCGCCACCTGATCACCCATGGCGGCGATACCTTGCGCCACCTGCCCGAGACCATCGTGGTGGGCCGCCCGGTGCGCTATGTCGGCTCGCGCCCCGATGCGGCGCTGGCGCGCAAGCGCTATGATGCCATGTTCGCCGCGCTGGGCCGCCCGGTGCATTATGTCTATGAGCCGATGGGCGCGGCTTTCAGCTTCGCCTCGCGGCTGAGCGATCCGGCCACGCTCTTGGTGGCCGATTTCGGCGGCGGCACCAGCGATTTCTCCATCGTGCGCGTCGAGGCCCCCGGCGCCGCCCGCCGCTGCGTGCCGCTCGGTTCAGCAGGCATCGGCATCGCGGGTGATCGGTTCGACTATCGCATCATGGATCACCTCGTCCTGCCGCTGCTGGGCAAAGGCGGCACCTATCGCTCGTTTGACAAAGAGCTAGAGATCCCCGCCGGGCATTTCGCCGATTTCGGCGATTGGTCGCGGCTGGCCCTGATGCGCAACCGCAAAGTGCTCGAACAACTGGCCCGCCTCAAACACAGCGCCACCGATCCCGCCGCCATCGCCCGCATGATCGCCGTGGTGGAGCATGAGCTGGGCTATGGCCTGTATGAAGCCGTGGGCCAGCTCAAGCGCGTCCTCTCCAGCGAGGACCACGGCCAACTCCGCTTCTCCAGCGCCGATCTCGAACTGGCGGTTGATGTCCGCCGCGCCGATTTCGAACAATGGATCGCCCCCGATCTGGCCCGCATCGGCGAGACGGTGGATGGCGCCATGGCCCGCGCCGGCCTGCGCCCGGATCAGATCGACCATGTGTTCCTCACCGGCGGCTCCTCGCTGATCCCGGCGGTGCGCGCCCTGTTCACCGCGCGTTTTGGCGACAGCCGCATCGCCAGCGGGCAAGAGCTAACCTCGATCGCGCATGGTCTGGCGCTGATCGGCCAATCGCCACATCTGTCCGAATGGATCGCCGATGACGAGGACGCGGCATGAGCGTCGCCTTCCGCCGCGATGGCGATGAAGAGCATCTCGAACCCAAATTCGAACGGCCCATTCCCCCCGGTCCCAATCTGGTCACCCCCCGCGGCTTGGCGCAGATCGAGACCAAGGTGGCCGAACTCGAAGCCCACCTGCCCACGCTCATCGACGAAGCCGAGATCACCGCCGCCCGCCGCGCCCTGCGTTATTGGCGCACCCGCCAAGCCACCGCGCAACTGCTCCCCCCGCCCGCTGGCAACAGCGTGGCCTTCGGCTGCCGCATAAGCCTGCGCATGAACGGGCAGGAAAGGGCCATCACCATCGTCGGCGATGATGAAGCCGATCCCGCCTCGGGCCTGCTCGCCTATTCCGCCCCGCTATGCCGCGCAATCATGGATGCCGAAGTGGGCGAAAAGCTCGATTTCGCGGGCAAGCCCGAGGCGATCACCATTATCGCCATCGCCCCAGCCTGTCCGCTCAAAGCCTGACCGTTTACAGCCTCGCGAGCAATTCCGCCTTCTTGGCCGCGAATTCCTCGTTGGTCAAAATGCCCTTCTGCACCAAATCGCCCAGCCGTTCGAGCCGCGAGAAAATCTCGTCACCCCCCATGCTGGCCACAAGCGCCGCCTCAAACACCGGCGCCTGAACCACCGGCGCCTCTGGGGCCGGCGCATACACCGGCGCGCCCGACACCATCGGCAGATCAAACAAACGCACCACCCCATACTGGCTGGTAAAGCTCAGCGACTGGTCCCCGCTCTGCTGCTGCGATACGCCGCCAATCTGATGGTCGAGCGTGTCATAAATGCTCACCTGCCCATTCTGCTCGATCGCCAGACGGCGCGTGGCGGGAAACACCGCATAATGCATGTCATTCTGCGATCCGCTGGCCGATGGCGCGCCCAGCTCCGCAGGCCACCGGCTGCCATAGCCCCCCGCCGCGTTCTGCACCGGCACAAATGGCCAAGCCGCCGCCAGCGCGCCAGACAGATCGTTGCACAAGGCATCAACCCGGTATTTCAGCCCCTGGTTGAACATATCGCCCACCATGATCATCCCGCCCTGCTGCCACTGGCCCATCCCGCCCAGCTCAGGGTGGTTAAACTGCGCCTGCATCCCCCCGCCCGCCGCAATGGCGCACAACAGATGATAGACCGCATCGCTGCTGGTATTGTGGCGATAGGCCATGGCGTTGACCATGTTCTGGCCATCCTGAGTCAAGGCTTGCATGAAAATCCACTGTGCTTGAAGCATGGCAAAGGCGGCCAGCTTTCCATCAACCCCGCCTATAGCACAATTTCCCCTGCTTTGCATAAAGCAAGCCTCGAACGACCCTACCATAACGCAGGCCTGACCGCGCCAAGGTCAACGCATCACAGCAGCAAGCGCCCCCGTGAGCCAAACTTTTCCCTCACGGATGGTGAACGCGGGCGCATATCTGTACTGGAAAACTGCAACATGCTGTGACGTAAGCCACCCCGGCTAATGGCAGTTCTGCTTTCAAATTCAAAGGAAATCGTCTAGTCGAAGCTTAACACCGAATTACCGCTTATGGAGGCCACTATGTCAGACACTCTTGTTTCGCCGAGTGCTGCGCGCCTATCTGCACAGGATGCTAACCGCATCCTCCTTGTTGATCTTAACAACTTCGCTTCGTTCCCCACCCTTGCTGTAGGCCTTCTTGTCGCCGCATTGCGGAATGTCGGGCATAGCGTCGATCTACTGGTCCCCCTCGCCTATGATGTTCCCGCTGCGGCACGCGAGAAGCCAGACCGTTTGCGCCATCACTGGATGCGCAAATTTCACCTTTCGACCACGCCGGGCCTGATTTGGGCGCGCAACGCATCAAGGTCCGTCTACTACTGGTATCATCGCCGCCCGCATCGCACCGTTATTCGCGAAGTCGCGCGAGCGCTCGATCAAAAGCCAGATTGTCTGCTGCTATCCGCCTATCTTCAGCATCACGCCACTGTCGTCGAACTGTGTCGGCTGGCGAAGGAGCGTGGCATACCGGTCTTGCTCGGCGGCCCAGCGTTTAACCTGAAGGGAACCGTCGAGAGCTGGCGCACAATTCCCGGCCTCACCGCGATTTATGGGGGAGAAGCTGATCTGCTGGTGCCCACTTTGGTCTCAGCGATGATCAAGGGCGAAGACCTGACGCAATTCCCCGGCATCACCCTGCCCGATGGGCGCGGCTCGGCCGCAGCCCCGCCACTGCGGGAGCTGGATCAAACCCCCGTGCCCGATTTCACAGACTTCCCCTGGGATCGCTACCCCGTGCGGATCATTCCGATCATGACAGGCCGCGGTTGCCAGTGGGCGCGCTGCCTGTTCTGCTCGGATGTGGTCTCGGCCAATGGGCGAACTTTCCGCACCCGCAGCGTCGAATCCGTGCTGAACGAAATGCGCGAACAATCCCGGCGCTGTGGCACAAATAATTTCCTTTTGCTGGACCTCAAGCTCAATTCCAACCCCCATCTGCTGCGAGGGCTGGTCGAGAATATCCAAACCGCCGTGCCCGGCGCCCAATGGATCGGCACGGTCCATGTTGACCACCGCGCCGACAACGGCTTGTCCCGCAACGAGTTGCGCGCCGCCGCGCGCGCCGGCATGCGGCGGGTCAGCTTTGGCCTCGAATCGGGTAGCCAGCGCATGCTCGACCTCATGCACAAAGGCTCGTCGGTGGAAGCCAACGAGACCTTCATCCGCAACGCCAGCGAGGCCGGCATTTCGGTGCGCTGCACGATGTTTCAAGGCTTCCCCGGTGAAACCGCCGAAGATCTGTCGCTGACCGCCGATTTCCTGATGCGCAATGCCGCCCATATCGACCGTGTCAGGTTTAACGACTTTTCGATCCTTGAAGACACACCGATCTGGCAAAAGTTGATGATAGAAGGGGATGCCTATCCGGGCCTGTCGGTTCAACGCCTCGACAAGCTGCATGCCCGCGCATCCTATACCTATCGTCCGTCGCAGGATGGCGCCTATCGCCGGGCCAGAGAGCAGGTGCTGGAAGCGGTCTATACCATCAACCGTAGGCCCCTGCGTGATGAGGCCCGCATGTTTGACGGGTTGATGTAACCATGCGCCCCGATCGCTTCGTCCTGTCGGACCCTGTGCGCAGGCGCCTGCGCCGCCTGTCGCGCGCCGAGCGTTGCGAAGAGGCTGTTGCCTTCCTCCGCCAATTCGCCCGCGAAACCAGCCTTCCTTCAAACGATCTTGACGCGCGCCTGCGCGAAGTGCGGCGCAGCATCGCGCAGACGGGAACCTATTGGCACACCAGCGAGGAACTGGCCTTTGGCGCCCGCGTTGCCTGGCGCAACCATGCCAAATGCGTTGGCCGCCTGATATGGAAATCGTTGCAAGTGCATGATTGCCGCAACATCGACGATTGCGACGAGATGGTGGACCGCACTCTGGCAACGCTGCGGCAGAGCTTTTCCGATGGCGACATGCGCTCGGCAATCACGATCTTTGCCCCGGCAACCGAAACATCCATTCCGCCGACTTTTGAAAGCACACAGTTCTTTCGCTATGCTGGCTATATGCTCGATGACGGCACTATTCTGGGGGATCGCGCCAATATCGAACTAACCCAAACCGCGCAACGCTTGGGCTGGACACCCCCTGAAACGCCCGGCCAATTCGATCTTCTGCCGGTCATCGTCAGAAGCGCGTCCGGCGTGCGCTCCGCCTATGTCATCCCGCAGGATGTGCGGCATGAAGTAGCCATCCATCATCCCGATTACCCCGCCTTGGCAGAGCTTGGCCTGCGCTGGTATGCCATGCCGGTGGTCACCAATTTGGTGCTCACCATCGGCGGGATTGATTATCCGTTGGCGCCTTTCAACGGGTATTATGTCGCAACCGAAATTGCTTCGCGCAACTTTGTCGATCACACCCGTTATGACCTTCTGGAGCAGATCGCCCGAAAATTCGGCTTCAACCCCGATGCCGATGGGCCTCCACTCTGGAAAGATCGCACGCTCACAGAACTGAACCATGCGGTGCTCTCCAGCTTCCAGTCGGCAGGGATGGCGATCTCCGACCATCATACGGTCAGCGAACAATATATCGCCTTTGCCCAATTGGAACATCGCGCGGGCAGAACCCCTTCGGGCGAATGGTCGTGGATCGTCCCGCCGCAAGCCGGTTCCGCCTGCCCCACCTATCACCTGCCGATGGTGAATGTGAATGCGGTGCCCAATTTCTATGTGAGCCGCCATATAGACGGCGGGCAGTTGGCCATAGACAGAACCCACCTGCGAGACGGGATCTGGCGCAGACGATACGAGCAATTGAAGCGCCGCTGGCGAAAATGGCGCGCAAGGCGGGATCACATCTGGCAACGGGTATGAGCGCGCCCGAATTCAGCGTTATCATCCCTCACCGGAACGATTTCGACGGACTGGAACGAACCCTTGTCGCGCTTGATACGCTCTTTGCGACACCTTCGTTCGAAGTGATCATTGCCGATAATGGCTCCATGGGCGGGGTGGCTGCGGTGAGTATGCTCGCGGCCCGCCATCCCAGCCTAGACCTGCGCGTGATCGATGCCCCCGAGCCAGGCGCTGGCCCCGCCCGCAACGCTGGCGCGGCTCTGGCCCGCGCGCCCATGCTTGCCTTTCTCGATTGCGACTGCCTGCCGGATGCGGATTGGCTCCAAAATGCCCAACAGCCGCTGAAACAGGCCAACGCGGTGCTCGGCGGCCCGGTCATCGCAAGCATCTGCAACCGGCCTATGCGGGGCATCAATCCGGCGGAACTCTTCGATGTGCTCTATGGCTTCAATGTCGCGCGCAGTTTCCATCTGGACGGCCTGTTGCTCACAGCCAATCTGCTGATGCCCCGCGCGACATTCCAGCGTGTAGGCCCTTATCTCACCGGCCTCTCCGAAGACAGGGATTGGTGCCAACGCGCGAGGGATCTGGGCTTCACCCTAACGCTCGCGCCAGACCTTGCCGTTCATCATCTTGCGCTTGACGATGCGGATCGCCTGCGCGCGCGCTGGGCGCGGATCGCGCGCGAAACGCATGCCTATCATCACGCCCATGGATCAGGCAGGTCTTCAGGCCTGCGCTATGCGTTGGTCGTAGCCCTGTCGCCACTCGTGCATGGCTGGCGCTTGCTCGGCCCCAAGGCTGCGGGCGCGCCAATGGCTGTGCGGCTGCGCTGCCTGCTGTTGCTGCTTAGCGTCAGGGCGCAGCGGGCATGGATCGGCGCCCGCCTCGCCCTTTGCGACAAGGCCACAGCGTTTAAAGACGCTCTTTGGGGTTGGTTAACAGCAAAACCGTCAAACCGATAAGGACAAGCACCGTCGCGATAGAAATCCGCAAAGCCTCGCCCGATCGGTCCAGATAGATCCCATTACCACAAGCCGCCGCAACGCTGCCGATGAAGGTCGCCTTGGTCGATAGGAACCAGCGCGACCCCAGCAATCCGGTAAAGCCATGGCGTGGCAACCAGCCCTCCCATCCCTGGTCGGAAGAATGCCGCGCCTGAAGCAACAGTAAATATGCCTTGATCTGCGCCTGACGCGCGCCATGGTGGCACCACATGCTGGCCAAAATGGCGGAAAACAGGCTGAAGCTCAGAGCAATCTGCGCCGGATTGCGGTCAAACAGAAGCTGAAAGTAAGCCGTAACCAGAAACAGGATGGCGTTGATCACGATCACCCCATTCTGAACCCCCATGCGAAACAACAGTTCCCGCTTGAGATAGATTGCGTCTTCTCGTTCGATATCGAAGACCATATTGATTTGCCGGTGTTTTATTTTATAACCTGCAGATTAACACAAATCCATGGCCCTGTCACTTTATCGGCATCCACCTAGGGCGCCCCAAACACAAAAGGCCCCGCCCTGCGGCGAAGCCTTTGCAACCTATGGTGAGCCCAGCTGGATTCGAACCAGCGACCTACTGATTAAAAGTCAGTTGCTCTACCGACTGAGCTATAGGCCCCCAAAGGGGAATGACCACAGCGCTTCAGGCGCCGGGTCGGGTGTCCCTAGTGGCGGGCCGCGCCCGGGTCAAGCGTCTGTTTAGCTGTCGCAGCGTAAAACCTGTAACAGGGTCGCGCCACGCGGGCGCAATCGCGCTGGCCGGGCCTAATACAAAGCCCCGCTGCCGAAACAGCCGATGCGGCACCACCAGCCCCGGCGACCGCCACACGCCCCCGCCCCACAACACAATGTCCAGATCGATCACCCGCGCGCCCCAGCGCCGCCCCCGCCGCCGCCCGAATGCGCGCTCAATCCCCTTCACCGCGCGCAAAACCGCATCGGGCGCCAAGCCACACCGCAACACCACCGCCCCATTGGCATAGCGCCGCAAGCTCGGCCCCACCGGCGCGCTGCGCACCACCGGCGCCACCGCCTCGACCGCGCCAATCCGCCCCAAAGCCGCCACAGCAGAGCGCAACACCGCCTCGGGCGGCCCAAACCGCCCGTGCCGCACATTCCCGCCCAGCGCGATCAGATAAAGCTCAGATGTCCTGCGCAAGGCGACCATACAATTGCGGCCGCCGGTCGCGGAAAAACCCCATCCCCGCCCGATGCACCTTGGCCCGCGCCAGATCGAGCGCACTCACCAGCACCCCCGTTTCCCCCGCGCCATACTCGGCCACCAGATCGCCCCACTCGTCGCTGATAAAGCTGTGGCCATAAAACCGCTGGCCATCCTCCTCACCAATCCGGTTCGCGGCCACCACCGGCATACAGTTCGAAACCGCATGCCCAATCATCGCCCGCCGCCACATCCGGCTGGTGTCCAAATCCGCATCATACGGCTCCGACCCAATCGCCGTGGGGTAAAGCAACAGCTCCGCCCCCATCAGCGCCATCGCCCGCGCGCATTCAGGATACCACTGGTCCCAGCAAATCCCCACGCCAATCCGCGCGCCAAAGACATCCCAGACCTTGAAACCCGTGTTGCCAGGGCGGAAATAATACTTCTCCTCATACCCCGGTCCATCGGGAATATGGCTCTTGCGATAGGTGCCCATGATCTCGCCATCCGGCCCGATCATCGCCAAAGTGTTGTAATAATGGTGCCCATCGCGCTCAAAATAGCTGGTCGGGATCGCCACTTTCAGCCCCCGCGCCAAAGCCTGCATCGCGATCACACTGGGATGCTCCACCGTCGGCCGCGCCAGCTCAAACAGCGCCTCATCCTCACGCGAACAAAAATACGGCCCCGAAAACAGCTCCGGCGGCAAGATCACCTGCGCCCCGCCCCGCGCCGCCGCCTCAACCAAGGC
>Ga0302262_10000310_pt1 | contig 19983 bp, 14 predicted proteins | sample II_Fen_E3_4_FD_194557 | JGI IMG/M metagenome (GOLD analysis project Ga0302262, IMG submission 194557) | Peat permafrost microbial communities from Stordalen Mire near Abisko, Sweden - II_Fen_E3_4 | ecosystem: Environmental > Terrestrial > Soil > Wetlands > Permafrost | place: Sweden: Abisko...
CGATTTCGGCGCCGCGCATGACGAAGCGGATCTGCACCGAGCGGCGCTTGCCATCGCGGGGCAGCGAGACCTCGCGGGGCATCGTCCAGATGTAGGTATCGCCCACCAGCTGCGCCTTCTCGAGCAGGTGGTAGAGCGCCCACGGCGACGCCGAGGTATCGAGCTGCTGATCGGGCGCCCGGTCCGACTGGTTGCGCAAGATCGGGTCGCCGAACATGATGCCGATCGACGAGCCCTCCGCGCCCCACCACGACGGATTGAACGAGCGCGCCGTCGGTGCCTGGTTGAACCCGAACACCGCGGCGCCGCCACCGCGGAGGAACGACATCGTCACGTAGCCTTCGCGGTCGAGCTCCTTGGGCAGCGGCAGCGGGGTCACGGTGAGCGCCAGCGGCATGCGCTTGCCGTCCTTGTCGAAGTAGACCCGCGCCAGCCCGACGATCATGTTGACCCGGGACAGCATGCCCGATGGCAGGTTCAGCGGCCTGGCCAGCGGCCCGCGCTGCGCCCAGCCATTGCTGCGCAGCACGCAGAACTGCGCCAGATCGCGGAACGATTGCCAGAACGCGCCGCCCTCCTTGAACGCGTCGATCTCGCTGGGCTCGACCTCGCGCTTGGCCTTGCGGCGGAACGGGTACTTCTCGAACGTCTTGGCCACGATGCCCCAGGTGCGCACCCACTGCTTCTGGAGCCCGCGCTCGAGCTCGGGGACGCCGAAATCGAGCACGCGCTCGAACGGCTCGAGGAACGGCAGCCGGAGCTCGTCGGTGATCCCGGCCTCGGCGAGCCATTGCAGGGTCTGCGCCGTGTACGACGTCTCCGGCTGCAGCAGCATGCCCATCGCCACCCGGGCGACCGGCGAAAGCAGGCGCGATAGCTCATCGCCGCCGCCGCCGCTGCTGGCGGCCGCCGGGTCGGCCGCCGTCGGCACGCCGAACTGCTGGGTCGGCGGCTGCGAGAACACGGCGGTGTTGGTACCCGTGGCGGTCGGGCTGGTGCGCTCGGTCCCGGCGAGCTCGCGGCTGAGCTTGGTCACGAGCGCCACGTACTTGGCCAGCTCGCCCGCCGTCGCGTCCTTGGGGTGGACCAGGCGCACGATCGGCTGCAGCGGCGCGACCGCGTCGGACAGCGCGCGCAGATACGGCGAGTCGATGTTCTGCAGGTCGGCGTCCTCGGCCAGGCTGCGGAGCCAGCGCATGAAGCCGCCGTTGGGCTTGATCATCGCGTTGATCGCCGGCGGCAGCTCGGCGGCGGTCTTCACGTTGAGGTGAAACGGCGTGTAGCTCGCGTACAGCGCCTCGCGGTAGCGCTGCGCGTAGTCGTTGCACGCCGCGAGCGCGTAGGACGCGAGGGTCTCGCGATCGGTCACCGGGAGCGGCGAGCTCGGCAGCTTCTTGCCGAACTCGTCGATCACCGGGCGCACCATGCCGTCGACCGTGGCCTTGTGATACGGGTCGACGACGGGCGGCGGCGCCGCCGGCTTGGGCGGCGGGGCGGACGCCAGCTGGGTGGCGTCGATCACCGCTTCCTTCTTGGGCGCGTCGCTGCCTTCGCGCTGCGTGGCGTCGATGACGGCCTCCGGCTTGGGCGCCGCCTGCTGGGTCTCGCGCGGCCAGAACGGATAGCCCGGCTGCTTCACGTAGATCTGCACCGAGGCGCGCGCGATCATCTCCTGCCAGCGCTGCCGGCCGAACGAGTACTTCTTCTCGAGCTTGAACGCGTAGACCTCGCTGCTCGGGCCGCCCATGATCTTGTTGACGTGCGCGAGGAGCGCGACGAGCGTCATGCGCCCCAGCACCGGGGCCGAGAGCTCGCCTTCCTGCACCATCGCCAGCACGCCTTCGAGCGCCGGGCGGTTCTGCTCGATCCACGTGATCGCCTCGTCGCGCTTGGGCGCCTTGAGCAGCGTCGCCACGTCGAACGGCGCGATCGGCGGCAGCAGCGTCATGAGGGTCGACACCTCGGGGAACTTGTGGCTGCGGTCGATCGCCTCGGCGAGCTGCGCCGCGCGGGTCTGCAGCGGCACCAGCTCCTCGCCCACGTCCTGGCTGTCGTAGGCCGCCTGCAAGCGCACGAAGAACTCGAGCCACGGCTTGAAGCTCAGCGCTGGATCGTTGTCGGCGAGCGGGAGCTGCAGCGCGATCGCATCGCCCCAGGCGTGCGGACTCCAGTAGATGTACGCGGAGACCGCGCGCTCGGGCACCTTGAGGTTGGTCGCCCACGCCGCCGAGCGAGGCGCGATCCAGTCGCCGAGCGCGTTGTCGCGCGCGGCGTACAGCAGGCCGAGCAGGTAGACCGCGAGCTCGCGGCTCTCGACCGCGCCGTGGCTGGCGATCGGCAGGAGGTAGGCGCCGCGCGTGCAGGTCACCGTGGCCGCGGCCATCCGGCGCTTCTCCGCGCGCGCCGACAGCCGGAGCAGCGGCCACCAGCGCTCGGCCGATTGAACCGCGCGCAGGGTGACGTCGGCGCCGTCGAGCGTGCGATCGATCTCGTGCTGCTGCGTGGCGCCCGGCTTGCATGCTGCCTCGTAGGCGGCGACCGCGGTGGTCGCGGCGTCGAGCTTGCGCGCGTGGTTGTAGTGCACGATGCCGAGATACGCCGAGACCACCGTGCCGACGACGGCGAGCCGCCACACGTTGCGGCGCATGATCTTGCGGGCCTGCGCCTTGGGCGCCGGGGCGACGATGGCGCGGTCGATCGCGCGGTCGGACTCGGCGCCGGGCGCGAAGAAGTACAGCTTGTCGAGCTCGGGAGGCGCGGCGAGCCGCGACTTGCCGGTGAGCGGCGCGAGGAACGCGCCGAGCGGCGGCCCCAGCCCTCCGGAGCTCGACAGGAGCTCGACGACGCGGGCGAAGCTCTCCGAGGGCGACGCGGTCAGCGCGGCGTTCAGGTGGTCCTCGCGCGCGCCGAAGATCTGGACGTCGCGGCTGTCGCGCATCGCCGCGATGTTGCGCAGGTCGGCGACGAGCGGGAGCCGATGCCGCGTGGAGACCTCGGCGAGCTCGGCGAAGCCGGAGAACCGATCGAGGTGGGTCAGGCACATGCTGACGCGCAGCGGCCGGCGGTGGATCTCCTGCAACAGGTCGATCTTGCCGCGCACCAGCTGGGCCTGGCGGCGCAGCTCCTCGGGCGCGGCGTTGCTCAGCGCGACCGCGTCGAGCACCACGATGACGCCAGGCGGGCGGTTGCGGGTCGACCGCGCCCACAGCCGCTTGAGCGCGCGCCGGGCATCGGACGAATCGTCGGCCAGCAGCGCGGCCGAGACCTCCTGCACGACGACGCGGCTGCCGATGTAGATCTGCAGCAACGGGTCGTCGGTGAGGCTCGGGAGGAAGCGCTTCTGCTGCGCCTGCCAGTCGACCTGGGCATCGACGAGCTGGCTCTTGCCGCCGCCGGCGGGGCCGAGCACCACCACCATCGGGTACTCTTTGATCGACCGGCGGTGCGGGCGCGGCTGGGCGCGCATGAAGCGGGTCCAGACATCGCGGAGCGCGTTCTTGGGCATCCGATCGGCGCGGTCGCGTTCGCGTTCGCGGCCGCGCTTCGATGACCGCTCGCGCTCGCCGCCACCCCCGCCTCGCGAGGCGCGCCGCGTGCTGAGCAGCCGGAACATCCCGTAGATGAGGCCGACGATGCCCGCCATCACCAGCGACAGCACCACCATCGTCAGGTAGGAGCCTTGCTGGGCGACTTGCTGCGTTACGTTCATGGATTCACCGTCAAGGCGGAGGCGAGCAGGTCTTCGATGCGATCGAGCAGCTTGCGCAACGCCTCGCGCTGCACCCGCACGCTCGCGGCGTCTCGCAGGGTGAGGATCTTGTCGATCCGGCTGTTGGCGTCGTCGAGCAGCCGCTGGATGGCCTTGAAGCGCGTACCGCACGCGCGCTGGCAGGCCTCCTCGAGCAGCCGGCCCAGCGCGCGCAGATCGGGCCGCGGATCCTGGGCGAGCCGATCGTAGTCGGGGAGGCCCCCCCACTCGATCTGATCGCGCTGGTCGCGCTGGTCGGTCGCCGGCGACTCGCTCGAGGGCGCGCGCTCGGCCGACGGGTCACGCCGCGCGGGGACGGGCGGCGGGACGGCCGGGACGCCGCCGGTCTGCGGCCGCCGGTCGTGCTCGCGGTGGCCGTGGACCGTGGGCCGCGCCACACCGGACTGGCTCGGATCGTCGGGCCAATCGATGCGCGGTCGCGAGATCGCCGGGTTCTTTGCCTCGGCCTGCAGCTGCGCCACGACGTCGGGGAGGTCGTGCCACTTGTCTTTTCCGCGTCCCGTCATCGCTCACCACACCAGCAGCAGGATGATCGGCAGCAGCAGCAGCGCGCTGGCCGAGTACAGGTAATACCGCTTCGGGAAGCCCGCCGCGCCGTCGGGCGATGGCATGTAGGCGATGGTGAAATGGCCGGTGGCCGTGCTGCTCTGCGTGCGCACGATCCGGCTGGCGAGCTTCTGCTTGTACTCCTCGAGCATCTGGCGATTGCGGCTGTGGCGGCCGACGAAGCCGTCGGACAGGCAGAACGCGCACACCTCGAACACCAGCTCGGGCGTATCGGTGCGGCCCAGGCGGTCATCGAGCAGATCGTAGAACAGATCGCCGCCGTCGTGGACGTCGAACAGCGCGCGCTGCAAGAGCGGCCACTTGGGCGCCTCTTCCGGAGCCAGCCGGCGCTGCACCTTCTCGTCCACGAAGATCGCGAGGATGAACAGGATCTGCTTGAGCTCGTTGCTGTCGAGCAGCGAGCCCAGCTTGGCCGAGGCGCGCGCCAGGGTCTGACGCAGCTGGCCATGCAGCGTCTCCATCGCATCGTTGCCGAGCAGCGGCCGCATGTCGAGATCCCCGGCGGCGGCCTCGGGAGTGGTGGCGGCGAGCAGCTCGGACATCTCCCGGTGGCTGGCCACCAGCTCTTGCCACACTTGCAGGTTCATCTTGGTTCTCTCTCCGTGGTTGAACGGTCAGTTGCGTTCGACATCGACTTCGACCGCGACGGCGTCGCCGCCGCTCCACGCGTCGAGCAGCTCGCGGATGCGCTCGACCAGGGTCCAGGTGAGCGCCTCGTCGGCAGGCGCGATCGGGTCGAGCCGCAGCCGGTAGCGATAGCGCGCGTTGACCGCGCCGACGTCGGGCCGGGTGTCGACCGTGAGCTCGCGGATCCGGGCGAGCACCGGGTGGAACGGGCTCTCCTCGTCGACGCCGAGCAGGCGCAACAGCGCCAGGAGTTCGTCCTTGTGCAGCGTCGGCTTCATCCGCATCGCCAGGAGCTCGAGCAGCGCCGAGGACAGGTGGGCCAGCGGCGATTCGGCGTGCTCCCGCGCGGTGCCGAGCAGGCGCAGCTGCAGCCCCTCGACGTGGCGATCGGTGAACGCCACCTTGACCGGCCCCACCGCGTGCGCGCTGAACCGCGGCTGGTACCAGTCGACCTCGGCCACGATCTTGCGAGGCCGCTCGAACGCGTTGCGGAACCGCAGGATCAGGCGATGGCGGATGCCGGCCTGGGTGTCGACGCGCTCGAGCTCGTAGCCCTCGGAGCTGCCGGGCAAGCCCGCCACCGGCACCGGCACGCGGCCCTCCTGCTGGTCCGAGATCTCGTAGACCCCCGCCACGGCGGCCAGCTCGCAGTCGCGATCGACCTCGTTGGGCAGGATCGGATGCACCAGCCGCGTGCCGTCGAACAGGATCGGCGCGGCGGGCGCGCGCTTGAGGTTCACCACCGGCACCGTGTGGAGCACGAACGGATCATTCACCGCCGCGCGGCTGTCGGGCCAGCCCGAGTCGAGATCAAAGGCGAGCACGAGCCGGGTCCACGGCCGCGGTGACTGCGGCACCTCGACCTGCACCGACAGCTCGAGCTCGGGGTAGTGCAGGAGCAAGCGCACGCGCTCGAGCGGGTTGCCACACACGGTGGCGCTGCTGGTGACCGGGCCGAACGCGACCTCGCAGGGCGCGCCGGGGCGCCCGTCGCTCGGCCGCTCATCGAAGAACGCGGACACGCTGCGCAGGTGGCGGCGCAGGTTATGCATGACCCGCAGCGACGCCACATAGCGGTCGAGGTAGTGCACGTGCAGCGGCAGCGCGCCGGGCAGCCCGCGCACTGGAAACTGCGCGCGGATCGGCAGCAGCAGCCGGAAGCCATCCTCGAGCACCAGGACCTCGGCGTGGTCCAGTCGGGCGTGCACCACCGGAAGGTCATGCAACGTGCGAAACTCACCCACCGCCCCATCGGGCGCCGTCAACGCGACCTGCGCGCCCTCGGGCACCGTCATGGTCTCGATCAGCCGCTCGGTCTGCGCGAGCTGCAGCGTGGCCATGGCGGGCATCGGCGACAGGATGAAGTCGAAGTAGCCGCCGAGCAACCGCTCCAGGCTGGCGCGCATGTTGTTTTGCGCCGCCAGCCGCGTGCCAACCGTGAAGTAGGCCAGCGCTTCGATGATGCGCTTGACCGCCGGGTCCTCGCCGTCAATCGCGGCGTGGGGGTTCAGCTCGCCGTGGGTCTGCCGGAACTCGGCGAGCGAGTGCAGCTGCTCCAGGTACGCACGGTATCTCGCGTCACGATCGCTCGTCACACCTCAGGTGGCGGCGCCCGCGGATCCGTGACGGTTCACAGGAACTCGATCATCCCAACCAGAGCAATATTCGGTGCTTCGATCTCCACGCCGGTCAGGGCGGTCACGTTGAAGTTGCCGGCTTCGACCGACGCGATGCCCACCGTCGCCACATTGAACGCGGCCTCGGCCTCCGCGGTGATCGTCGCCGAGGTCATGTTGAGGTTGGCCTCGGCGGTCAGCGCGATCTCGGGTGACGTCTCCGTGATCGTCGCCGGGGTCAGCATGATGCTGCTGGCCCCCGATCGGATCAGCGCGTCCATGGTGGCCGTCTCCACGATGTTCTTGGCGTTGACGATGAACTGATCGGCCGTCACCGTGACCGACGTCGGCGTCTGCTCGATGGTGCTGGTGCCCCCGGGCCCCACGACGGTGATCGTGATCTTGTCACCGTCGAGGAAGATCGTCTGCTGCTTGACCCCGTTGACGACCTGGATCGTCAGGCCCTTCTTCTTGTCGAGCTCAATCCTGTTTACTTTCACTGACACTTTCCACCTTCGCGGGTAAGGGGGTGGCCTCCTCGTTGACCTCGATGAGGAGGTTGCCCTCGGAGATGACGACCTTCTGGCGGTCGATGTCGTGGATGCGCGCGATCTCGAAGATGGGCTGCAGCGAGCCCTTGTTCTCGTAGAAGTTCATGAGCGACGTTCGGCTCGATGGCTTCTTGCCGAGCAGCATGTGGTTGCCCTGCATGTCCGAGGGGATGCGAACGCCGTCGCGCCAGCTGACGAAGGTATCGATCCAGGCCTTGCGCCAGGTCATCGCCAGCACCACGCGCTCGTTCTTGTAGGCGGGGAAGAACATCTGGCCCGGCATGCGCCCGGGGTCGTAGGGCGCGGTGATCTCGGGCGCGGTGGCCTTCCACAGCGGCACCTCGACGCGATAGGCGAACAGGCCGGTCTTCTGCGTCCTGGGATCGTAGGTGAGCGACTGATCGTCGGCGTCGATCGCGCTCAGGATCTTGGCCTCGACGTACACGGGATAGGTCGGCTCGACGAACGCGGGCAGCCGCGGCGTCGTCAGATCGCGCTTGACCTCGAGCCGGGCGGTGTAGCCGAGCTCGTACTCGGCGTTGACCTGGCGGTGGTAGGCGCCGGCCGTCGGGTCGAGCGCGCGCGCGCGCAGGACCACGTCGTAGACCCGGAACAGCTTCTGCTTGACCGGCCAGGCGTCGGTGCTCCAGCCGGGCTTGTGCGCGGTGAACTCGGCCACGTCGCCGGGGTACAGCGGCTGAACGGGCGTGCGGCTGAACGCGAGGCTGAGCTCGGGCTCGGGCTCGGGCACGAGCCGGGCGCGCTCGAGATCGGCGCGCTCGTCGACGTCCTCCTTGAGCGGTGTGCGTAGCAGCGTCTGGCACACGATCTTCGCGTCGGCGAACGCGTTGGGGATCGGCACCGGCGCGATCGTGGCGCCGGTGAACGAATCGAGCACCTCGCCGCGGTAGCGCGGCACCGGCGGGGCGTCGATCGTGTAGCCGCGCTCGTAGAACTCGTAGAAGTCGCCGAGGTAACGCGACTGCTCGGCCTTGCCACCGCTCTCGGCCGGCGGATCGCGCGGCGGCAGGAAGTCGGTCTTGTCGACCGGGATCGAGCCTCCGGTATCGGTCTTCTTCTGCTCGATCGCGTACGTGTTGGTGCGGCAGTCGTACGTCCAGATCAGCCGGAACCGATCGACGTACCACATGATCCAGTCGTAGAAGCTCGCCTTGCCGATGCTCGGATCGAGCGCGAAGAACACCATCGGCGTCTTGTACGGCTCGCGGCTGGCCCAGCTCCAGTTGCCCTTGAACTGGATCAGGTCGCTCTTCTGATCGTTGATGACCTGCTGGATCGTCTTGTCGGCGTACAGCTCGCAGGGGTGATGCTGGCGCCACAGGACCTGCGCCGCGTCGGCGGCCTCGATGCGATAGCGGCGCACCGTGATCTGCTTGGCGAGCGGCAGCTCGTCGACCGGGAACTCGCGCAGCGCGCGCTGGGTGACCAGGCCCTTCAGGACGAGCGGCGGGTCGGGCTTCTTCTTCTCGTCCGACATGTAGTCGGCGATCTTGAGCTCGATCTGGAGCAGCTTGGACTGGAAGTACGTCGGGAGAAACGTATCGGTCTCGGTGCCGCCTGCCGAGGCGTCATCGAAGATGTCGAACTCGATCGTCCCGTTCCAGCCCCAGTTGGTGAGGTGGAGGTCGATGCTCTTGATGTCGCCACCGGCGACGACCTTGGTGGCCCCTCCCTTGAGGGTGAGGCCGAGGGCCAGCTGATCTTTGAAGGTGCGCATCACTCTTCTGTGACCTCGACGTGGCAATAGACCGTGTGCATCGACAGCAGCATGCGCACCGAGGCGTCGCCGATCTGGCCGTAGATGCGGAAGTGCGGACACAGGTGATCGTCGATCGGCTCGGGCTCGATGCGCACGTCCTTGAGCCGGGGCTCGTAGCGCTCGAACTGATCGCGCAGGTGGCCCGCCAGCGCCACCATCGGGCGCGCGCTCCACATGGTGTCGGTGATCGACAGGCCCATCTCCGGGATGAACGAACCGTACTCGCGCCGCATGTTGAGCAGGTGCTGCAGGTGCTGGACGATCTCCGTGACCTCGTCCTTCACGGGACGGCCGTCGACGCGCTGGAGCAGACCGAAGTGGTGCGGCGCGCGCGCCATCACGCTCTCCAGAACAGCGAGAAGGTGACCGCCTCGTGCTCGGGCCGGGCGTAGAACCCGAGCGCCGACTCGTTGAGCACCTGCGCCCACTCCTCGCTGGGATCGATCTGGTAGAAGTCGATCTCGGGCCCGAACGAGTTGGGGAACGGCAGCTGCGCGATCTGCTTGAACTCGACGCCGCGCAGGGCGAGCCGGTGCACCACGGGCAGCCGCTTGGGGCTCGCCAGCTTGATGGTCTCGACCGGGACGCGGCGCTGGACGTCGGGGCGCTGCACCAGGAAGAAGATCTCGGTGGCGTCGACGAGCTCCTTGGGCAGCGGCGTGATGAGGAACGCGCCACCCTGGCGGGTGAACGCGCTGTAGCGCATGCGCGCGCGGACGTGGCCGAGCCGCGCCCGGAGCAGCTCCGTCATGCGCTCCATGCAGGTCGCCGGCTCGTCGTGGGTGTAGCGCGGCAACGCGGTCTCCGGCTCGACCTCGAAGAAGCAACACGCCGCGAAGTAGAGCGTGCGCACGGCGGCGAACAGCTGATACGGGTGCGGGTGGATGCCGTGCTCGAGGTCCTCGAGCATGCACACCAGCTCCTGGATCTGCGCCACCATGCGGCGCACCGCCGCGGCTTGATCGCGCGCGACGTAGGCGTCCGAGAGGTGCATGAGCACCTCGCGCCGGAAGTTGGCGAGCCGCTGCAGCAGATCCTCGACCAGCGCGCCGAAGAACGGGCTGGTGCCGACCTGGACCAGCGGCGGCGCGTAGCCCTGCCGCACCTGCCAGGCGCCGCTCGAGTCGCGATCGAGCTCGAGTAGCTTGAGGGTCGCCGACGCCCCGGCCATCGAGGACTCGGTCGCCAGCTTGAGCGTGCGCATCACGCGGTCGACGCCGCGCGGATCGTCGCCGTAGAGCGGGTTGCCCTTGGCGTCCTGGGTCTGCGACAGCAGGTGCAGGTACACCGCGACGCGCTGCCGGGTCTCGGTGCGCAGGTCGAGCGGCGCGACCACTGCGTTGCCCGGCACGTCGACGAGCTGATCATCGGGGAAGACCACGGTCAGCGACGCGATGGCCAGGTCGCCCTGGGCCAGAAGTTGGGTATTCCAGGCCAAGCGAGCCACCCCATGGCCCGGCAGGCTGCGAACGCGGGTGGACAGGCGGGCCTCGGCCAGCATCGCTTCCTCCGCGAGGAGGAAGTGATCGGGCTGCAAGGTCTGACCTATGTACCACTTGATGCGTGCCAGCTTGTGCGCGGTCATGGGGGCGGCTGCTCGGTCTGGTTTATCGTCGATACATCGTCGGTCGAACGGTTGGATCAGCTACGAGAGCGGGGCCACGGTCCACACGCCGTTGTCCTGGCTGCCGAAGCACAGCTGCAGGTCGGTCTCCTTCTCCACGAGGACGCCGATGCGGAACTTCTGCAGGTGGTGCGTCCGGCCAAAGCTCTCCTCGCCGAGGTCATCGAGGTAGAGGGTGCCATCCTTGGCGCGCCAGACCTGGCCCTTGATGTTGACCTGCTTGAGCACCTCCGTGCCACCACTGCCGCCCGTCACGGTCTGGTACGCGCCCGCCATGCCGGTGAAGGTGATCTGCGCCTGCTCCTTGCGGATCAGCGACGAGATTTTTCCGGCGGGGTTGCCGTTGGCGCCGCTGGTCGCATCGACCAGCAGGTCCACCATGAGGATCGCGTTGTGCTCGATCCACAGCCGGGTAAAGAACCCAGCGCACTTCAGTGAGGAGTTCGGGCCCTTGACCTTCGAGTCGAGGGATTTTCCGATGTCGCTGCCACCGATGACCACCGACGAGAAGTAGCCGCCGATCGCGTCGATCGACTGACCGAGCACGTGTGCATCCACGCTCGCGAGGATGCCTTTGTCCTTGTTGGGAATACTGCCTGCCATAATCGTTTCTCCTGTCTGATCCGGGGTTCGCTGAGAGTGGGAGGAAGCGTCGATCTATGACGCGCGGATTTACTTCTTTTCGGGCGCGTTGAGGCGCGACTCGAGGCGCAGCTCGACGCTCATGCCCTCGAACTGGATGTGCGGCAGCACGGACATCGTGCAGTCGTACCAGCCGAGCTCGCCGGGGCGAGGCGAGACTTCGATGTGCGCTGCCTTGAACGGGTAGTACTGGATCTCTTTGGCCGTCGGGTTGGGGATCGTCGTGACGTACTGGTTGATCCAGTCCGTCAGGATCTTCTGGATCGTGAACGCGTTGGCCGTCGAGCTGCCGATGTTGTCGCGCATGATCGACTTCACGTAGTGCGCGATCCGCGTGATCGAGAACGTATACGATAGGTTGCAGACGAGCTGCGAGTTCTCGGAGTCGCGCGGGTCCTTGAACTTCTTGGCCCGCTTGACCGACTGGACGCTGAAGAACGTCGCGTCGCCGGTGCCCTTCTTGTGGATCAGCGGGATGAAGCCGCAGCGCGCGAACTCGAGTTCGCGATAGTCGGGGATCACCAGCTCGACCGGCGGCTGGATCTCCTCGAAGCCGCGCACGTCGAACGTGTCGACCGGCAGGCCCTGGATCATGCCGCCGCCCTTGGGGCCGCGGATGTACTGGCACCACCCCGAGCTCGAGAACGCGCGGTGGAGGTTGCGCGCCATCAGGAAGGCGGCGTGGCCCCACAGGTAACCATCGTGCTGGCCCTTGGCCTGCTCGGTGAAGTTGAGCTTGGGCACCGGGTTCTTCTCCGGGTCCCATGGCAGGCGGACGACGTAGCGCGGGAACGTCAGGCCGATGTAGGCCGCCACCTCGGAGTCGCGGAACGCGTTCCACGCCGAGTAGCGCGGCTGGTTCAACAGACCCTCCAGATCCTTGATGGCCTCGACCTCCTCGACGCTCTCGCAGCCGAAGAACTTGGTCGACACGCCGGAGAGGAAGGGCGCGTGGCTGGCGTTGGCCAGCTTGCCCATGCTCTTCAGGAAGAACAGATCGCGCGGCGTGTTCTCGAACTCGTAGAGCCCGACGATCGAGCCGAACGGCTTGCCGCCGTACTGGTCGTACTCGGCGACGTACATCTTCTGGAACAGCGCCGTGCCGAACACACTGGCCGAGTTGTTCTCGAAATCCTCGTCGAGCTCGTCCTTGGTCACGTCGAGCACGTCGATGACGATGTCCGACTTGAAGTTGGTGGTCTTGACCAGATCGTCCAGGCCGCGCCAGTTCGCTTCCATCTGCTGGAAGTCGGGGTGGTGGATGACCGCGTTGACCTGCTCGTTGATCAGCTGGTCGATGCGCTGGACCGCCAGCCACACGTCGCCCTTGTCGAACCGGCCGTTTTGCGGCTCGACATTGTAGAGCAGCGCGGCGATGCCGGCGACGAAGCGATCCTCCTGGCTCTTGCCCGCGTCCTGGTTGACCGCGAGGCCTTCACCGATCATCGGCAGCGAGCTGTGCTTCTCGGGCTCGAGCCGCACGCTCGAGAGCATCTTCGCGACGTAGGCGGTCTGCGCGTCGACCGGGTCGGCGGTCCGGGTCTTCTCGGCGGTCTCGGTCAGTGTGCTCATGGACTAGCCTTGCTCGTCAGTGTCGTTGTTGGGCTGCTGCGCCGGCAGGCGGAAACCGCCGTACGCCTTGAGCTCTGCCAGCGTCTTTTGCAGGCTCTCGGGGTTCTGGTACAGCTCCTGCACCAGCTTGCGCAAGTCGCGCCGGTTGTCGATGTTCGACTGCATCTCGAGCAGGAGCTCCTTGAGCAGCGCGAGCGCCTTGACCTGCGGAATGTGCTGCGCGACCTCGTCGGGGCTGAACGACTTCATGCCGGTGATCGGCAGCGTCACCTCGGCGTCGTCGCTCCCCGGGTCGATCTTGTTGGGGACCTTGACCTGGAGCGTGATGTCCATGTCCTTCATGAGGTCGTCGACGCGGTTGGTGCCGTCGAGCGAACGCAGCCGGCGATCGTCGAGGTTCTCCTTGCGATCCTTCGACGAGCCCTGCGAGAAGTCGCCCAGGACCATGGTGCGCAGCGGGAGCGAGATGTCCTGTTCCTCGCCTTCGATGTTCGTGCGGTACTTGAGGGTAATTCGCGATTGGGGAAGCTCGTCTTGGATTGCCACCGGTTGTTCTCCTCAGCTTCAAGTGGTGGCGCCGGCACAAGCGTTACAGCGCCGCGTTCATGACTCTCGCTCAGCGAATTCGTTCTAGGACTTCATCTTCAGCAGCGGCGCGCTGGGTTCCGGATTCGACCGACGGTGTGGGCGGGAGCGCACCGTGGCGCGACGCCGTCGCGGCGCTGACCAGCGCCTGTCGGGCTGGTTCTGGCACGATACCTGCGGCGGGGGCAGCCGTGGGCTGGCCGAGCAGCAGCGCCCGCGCCCCGATATCCTGGATCGGCCCATCGAAAATCAACACCTTGGTCGAGCTCGAACCGCTCTGCAGGGGCTGCAGGCCCAGGAAGCTCGAAGGCGACAGGGTCAAGAAGCTGGGTCGGTCGCGGATCACCAGCGTGACGGTGAGCCCCATCGCGGAGTCGACGATCTGCGGCAGCAGCTGATCACGCAAGCGCCGTGCCGCCTCCTCCTGCCAGGGCGCCCCGCTGGTCGCGAGCGGTTCGCTGGTCACGATCGTGGCCGCCATGCCGGCGCACAGCACGTCGGTCACCCCGCCCAGGGCCGAGCCATCGCCGATCGCGGTCTTGCCGAGCACCACCGGCTCGGTCGGGATGGTGCGCTTGGTCGCCTGGCGCCGCACCGACACGTCGAGCTCGGGATAGACATGGCGGAACAGCCAGTGCGCCATCGCCGGCGAGTCCATGCGCACGAGCTTGCTGATGTCGCGCCGGGTGCGCGCCCAGTCGCAGCCGAGCTCGGCATCGCGCTCGGGCCACAGCATGCGCATCCGGCCGCGCAGCAGCGTGTGATCGAAGTACTCGAAGAACGGCACCAGTCGATCGGTCGAGGACTCGGCGAGCTTCAGGATGTACGAAGGCAGCGGGCTCTCGCTGCCGAGCAGCCCGAGGTTGAGCGTGACCACGACGCGGCGCTGCGGCACGCGCTCGAACCGCAGCTCCTGCACCAGGCAGCTCGGCCGCACCATGCTGTGGTGGCTGCAAAACACGATGTCCTCGTCGTCGTAGCCGATGTCGTGGAGGGCATCGAGCAGCGCCGCGCCCTCGAACTCCTGGGCGCGCGCGGCGATGGCGCGCTCGCGCCGGTGCTGGAGCGCGTTCGCGGCGGCCACCGCCGACGCGGCCACGGGCGCGGGCACCGGCACGGGCTCACGACTCGGCAAAGGCATCGAGATCAGCATGGTACAGCTGCACCAGCGATTTGTGGCTGGGCATGAGGTCGGCCATCACCGGTCCCAGGTTGTCCGCGTGGCGCGTCATCGCGCGAAAGTACGGCACGAACAGCTTGGGGAAGAACACGATCGGATCGAAGGCGGACAGCAGCTGCTCGAGGTCGCTGGCGATCACCGCCGCCTTGAGGGTCTGGTTCTTCTCCACCAGCTGCTCGAACAGCCGCAGCTTGCGCAGCAAGAGGCCGAGCGCGGCCCCGCCCTCGATGGCGACGGCACCGGACCGCCGGTCGGCGGCGGGCGCGGCGGCGTTGTCGGCGGAGGCCTTGTCCTGGCCGTTCGTCGCGGGCGCGACCGGCTTGTTCTCGGTCGTATCGTTCTCGGCGGCCGCGCGCTTGCTGTCCTCGGCGGCGGCGCGCAGCGAGGCGTTGATGTCGCGGATGCAGCGGTCGAGGTTTCGCAGCTTGTCGAAGCACTTGCCGGTGGCGAACCGCTTCTCGGCCTCGGGCACCAGCGCCGCGATCGCCTGCTCCGCGGCGGCGAACGCGGCGGTGCCGTCGGGCGTGAGCCAGCCCTCGTAGCGATCGTCGCGCGCCTTCTCGTGGCCGTTGAGCTGCCGGATCAGGGACGAGAACAGCCAGTGGAGCGCGCCGTCGGCGGGCTTGTCTTTCTTGGCCGGGCCGATCAGGTCCCAGCGCGTCGTCAGCGTCAGCGTCAGCTGCTCGAAGATGTAGGGCAACGCCTGGGCGTCGCGCGCGACGTAGTAGCCGTAGAGCAGGTAGCCGACGAGGCGGACGTCGCGGATGCCCTCGACCCACAGGTCCTGGGCCAGCGCGGCGGCCTCGGCGTAGTTGCTCTTGAACGCAGCGTCGTTGATCGCATCGAGCCGGAGGTCGCCGAGCTCGAGCCCGGGCGACGCGGGCTCACCGTCGCGATAGAGCCCGGCGACGAGGCGCTTGTGGTCGAAGCGAACGGTACCGGTTTCGTCCATGGCTTAGGGCTTCTTCCCCGGGTTGACGAGTTGGATGAGACCGCCCCAGCGGCAGCGCACCGAGGAGTGTGCGTCGAGCGCGCGGACGCCGCGCACCCAGACTTGCGAGTCACCCACCTGCCACTCTTCGGAGACCGCGGGGACGCAGGGCATCGGCGTCAGCACGCCCATGGCGGCGGCGGTGGCGGCGGCGACCTGCGGATTGCCGGGACACAGGCAGGCTCCGAACGGGTGGATGTTCTCGAATGGCACGTAGTCGCTCGCGATGGCGATCGGGACGTGGCTGGTGGCGTGGATGGCCGCCGGCGCGGTACCGAACTGGCAGCGGGCGAGCGTGCCGTGCTCGACATGGGGAGGCATCACGGACTCCTTGGAGGAACAAGGTCGGCGCCGAGCGCGAGCGCGCGGCGCAGCAGCGTCAGCACCTGATGCGGCTCCTGGCGCGGCTTGTGATAGAAGTTGCCGGTCACCTGCTGCGACGCGCACCAGCGCGCATCGGGCACGCCGTCGCGCATCCGCGGGTAGAGCGGCAGCAGCTGCACGTAATCGGGGACCAGCTCGGCGCCCAGCTCCTGGGCGATGATCCGCGCCAGCGCCTCCTCGTCACCGGGGTGCGGCCGGGTCGCGCCGCTGAACGCGCACAGGATCCGCACCGGCTGGCCGAACCGCCCCGAGCGATCGAGCACCACCGCGGCGTCGATCACGCGCGGGTGCTTGCGCGCGAGCTCCACGATCTCGGCGATCGGATAGACCCGGCCGGCCGAGCGCGGGCCGCGCGTGCCGCCGTAGAGGAACCGCTCGCCGGCGTGCACCAGGATCATGTACGGCGGGCGCGACGGCTCCTCGGGCGCGAGCAGGCCGAAGTCGCCCATGGCGCGCGGGCCGCGGCCGGCCTGGTCGCTGCCGCTGACCGAGGCGAGCGACCACGGGCGGCCGGGCGCGGGCAGCACCTCGGCGTGGACGTGGCCGCGGCGCCGCGGCGACCACAGCACGCAGCCGCCGGCCGAGGCGTCGACGAGCAGGTTGCTGCTGGGGACGTTGCCGAGCATGAGGCGCTTGACGAACCGGCGCCAGGCGTCGATGTCGAACGGCTCCTCCGGGTTGCGCCACCAGAAGTCCCAGCCGCGCACCATGCCGGCGCGCGCGCGCAGCAGCACGTCGCGCGTCGTGCTCGAGATCCCCACCGCGCGCAGCGGCTGCTGGGTCAACAGCGAGGGCTCGAGCGCCAGGTCGTCGAGCTCGACGTGCACCCAGGTGCCGCCGCACAGGAGCGTCCCGATGAGGAGGCTCGGCTGGTGCTGCAGCGGCGACATCCCGGGCGCCGCGGCCATGTCGCCGGGGCGCATGCCGCACAGGAGGATCGCGTCGCGCAGCGCGCCCAGGTAGAAGTGGTCGGCCTGCAGCGGCAGCGGCCGATCGCTCGCCTCGACGAGGTCGGAGAACAGCTGCGCCACCGTCGCGTCGGGCGCGTAGCTGTGCATCAGGCGGCGCCCGCTGGCCCGGCCGCTCACCAGATCGCCGAGCAGCAGGGCACGCGCCTCGCCGATCAGCGACAGGTAGGTCGGCACCGTCACCACCAGCGCGTCGCCGAGCTGGGCCAGCCGCGTGGCGACGAAGCGTGCGCCGAGCGGTGGCAGGTACGAGAACACCAGGCCGAGCCGCAGCGCGGTCAACAGCCCGACGACCAGGTCCTCGCCCATGGGCAGGACCAGGCACACCACCTCGCCCGGCGAGATCCCGCGCTGCACCCACTCCTCGGCCAGCGCCGTCGAGCGCGCGTCGAGATCGCGGTAGGTCGTGACGCGCCAGCCGGTCTGGCGCGAGAAGCAGCGCAGCGCGACCCGCTCGGGCCGGTGGCGCAGCACCAGGTCGTAGTAAAAATCGAAGCCCTCGGTGGGATGGCTCTTGGACGCCGGACTCGACAGCGCCGCGTGGTAGCGGGCCAGGCTGCGCCAGAACCTCGCCGGGTCTCGCCAGCTCTCGGCCAGCCAGCCGCCGCGCAGCGCAGGACCGCCATCCTCGCTCGGATCGAGGTCACCATCGGCGGCGATGGTGGCCGTCTCGAGCTGGGCGCGAATGCGGTCGAAGTCGAACTCCATCTTGGAACTCTACCTGGGCGGAGGGGCGAAGGTGCGCTGCCACGTGATCGTGAGGTCGGTCACGCTCTGGCGACGCCCGCTGCCGCGCCGGGAGCGGGCGGCTGGGACCTCGGCGCGGCCACGTGCCCGGCGGCCGGCTCGCCGTCTTCCACCGGCTTGGGGCCGGGCTCGATCACGAGCTCCTTCTCCGCCGCCGTGACCGCGACCGACTGGCCGTCGATGATCGCGCCCTCGACGATGAACTGCGCCAGCGGATCCTGCAGCCGCGACTGGACGACGCGCTGCAGCGGACGCGCGCCGTACGCCGGGTTGTAGCCGGCCTCGGCGAGCACGGTCCGCGCCGCGTCGTCGATCGAAAGCTCGATGCGGCGCTCGCGCAGCCGGGCCTGCAGCTTGCCGAGCTGGATGTCGACGATCGGCTTCATGACCTCCATCGTCAGCGGCTTGAAGATCATGACCTCGTCGAGCCGGTTCAGGAACTCGGGGCGGAACTTGCCGCGCACCGCGTGCATGACCTGCTGGTTCATCTCGGCGGTCTCTTGCGGGGTCTCGCAGACGCGCATGAACTCCGAGCCGAGGTTCGACGTCATCACGACGATGGCGTTGGTGAAGTCGACCGTGATGCCCTGCGTATCGGTGAGCCGCCCGTCGTCGAGGAGCTGGAGGAACAGGTTGTAGACGTCGTTGTGGCCCTTCTCGACCTCGTCGAACAGGATGACGCTGTAGGGCCGGCGCCGGATCTTGTTGGTCAGCACCCCGCCCTCCTCGTAGCCGACGTAGCCCGGAGGTGCGCCGACGAGCATCGCCGCCGAGTGCTTCTCCATGTACTCCGACATGTCGAGCCGCACGAGCGCGCGCTCGTCGTCGAACAGCAGCTCGGCGAGCGCCTTGGCGAGCTCGGTCTTGCCGACGCCGGTGGGCCCGAGCATGAGGAACGAGGCGATCGGCCGGTTGGGGTTCTGCACGCCGGCGCGGGCGCGGCGCACCGCGCGGGCCACGGCCGACAGCGCGTCGTCCTGGCCGATCACGCGGCGGCGGAGGTGCGCCTCGAGCTGCAGCAGCCGCTCCTTCTCCGACTCCACCATGCTGGCGGCCGGGATGCCGGTGATGCGGCTGACCGTCGCGGCGACGTGGCCCTCGCTGACCTCGGTCTGCAGCAGGGGACCGCTGCTCAGGTTGAGGTCGGCGAACTCGGCGAGCACGCGCTCGCACTCGGGGATGACCTTGTACTGGAGCTCGGCGACGCGCGCGAAGTCCTGGACGGCCAGCTTGGCCTCCTTCTCGCGCAGCGCGTCCTCCAGCGCCTTCTTGGCCTCGTGCACGACCGTGTTGGCCTTCTTCTCGCGCTCCCACCGCGTGGTCAGCGCCGCGCTCTCGATCTTGAGCGCCGCGAGCTCGGCCTGCGCGACGGCCAGCCGCTCGCGGACGCGCGGCGCCGACTCGCGGGCGAGCGCGTGGGTCTCGATCTCGAGCCGCACGATCTGGCGATCGATCTGCTCGAGCGCCTCGGGTTTGCCGACGAGCGCGAGCCGCACCGAGGCGGCGGTCTGGTCGATCAGATCGAACGCCTTGTCGGGCAGGTAGCGGTCGGTGACGTAGCGCCGCGAGAACTTGACCGCGGCCGAGATCGCCTCATCCATCAGGCGGATGCCGTGGTGGGTCTCGTACTTCTCCTTGGCGCCGCGCAGCATCGCGACGCTCTCCTCGACCGAGGGCTCGGGGACGTTGATCACCTGGAAGCGACGCATGAGCGCCGCGTCCTTTTCGATGCGCTTGCGGTACTCCTCGGTCGACGTCGCGCCCATGCAGCGCAGCTGGCCGCGCGACAGCGCTGGCTTCAGCATGTTCGCCGCGTCCATGGAGCCTTCCTGGCCGCCGGCGCCGATGAGCATGTGGATCTCATCGATGAACAGGATGATGTTGCCGGCCTCGGCGACCTCGGCGAGGATGCGCTGCAGGCGCTCCTCGAACTCGCCGCGGTACCGCGCGCCGGCGACGACCGCCGCCAGATCGAGCGACATCAGGCGACAGCGCTGCAGATCGTCGGGCACGCGGCCGTCGACGATGCGCTGCGCCAACCCCTCGACGATGGCGGTCTTGCCGACGCCGGGCTCGCCGATCAGGATCGGGTTGTTCTTGCGGCGGCGGCAGAGGATCTCGACCGCGAGCTGGACCTCGGCGTCGCGGCCGATGAGCGGATCGAGCTCGCCGTCGCGCGCCGCGGCGGTCAGGTCGCGGGCGTACTTGGCCAGCGATTCACCCTCGATGGCCGCGGACACGGTGGCCGGCGAGGGCGCCGCGCTGGATCCCTGGGGAGCCGCCGAGCCGTTGGCCGACGCGGGCCCCGCGGCAGCCGTGCCAGTGCCGGTGCCGGCGCCGGTGCCGCGCTGGGCGGACGCGTCGGGAGTCGCGCGCGCCT
>Ga0302262_10000312_pt1 | contig 19832 bp, 13 predicted proteins | sample II_Fen_E3_4_FD_194557 | JGI IMG/M metagenome (GOLD analysis project Ga0302262, IMG submission 194557) | Peat permafrost microbial communities from Stordalen Mire near Abisko, Sweden - II_Fen_E3_4 | ecosystem: Environmental > Terrestrial > Soil > Wetlands > Permafrost | place: Sweden: Abisko...
ACGTTTGCCGTTGCGGGTTTGTAAGAACCATAATTTACCTTCTTGTACGGTAAATTCCATGTCCTGCATATCTTTATAATGGTTTTCCAGCTTAGTTTGGATGGCATCCAGTTCTTTGAAGATCGAAGGCATTGCTTCTTCCATGGATGGATACTTAGAGAAACGCTCTTTTTCTGAAATACCTGCGAGTGTAGCCCAGTGTTGCGATCCGGCTTTGGTGATTTGCTGTGGAGTTCGGATTCCGGCTACTACATCTTCGCCCTGAGCGTTGATCAGATATTCACCGATAAACACGTCTTCACCGGTTGCGGCATCGCGACTAAAACAAACACCGGTTGCAGAGGTGTTGCCCATATTGCCGAATACCATGGATTGTACGCTTACTGCGGTTCCCCATTCGGCTGGAATTCCTTCCATTTTCCGGTAAAGAATAGCACGGTCGTTCATCCATGAATCAAATACAGAGCAAATGGCTCCCCAAAGTTGTTCATAAACAGAGTCGGGGAAATTCTTTCCGGTGCGTTTTAATACAGCAGCTTTGAATTTGTTAACCAGTTCTTTTAAATCATCTACTGTGAGCTGAGTGTCCAGCTTAATACCTCTGGCTTTTTTTACTTGCTCAATTATATTTTCAAAAGGATCAATGTCATTTTTGTTGGCAGGTTTCATGCCTAACACCACGTCACCATACATTTGTACAAACCTACGGTATGAATCCCAGGCAAAGCGTGCGTTTCCGGTTTTGCGTATTAATCCTTCAACTACAGCATCGTTTAGTCCCAGATTCAAAATGGTGTCCATCATGCCCGGCATAGAAGCTCTGGCTCCTGAACGGACGGAAACCAGAAGTGGGTTTTCAACGTCTCCGAACCTGGAATTCATCAACTTCTCAACTCCGGTGATAGCTTTTTCAACTTCCGGTTGCAAAAGTTCTACCACCTTATCTTTCCCCAATGCATAGTATTCGGTACAAACATCAGTGGTGATAGTGAATCCAGGAGGTACCGGCACTCCAATCAAATTCATTTCAGCTAGATTTGCTCCTTTTCCTCCGAGCAAATTCTTCATGTCTGCTTTACCTTCAGCTTGTCCGTTGCCAAAAGTATAAACTCTTTTCGTGTTACTCATATTAGACTATTTATTAAAAATTGGTTATGTGATTTCCCTTGTAGGAATGGCAAAGTTAGTTTTTTTTGTGAATAATAGAATGAAAAGTATCAAAAAAGACAATGTATTCTATGAAAAAAAATAGGAACAGCTACCCTGTAAATGCATAAAGACTGTCAAAGTTTCATAACTGCTGAAATAATGTCTTGTTTATCAGGTCAATTCTTTTATTTAATGACAATCTTTCCGAATAATGCCGTTGGTAGGAAATTTGAGTGAAGTAGCCCGATGATAGATACCTAAAGTCAATGATTTATTCATCCTTTATTGAAATATCAAATAATATATAACTATGAACTTTAATAATTTTACAATTAAATCGCAGGAAGCCATTCAGCAAGCTATTGATCTGGTGCAGTCCAAAGGGCAGCAAGTGATGGAGACTCCTCATTTGCTCAAAGCACTGATGGTTAAAGGTGGAGATGTTACACAATTTCTTTTCGGGAAACTGGGTGTTACTATCCCCACGCTGGAAGCAGTGGTGGATAGTATGGTAGACGGCTTTCCGCGTGTAACCGGTGGTGAACCTTATCTGGGTAGAGAAGCGAATGCGGTATTACAAAAAGCCACGGAGATGTCGTCCAAAGCCGGCGATCAGTTTGTGTCGCTGGAATACATTTTACTGGCCTTGGTGGCTGAGAAAAATGGCCTGACGAAGGTACTGAAAGATGCCGGAATCTCTGAAAGTGCATTGCAGGCAGCTATTACCGAATTACGAAAAGGTGCGAAAGCCGATTCTGCTTCGGCCGAAGAAAGCTATAATGCCCTGAACAAATATGCCATTAACCTGAACGAACAAGCACGTGCCGGAAAACTTGATCCGGTGATTGGCCGTGATGAGGAGATTCGGCGGGTGCTTCAGATTCTGAGTCGACGTACTAAAAACAACCCGATACTGATTGGTGAACCCGGAACCGGTAAAACGGCTATTGCCGAAGGGCTGGCACATCGTATTGTGCGGGGTGATGTACCCGAGAATCTTAAATCGAAACAGATCTTTTCGCTGGATATGGGTGCGCTGATTGCCGGTGCCAAATACAAAGGGGAATTTGAAGAACGGTTGAAATCGGTCGTGAACGAGGTGATTAAAGCCGAAGGTGAAGTCATTCTGTTTATCGACGAAATTCATACGCTGGTGGGAGCGGGTAAAGGTGAAGGCGCTATGGATGCGGCTAATATTCTGAAACCGGCACTGGCACGTGGTGAATTGCGGGCTATAGGTGCAACAACCTTGGATGAATATCAAAAATATTTTGAGAAAGATAAAGCGCTGGAACGTCGGTTTCAGATTGTAAATGTGGATGAGCCGGATATTCCAAGTTCCATCTCCATTCTGCGTGGACTGAAAGAGCGCTATGAGAATCACCACAAAGTGAGGATTAAAGATGATGCTATTATTGCGGCAGTAGAACTTTCGAGTCGTTATATTACTGATCGGTTTTTGCCCGATAAAGCCATTGACCTGATGGATGAAGCAGCAGCCAAGCTCCGGTTGGAAGTGGACTCGGTGCCCGAGGAACTGGATATCATTGACCGGAACATCAAGCAACTGGAAATTGAACGCGAAGCTATTAAGCGCGAAAACGATACCCGTAAGCTGGCGCAGCTGAACGAAGAAATTGCCAATCTGAAAGAAGATGGTAACGAGATGCGCGCTAAATGGTCGTCGGAGAAAAAGCTTATCGACAGTATTCAGCAAACAAAGATAGAGATTGAAAACCTGAAGTACGAGGCCGACAAAGCCGAACGCGAAGGCGATTATGGCCGCGTGGCGGAAATTCGTTACGGTAAAATAAAGGCTGCCGAAGAACAGATTGTTGAGTTTAAGGCTAAGCTGGCTACCATACAAGGTACTCATTCGATGATAAAAGAAGAGGTGGACAGCGAAGATATAGCCGATATTGTGAGTCGTTGGACGGGTATACCGGTGACTAAAATGCTTCAGAGCGAAAAGGATAAACTGCTGCATCTGGAAGATGAACTGCATAAACGTGTGGTAGGGCAGGAAGAAGCAATAGCTGCCGTGGCCGATGCCGTAAGGCGGAGCAGGGCAGGGCTGCAAGACCCTAAACGACCGATTGGTTCGTTTATCTTTCTGGGAACAACCGGTGTGGGTAAAACTGAACTGGCAAAAGCCCTGGCTGAGTATTTGTTCGACGATGAAAATATGATGACGCGTATTGATATGAGTGAATATCAGGAGAAATTCTCTGTAACGCGTCTGATCGGTTCGCCTCCCGGATATGTGGGATACGATGAAGGTGGGCAGTTGACCGAAGCCATTCGACGGAAACCGTACTCGGTGGTGCTGTTCGACGAAATTGAAAAAGCGCACCCCGATGTTTTCAACGTGTTGCTGCAAGTGCTGGATGATGGACGGTTGACTGATAATAAAGGCCGACTGGTGAATTTCAAGAATACCATTATTATTATGACTTCCAATATTGGTTCGTCGCTTATTCAGGAAAGTTTTGAAGGCATGACCGATAAAAATCAGGAAGAAGTGATAGAGAAAACCAAAACGCAGGTGTTCGAATTGCTAAAACAAACCATTCGTCCCGAGTTTTTGAACCGTATTGACGAACTGGTTATGTTTGCACCGCTGAACCAATCGCAGATAGAGGATATTGTACGCTTGCAGGTGTCGTTGATTCAAAAGACGCTGGCCGGAAACGGAGTGCAACTGCAACTCACCGAAGCAGCCATACACTTTATAGCTGCCGAAGGGTTCGATCCGCAGTTTGGTGCACGTCCGGTGAAACGGGCCATTCAAAAGTTTGTGCTCAACGATTTGTCCAAACAGCTTATTGGTGGAACCGTTCATAGCGACCAGGCTATTGTGGTAGATTATGACGGAAGCCGGTTGGTGTTTAGTAATTAAAACCCCTAACCCCTAAAGGGGAACAATCAATTCGGAGTGCGACTGTAAGTTGCACCCCGATTATACAAAAAGAAATCCCGAACAATTTATATTGTCCGGGATTTCTTTTTTGTGTGAGTATATAAGCTGAATTATCAATGTCGTTTGCATTATTCAAATGCTTTCATATCAAATGCATATTGATAGGAGATTTTGTTTTCATCTCTTTCGTTATCAATCCAGGCCGGCTCGGCATGACTTATCAGAACTATGTCTTTTGTCGGCGTATTCTTAAAGCGGCTGGCTACTCTTTCGAGGGTTCTTAGTTCTTCGTCACTAAACAGGGTGGCATTGAATTCGTTTTTTGCGACTAAGCGTTCGCCCGACACATCGTTGGCAAAAAACTCATCTTTTCGCTCAACCACGTCGGACGCATTGCCGTACAAGCCATCGTAGCGCAACGGTACCGGACCGCGCTTGATAGCCTGATAAGTCATGCCGCTAATGGCATAGCCCGTCCGCTTATAATTTAAAAAGTCGGCATAAAAAAGAAGTTTATTCATCTTGGTGGTAAACGGTTGGCAAAGACCGGCAAAATAAACAACCATTTCCCGGGCTTTATCCAGGTTAGGGGCCGAAAAGCCGGTGAACACACCTCTTTCTACATTTCCCAAAGCGGCATACTCTTCGAATTTATGTTTGCTGTCGTGCTGTTTTAATTCGATAGCTTTGGCAATTTTTCGGGAGATTGACTCTTTGTCTTTCAATGAAAACTGGTGAGATGCACTTCGGTCGAAATAGTCTTTAAAAAAGGCCGGGTCTTTGCAGATGGTTATTAACCTGCCGTTCGATACATTGGGTATTTCGCCCGACTCGTAACGCCCGTACATATTTACACCAAAGCCCAGTATCTGCGACATTTTGGTGGCTGCCAAATCATATTGTTTGCGGTAAGCGGTGATTTCATCCGGAAACGGGATGCCCTCTTTCTGCCTGTACTGATTGTACACCTGATTCAGATTCAATTCATCCAGTCGCGTATCGGTAAATGTCTGGTCGGTATCCACACAGCGATAATGATGATGGAATATACTGAACTTTTCAGCTCTGAAATCGTATTGGCGAGCTTCTATCTGAAGAACTGCTTCTCCGCCTGTAAATGGACTTGTCATTTTTTTTGTTTTTTTGAAAGGATAGTTCATACTTCTTTCTGCAATATGAAAAGAGATACAAATAGTTTCCGAATCGGGTCTTCCCATCGAAATCTTGATGTATATCTCTTGCTTTTTCTCTTTTTTGCCAAATACCCACATATCCGAAATATGATGTAAAGTATCGGGCAAAGGACCATCCGAGTAATCGTCGGCACACAATCCGGCAATAATTTCCTGACGCCGAAACGGATTGATCTCTAATTTCAGCAAGGATGTGAAGTTCTTATCCCTGTAATCGAGAAATACAATATTAAAAATCGTTGTTTTGAAATGAAAATCATCTAAAAAACGCTGCACTTGTTCAAGGGTGCTAACAATTGCTTTTGGTTCATTTTGATGTTGCATGCAAAAGTACTTGTTTTCGATAGTTCAACAATAAATTCAACGTTAAAGTTCAAATTATGGAGTAAATAATCAGTGTTTTAAACCTTATCATTCCTGATTGGTTTTTCTGCTGTCCGCTGTCCGTATTCACTCAGCATATCTGTTTGTTGTGTTTATCTTCACCTGGCTTGCTGCTACGACTATTCAGCTTATATCCCTTTGGAGTTGGTTGTTTTTACCCTTCCAACTAAGGGCAGTTACAACCCGCCGCTGACAGAATCGGAATTCTGTCCTCCCGTTGTTTTTGCCCTTCCAACCAAGGGTAGTTACAACGCTGGTCGTTATCCATGTTGGCAGGATCTAGTTGTTTTATCCTTCAAATCAAGGACAGTTACAACCTTTCTTCTCAAACAGCAATCCAAATTAATGTTGTGTTTCCCCGTCAAACTAAGGGTAGTTGCAACAGATTACATGGTAACTACCAAAAAGCAAAAGTTGTTTTTCCCCATCAAACCAAGGGCAGTTACAACTTCGTGAGTTATATGACGATAAAACAAAGCGTTGTTTTCCCCTTCCAACCAAGGGCAGTTACAACCAGTCGACTGTGTCTAACATCATTTTCAGTAGTTGTTTTTACTCTTCAAATCAAGAGCAGTTACAATGAGCAGACTTTATTATGGGCAACCCATTTAGTTGCCTTGACCTATCAAACCAAGGGCAGTTACAACGATGTTTTTCGATTTGCAAGATAAAGTACTGTTGTTTTCTCCTTCAAAATAAGGACAGTTACAACGTACGCATGTATACTATATTATCAAGTATAGTTGTTTTTTTTCTTCCAACCATGGGTAGTTACAACTAATTACAAAATTTAAATATGAGCAAACAGGTTGTTTTTGCCCATCAAACCAAGGGCAGTTACAACCCGCCGCTGACAGAATCGGAATTCTGTCCTCCCATTCTTTTTCCCCTTCCAATCAAGAGCGGTTACAACATACAGATATTCTTGATATGATTACATCAGTTGCTTTTACCCTTCAAACTAAGGACAGTTATAACTACTAAAGTCACATGCCATGCAAAGTTTTAGTTGTTTTTACCCCATCAAACTAAGAGCAGTTACAACATCGGAGGAATTTTACAAAAAGTTAAACCAGTTGTTATTATCCTTCCAACCAAAGGCGGTAACAACTGTATGACATATTCATTGTAAACTGTGAATGTTGTTTTCCCCTCCCAACCAAGGGCAGTCACAACATGTCTCAACGACTAATGCCTATGAAAATGGTTGTTTTACCCTTCCAACCAAGGATAGTTACAACTATTTCTGAAATATCATCCAAAAAGCCTATGTCGTTTTTACCCTTCCAATCAAGGGCAGTTACAACTTTCCTTTATCATCACTTACTAAACCGATAGTTGTTTTTACCCTTCAAATCAAGGGTAGTTACAACTAATTATTTATATACTAACAATTTAATCGTGTTGTTTTTACCCTTCAAATCAAGGGCAGTTACAACTAACTGCGTAGTTAGCCATTGCTACATTAGTTGTTTTTGCCCTTCAAATCAAGGGCAGTTACAACTTGAGTCCGAATCTATAGTTACCAGACTTAGTTGTTTTTACCCTTCAAATCAAGGGCAGTTACAACCTATTCTGTGTAACCAACCGTGTTTGAAGGGTTAGCCGACTATGAGCGGTGTTGATAATCGGCGATGTAAGCTAGATTTTGTCCGTTAGGTCTGCTATTAACTGATTGTAAACCGTGGCTATTTGCAGGGCCAGCTTTTTCTCGTTCCACGCGGGTATCAGCAGCTCCATGGTTGTGCGCTGCGGAAATTGGTTGTGCGAAAAACACTTCCTGACCATGTTTATAAACTGTTTTTCCTCTTTGTTTATCAGTCCTTTGTTTGTTAGCCATTGCACATAAGGCTTGTGCTGTATGTTGCCCGTTTGTAGCTCCCCGTTAGCACCGGTAAACAGACTTTTCAGCTCGTCAGGTTCGGTTTGGATAATCTTCTTTTCGAGCGCAAACACAGTGTCGAATACTTGTTGCTTAGCGCTGTTGTAAGCACTTAGTTCGTCTAGCAGCCATTCCAACGGAATTTCATCGGCCTGCACGTATTCAAAGAGTTCGGGCAACCGCCGATCGTACCGGTACTTTTGCAGTTCGGTGTAGTTCTTCTGCTTCCGTTCGGCAACGAGCGTTTTGGTTGCTGTCGGGTTCGACTTATCGGTTATCCTTTCGCCCGAAGCATCGAAGCTTAGTTTTGCGCTAATCTTTTCGCTTATAGGTGTGGTGTCGTTGAGCAGTGTTTCTATTTTGCTGAGTCGCAGATTCGGGCTGTTGTCCATCAGTTGTTCCAGCATCAGTACTGCCATGCGGTCTTCTTCCTGAAGCATGCGGATTTCCTTTTCTGTTTCGGCTATGGTGTTTTTAAACACTCGTTCCACTTGCTTGTATTCCAGCGGCGGTAGCCTTTTGTTGGTCTGTCGGGCTGTTTCGCGCTCTGCCTTTAACCGGGTATAGGCCCTGCTCAATGCATTTTTGTAGTAATCGGCAAAATGAGTGGAGCTATCTATTTTAAACCTTACTTTTTCGTTGTAAATATCATATTCGCGCTCCGACTGATAGAACTGTTGTGTGTCATCGTTGCGGGTTTTCCACCATATTTTTAAAAGCTCGTTGTAGTTGGCTGCCGGATTATAATTTACAATCTTCGTGTCCAACTGTTCGCGGAGCAGATTGCACAGCGCCTCGTCGAAGAGGTTGGTAGGCAGGTTGACTGCCTTTTTTCCATCTTTGTTTTTGCCCACGGTGACGTGCTGCAACCAGACATTCAGGTCGTATTTTTCTTTTTCGTCCCACTGGCGGATGGTAAAAGGAATCCGGCTTTTGTTTGCAGGTAGTTTTACAACTGTCAGTTGTTTCGCTATCTCTTCTTTCCACTCTTTGACATAAAACTGTTTCATCATCCACGACTCGTCCACTTTGCTCGTTTTGTTTGTTTTTGGGTTCAGTCTCGGTACCATCTTATTTCCCTTTTCTACCAGATAGGCCTGATAGAACTGCGATGTTTTGCGAATTTGTTGTAGGTTGATGTTCTGAAGAAAAGGGTGTCCGCCGTTTTCGAACAATTTCAGTTCGTTGGTTACAATATGAATAAACAGGGCTTTCTTTTCGGCATTGGCAAAGAGGGCCAGGCATTCCTGCATCTTGTCGTAGTAAAACGACGTGATTTTTTGCTTTTTCTCTTCGCTCACTATCATGTCCACGATGTCTTTAGCCAAAAAGGTAGCCATTTCGCCCACTTTGGGTATTTTTACCGACTTGTTGAGTTTGTGCTTTTCCACGGCTTTGAGTCGGGTCATGCAGTCGCGCTTCATCAGTTTTATGCGGTCGGATACCGAGCGTTTATCGTCCACCTCTTTTATGTTCAGCCAGTAGTTCAATATTCGTGTTGGTATCTGCTTGTCGTTCAAATTAGACTTGCTCAGAATGGTATTTAATGTCGTTTTGCGTTGGCGTAAATACTTGAGTGTGGAATCCGAATATGCTTTTTTCTTTTTAGCATCGCTGCGTTTGCTAAACTCATCCCAGTTGGCAGGCAGTTGCGATTTTACCTCTTCGATAAACGTGATGTCCATCAGACGGGTATCGTTGAGCAAGATAAAGTCGTTTATAAGTTCTTCGGCCTGTCCTTTTTGCAAATATTCCAGTAAAATGATTTTGGGAAGCTCGTGCAAACTCAGAAAGGCTTGTGGCAGGGGTTGTTTCAGGTTGTGCTCAACCTTTGAGCTTGCTTTTGATTTTGCTATCAGTGTAGCAATGTTTTCTTTGGTACTTAGCCCTATTTTATTATTGTCGGCATTGTAGTGGGGCGCAAATTGGTCGAATCCTGCCGTGTGTTGTTGCTTGTCAATGCGCTGTTGAATAAGTTCAGGATCGGTAAAACTGCTTAGTTTCCCAAAAGCGTTGGCATTTTCCAGTACTTTGCGTTCGGCCTGTTCGCCTGCAAACTGTTTTGTGTAATTGTCTACCTCATACTTTCCCAGGTCGATATGAAAACGAAGTTTATCAAATACATTTTTTTCGTCTATATAGCGCATGGCAAAATACGAAAAGCGGTCGCTGTAGCGTACCCGCTTTGTGAGCCCTTCGATGTAATCCTGATAATCTATTTCGTCCAGAATTGTTTCGCGCTCATCATCGTTGGTGCTGTTTGCAATTAAATTATCAATTCCCTGCGCATCCAGTTCGGGTCTGAATTGTTGTTTCTCTTTGTCTGTAATAACGCTGTAGAGTGTTTTTGGGCAGCGGTTCAGTTCGTTGATAATGTCCAACGTGAGTGCTTGTTCAAGGTTTTCACTCACAAATTTATCGTGCGGCAGTTTTACACAGAAGGACATCAATACCTCGCGGGTGGCTATGAAACTGTTGAACTGCGTGCCCTTAAGTCCCTGTATTTTGCCTGTAAACTGAAAGGCCTGTTCGCGTTCCAGAAACATGGCAATGAGAAATACCAGTCCTTCGGTTGTAATTTTATTATCGGGGGCAACCATTTGCAGGTTCTCCACCAGTGCGTAGTCGGTATCGGTCAGCACGTCTTTCATTCGTGCTTTGGTGTAGGCAATGGCACGTTGAAAGTTGACGGTAAGAAAGTTTGCCAGTTCGGGAGAGACAATCAGCTTCCGGCTGTCTCCTTTTTCGGTAGAATAATAGTGCGAATAATCGTTACGAAAGTCCTGCAGTTCGCTAAACACAACCTTTAGGGTGTCGCTCATGCTTGTAAAATCTTTTCCTTCAGTGTCTGAATTCTCCCTTTCGTCCTTGGGTAGGCTTTCGGAGTCGAATACTTTCAGGATGGGGAGAAATCGGAGTGCTCTGGTGTGTACATGATTCCAGTTTAGATTTTTAATTGTTTTGTTGCATAAAAGAGCATCCGGTATATGGCCTTCTTCGGGTAATGGTTTTCGTTTAAAATCAGTTGCAACATGGTTATTGATGTTGTAAATGTTTAAGCGAGCCATGTTGAGGTAGCCGCCAAAATACTGTGGATCATTAGTTAATGTCCGTCTTCTGTTTTCATGAGTTTGTTGATTTGTTTCCATGATGTATTATAGTTTTGAGTTAATATGCGTGTAAAAAAACCAGTACATTTTTGTTATCATACGTTGGCGGTACCAACGGGCTATGAAGTTGGAGCAGAAAAAGAGAAAAAGAAATGCCAGTGCCAGTATAAGAACGCGGTTGCCGTCGGGCACGGAAAGTTCCGGACTTATTACGGGGCTGACTAATGCTAACAGGGCGAGCAGTACGATGCTAATGGTCGATGCCACAAATACGTTTCGAAAAAAAAGATAGAAGCTCTGAAAAGCTTTAGGTGTGGTGAGCTTTCCTGCATAGTCGAGCTCGTAATACATCCGATCGTAAAAATCGTCCTGTAGTCGGCATACTTCGTGTTTTTGACTGTCGGATAGTTGCGTGTATTCCGTTTTAGAAAAGAAAATGTCGTTACCGTACCATTCGGCGGCTCTTTTGTTGAGTCCGCTTCCCAGGTGTTGGTGTATGCCGGCTGTGTGATACAGTTCGCTGACGGGGCAATACATGCCGGTGATCCGGTAGAATCCTGTGAATCTGGTGGTGAGCAAAAAACTGAGTGTGTAGATAAGTGCTCCTGCCATTACGGCCATAATAATAAGTAGTTGCCATTTATCGGTAAGCGGGTAGGAGGATAAGATGCCGAACGACTGGCGGACGGCGTCCAGCAGATACAGAAAGATAATTCCGGGGAAAAGTACAGCGAGTAAATCGTAAAGTGAGAATTTTTCCATGGCTCTTGTTTGTTTGTAAAATATTTACAAAAATAGAAAATGCAATTTAGATAAGCTAATATTCAATGGAATTTTTCAACAGGATGAATCTGAATTCCTTATTGCAAAAAGCAAAGGAGCTAATTACTCAGCTCCTCTGTTTTTGGTCTTTTGGTTTGTTATTATCGGCACTTGTGCAGCGCGACAGAATATAATAACCGTGCGATGCGAAATCTCCGTATCGCCTTCGTAGGGTTATTTCTTAGTGTCGGTACTTGTGTCTTCTTTTATATCCTCCTTCTCCTTGGTTTTCTGAGTAGCTGCTATATCCAGTACGGTACGCGCATTGCGATATTGACCGTATAAAGTAGGATTGATGGTAGCAAATGGGTTCATAAACTTGTCCGTCTTTTCTTTTAGCTCTTTATTAAGTGTAAGTACGGTTTGGTGCAGTTCGGTCGATGCTTGTTTCGAAGTCCCTACTGTATTTCGCCTGTTGGGGGTGCGTTGTTTCAGCGTAGCAGGGATTATATTCAATGCTTCTATGTCCTCTGTGCTTACATGCCATGTTTTGAGTTCGGCGGGCATTGATACTGCTACTTTGTAAATCTGCTGTACCTTGATGTAATAATTATCCTCTCTCAGTCTGCCCAGCAAGGATCTTGGCCAGTCGGCTACCTGTTTTAATTCTTCATTGTTTGTTGCTGCTGCCACTGCTCCAATTGCGTCCGACACCTTGATCATTTTTTCGTCAAGTTGTTCCTTCTCTTTTTGCTTGAGTTTAGTCAGTGTTTTGGTGTCTGTCGATTGGATTTCGGATAATTCGTCGATTATCGCCAAGCCTGCTGTTAATCGGGCGTGCGATTCTACAATAGGTTGATAGTCTTTTAAAAGTTCTTTGTTAGCTGTCAAAAACCAGTCTGTGGCTTTAAACATGTTTACTAAATTCATTTCATCTCTTGTCATAATACTTAATTTTTTTGGTTACTAATGATTTTATATTGAGAGTGCTTGTGCACTCATTTCAATTCTTTAATATTGATTATAAGGTTTATCAGCATGATAAAAACCAGGCTCTGCAGGGTTTCAACTTAGCTCTGTAGCATTCAATGACTTTTCTGCAACAACCAAAGATTGCTCTGCAACGTGCCGAGACTCCTCTGCAGACCTGAAAGCTGACAATGTAACAGGCTTAGAGTTCATTGCAGAGTCCCAAGTGTTCATTGCAGAACCCGAAGTGCTCAATGCAGAGCGCCAAGTGTTCATTGCAGAGCGGCAAGAGCTCATTGCAGAGTCGAAAGATGACATTGTGACAGTCGGAGCGTCCTCCGAATTCGATTCATGCTTGTATGCATCCGTATTTGTATTGCAATTAAAATAACAGCCCCGACCTTTAATAGTGAATAATTACATTACATTAAATGAATTTGATCGAAAATAGCCGATTTGTTCTGTTTCTGTTTGCAATAAGTAACAATAACAACACAAAGTTAAAGATAAATATTGTAGAAAAGCAACTGACAAATATTGACTTTAGCATTATTTATTATTTTATTAATATTAATTAGTGTTTGTTTATTGTTTAGCCTGACCATAGACTATTTATGGCTAATAAATAGGCTTGTTTTACTTAGTAACTTGCACATAACCGGACTTATAACTCGTTGATTAAATTCCGGTAGGTAATCCTGTTATTTGCTTTAGGTTTGTCGGTTGTTTTTTATTGGGCTTACTTGTTTTATACCCCGGTTCAATGAACTTAGCGCGCTGTATTTTGTTAGATAAACTGAGTCTAAGATGGTTTACTTTCAGGTCTTTCCGATGCAAAGAGGTAAACCGTGCGATGACCGACTAAATAATAAACAGGAACACATGAAAATGAAAATAGAAATATGGAGCGACGTGATGTGTCCGTTTTGCTATATGGGCAAGCGGAAGTTTGAAACAGCGCTCAAGCAGTTTGCCGATAGGGAGCACATTGAAGTGGAATGGAAAAGTTTTCAACTAAATCCCGATTTGGTTACCAATCCCGCCATCGGCATGGCTCAATATCTGTCGGAACACAAAGGAATAGCTGCCGAACAAGCCCGCCAGATGAATGGGCAGCTTACCCAGGCCGGGCAGTCTGTAGGGTTGGAGTATAACTTCGACAAAGTGGTAGTGGCCAATACATTTAATGCGCAGAGGTTGATTAAGTTTGCACACACGCAAGGCAAGCAAAATGAGATGGAAGAACGGTTGTTTGAGGCCTTTTTTGCGGAAGGAAAAAATGTAGACTATCTGCCGACTCTCACTCAACTGGCTGCTGAAGTGAGTGTGGATGCTGCAGGCGAAGCGTTTGAAAACGACGAATATGCTGCGCAGGTACAGGCTGACGTGGCTGAAGCCAATGCGCTGGGAATTCATAGTGTACCGTATTTTGTGTTTAACCGACAACTGGCTGTGAACGGTGCACAGGATAGCTCGTTTTTTCTGGAAACACTTCGGAAAGCTTTTGCCGGGTGGGCAAAAGATCATCCCGAAATAAAACCCAGTCCGGTGACGTTCAGTTACAAACCGGAATAAAATACTTAACCGCCGGAGGCAGCTGTTGCTACGGACGGATGTGGTTTTGCGTGCTTTTGTAACAGGTCGCTCCTCCGGAGCTTATTATTTTTGTGTGGTTTTGTTCTATAAACGGGGCACTCCTCCGGAGTTTTGTTGATTTCTTTTCTTGAAATGAAAGATTAGCTCTGTAGGAGCATTCTGTTTGTAGTATATACAGATCCCAAATTTCCGAAACTCTGTAGGAGCGCCCTGTTCTTGTTGTCTGTGTTTAGTTTACAAGGTATTTTGAACGCAATTTCGCAAAATTAGCGAATTAAGGCAAGAGCTTGTTTGTGATAATTGTTATCTGCGTTCTAAAAAGACTGTTGACACAGCCTTACCGGGCAGTAAAAAGCCTGAGAATATCGCCCAATAAAATGCTTAGATCGGATTTTTGCATTCATTCTCCGTATTTTCATACTTCCAACGCTGTTTGAAGCTTGTAATTTTGCACTATCGAATTAATAATCATATTTAGTCAAAACAAATAAAAAACAAATCGTATGAAAAAAGTTATTTTTAGCATTTTAGTATTATCATTGTCATTGGTAGCTTCGGCTCAACAATCGTGGTCGAACGACCCCATGCACTCACGTTTAGGTTTTGTGGTAAAACATCTTACCATTTCAGAGATTAATGGGCAGTTTAGCAGTTTTACAATAAAGGTAAAGACTTCTAAGCCTGATTTTACAGATATGAAGGTAAGCGTAGTTGCCAAAACAGCCAGCATCTCCACCGGAGTTGAAATGCGCGATACCCACCTGAAAACAGCCGACTTCTTTGACGTTGAAAAATATCCTGAGCTGACATTCGAAAGTACTTCGTTGAAAAAGATTTCTGAAAAACAGTTCGCTCTGACCGGTAAGCTGAGCTTGCACGGTGTAACCAAGGCAGTGACGCTGCATGTGACTTACTATGGTACCGTTGTAAACCCCATGAACAAGAAGGGTACCTTTGGATTTCACATTACCGGATCGGTTAAACGTTCTGACTTTGGTATCGGACCAAAATTCCCCGAAGCTATGGTTAGCGACATTATTAATATTGTGGCTGATGCCGAATTCAGCAAGGAATAATAGTTTAAACGCTATTGTACAAAAAATGCAAACACTGTTTTGAGGTGTTTGCATTTTTTTGTTGTGGGTGATTTTGTGTATGCGCCGCGTGATTGCTAAAACAATGTGAGCTCGCTGCTGCTTTCAGTGTCTTTGGAAATTCCGTTGTGAAAATGACATACTTTCGACATGATGCAGCTATCGCATTTCGGATGGGTAGGGCGGCATACTTCGCGACCGAGAAACGAAATAGCCATTCCGATGTCGCTCCAACGTTCGCGGGGCACGATGGTCATAATCTGTTTTTCAATTTTCTCCGGTTGCGTGCCCGAAGCTATTCCTATCCGGGGCGCAACGCGAACAACATGCAAGTCTACTATAACTCCTTCAGCTGCATTTCCCGACTCGCGGATAATCACATTGGCCGATTTCCGTCCAATGCCGGGCAGCTTGGTTAGTTCAGCCATGGTGGTAGGTATTCGGGCATCATCCTCAATCAGCTGCGACAGTTTGACCAGCCAGTTGGCTTTATTCCCAAAATTGCGAACGGTGCTGATATGCTGATGCAACTCTTCGTTACCAGCCTTTGCCAGACTGTTTATGGACGGATAGGCTTCGAAAAAAGCCGGAGCCAGTTCGTTGATGTGCTTGTCCGAATCCTGTGCCGAGAGTATTACCATCACCAATAGCTGATACCGGCTTTGGTAGTTGAGCGGATGCTTGCGGTTGCGATACTGTTGCATCAACGCTTCAAGAGATTCTGTCATTTTGAGTTGCATAGTAAGTCCTTCAAATTGTTTGCAAATTTATCAACACTTTTCGAAACTCAAGGCTTTTATCGGGATAAAAGGAAAGGAGTTGTATCAAAAGCACGCAAATAACGCCAATAGCACAAATTTTCGCAAATAAGATTTATAAAGTAGAATATTATTTGCCGAATTTTAGTCCTACCAGGTTGCGCTAATTTGCGTGTCTTGTGTTATTTGCGTTCTAAAAAAACTTTTGAGACAACCGCATCTTCTTTGATAGCTTTATCTTAACTCCAACCCCGGGTTACTTATACCATTTCTCCACCATTTTCCGCATATAAGCCAGACTGCCTTTGGCCAGATCTTCGGAGTTATACCTGGATGGTCGCCACAACGAAGTAGGGCCTACCAGTTCTTTGATAGATGATGAGAAATTTTCCAGTACCAACGGCCCCTGATAGTTGATTTCGGCCAGTGCGCGAAATAAATCGTCCCAATGCACGTTGCCTTCGCCCAGCATACCGCGGTCGCTCTCGGTGATGTGCAGGTGTTTCAGTCGGTTGCCGGCTTGTACCACGGGTTCATAGAAGTTTCGTTCTTCAATGTTCATATGAAAAGTATCCAGATGCAGTCCGATATTGTCGGCACCGACGGTATCAATCAGGTTCAGAACTTCTTCGGCGGCAGTAAACACGTAACTCTCGTAGCGGTTAATAGGCTCGGGAGCAACGATGATATTACGCTCACGGGCATAAGTAGCCACTTCGGTAAATACTTGCTGAACAATAAGTCGTTCCTCGGCTGTACAGGGCTGGCCGCTGAACTGTGCAATGGCCGAATGCAATACGCCACCCAGAAAATCGCCCTGCATATCGGCTACCTTGTCCAGTGCAGCTTTGATAATCGCTGTTGCTTTTTCGGGATAAACGGGTAAGTGGCATTCGGCAGGCAGATTCAGCGTGAGCCGACCGGCAATACCGTGCTTGTCCAGTTGCTTCTTTACGCTTATAGCATCAAAATCCAGCGAAGCCGGCAAACAGACTTCCAGCATATCGAAACCGTATTCTGCTGTTTTCTCTATTGCAAAACGTCCCCCTTCGGCACTCCAGCCGGGTATAAATGATAAAATTGTTGTTCCAAAAATAGGCATCGTGATAATTATGAATTATAAATTATGAATTATGAGTTATGAACTGCTAACTGTTCGCTGTCAATTGATCACTGCCTAAAACAGCCACCATTCCGTTTTTACGCCGATATAGGTTCCCCAACGGTTTTGGTTGGTTTGCAGATAAGGCGAATAATGATTGTCGCGGGCATAGTCGTTGTACCGGGCTGCCGAGAACACTAGGCGGATATGAGGTCTCGTCCACGGATCGCGTTTGCCCATTGGCGCAATAGTAGGCGCAAAGGAAAACTTCCACATGGCCGCTTCGGGATTGTCACCGTCTTTTCGCGAAGCATAATGCACTTCTTCGATCAAATGTAACCAATTTGTGGCATAAAACAGCAAGCGTCCGCCCACAACGATATCGCGCTTGCGATTATACATCTCCGTTCCATTGAAATAAGTATCCATATTCGAGCTCGATGAACCGCCATGACTTTGCGTGAAAACGCCATACCCATTCAAACTTACACTCCTCGACAGGTTGAGCAGAAAATGCTCCACTGTGGTGAACGAATAGGCATGCGAATACTTCCCGTTTTCATCGGGTGCTCCGTAGGTTGCCCAGGTAAAGGTGTTCCCGTTGTCGCCACCGTTGGCAATGCCGGTTCCGTATCGTACTGAAAACTGATTGAACGAGCCGGGCAGGGGAGTTTTTAGCAAATTGCTGAACTTAATCCCTGCCACCCACCCGTTGTCGGCGGCATATTTTTTCAACGCAAACCGGGAAGATGCCGGTACGGTGTGGTATTCGCCGAGCAATTTCAGAACGCTCCCGTTGTTGAACTTAAAGCTGTGCTCGCCTATCCATACCATTCGCTGACGAATAGCCGGATTGGTTGCTCCGGCAACGGATACTTCATAATTATACGGATACACTCCAGCCGAATCGGTTGAAGCCGGCATCAGTAAGGTCAGCTCGGTGGTTTTGTAACTCACACCAAAACCCTGAGACGAATGATCGTCGAAATAGAAATAGTCGGATATGTGAATGTCATCATAACGGCGGAAACGGTTTCCCACCCATGCCGACCATCGGCTTCCCAGTATGTTGCGGGCTTCTACGAAGGCCTCGGGTAGGATAATAGTCAGTCCGTTATTAGTACGGGTACTGGTGTTGCCCATAAACTGTCCGTTGGCCGAATACATCCCTATTCGCGCCTGAAAAGTGACGTTGGTACTGTCGCTTCCGTTTAGTTTAGGCGTGAAATGAATGGCGGGCAACAGGTCCATATAGTCGGTTTGCTCCATACGTCCGGCCAACGAACCTTGTCCCGAGAGATTTAAGGGCTTCCATTCGGATCCTTCGCCATTTGGCGAAAACCCTACGCCAATACGTCCGGTGGTACCCAGCGAAAAATTGCTATTGGTAATCACTACCTGCGAAAAAGCGCAGGTAGGTAGCACAGCGAAGCAAAAATATATAAGTGTGTTTTTCATGGCAGTGTAATGTTTAATCGTTTAAACAAAGTGCTAAAAAAATTATTGACTGTGAGAATAAAATGGATACATGATTCAATAATCCGGAAACAATCTGTTTGCCTGTTTATAATTATATTAGTCAATTACTTCTGCTTTTTCTTTATACCCTTTCACACCATAGTAGGCTACTACCAGAAAACAAAGAAATGGAACTACGATGGCTTTTCCGATGCCGAAGTGAACGGATGCCAAACCCATAATGGGGGTGATCAGTGCACCACCGATGATGGCCATTACCAATACCGAGGCAGCCAGTTTGGTGTGTTCGCCTAAATCGCGAATTCCAAGCGAAAAGATGGTGGGGTACATGATGGACATAAAGAAACTGGTAGCTACCAATGCCCAAAGACCTATAGTTCCGGGAAATATAAGTGCAATGCTGATCAATGCCAAATTGATGACGGCGTAAATCCAGAGTAAGTTGTGCCCTTTAATTCGTTTCAATATGGCTGTTCCGATAAACCGACCGGCGGTGAATACAACAAGCGAAAGAGTCAGAAAATTGGCTGCGGTTTTTTCGGGTGTTCCGGGGATGGTTCCCTGTATGTAACGGATCAAAAAACTCCAGATGCATACCTGCGCACCAATATAAAAGAACTGAGCCACAACCGCGAGTTTAAAATGACGCTTTCCGAAAATAAATTTCAAAGTTTGTGCGGGTGTAGAGTTTCCATGAGTTTCTTCATCTTTTACTACGGGAAATTTAGTGAGTAAAATAACCAGCGCTGCGGCAATAATCACTATGCCAATAATCAGATATGGAGTTTGCACAGCATGTACTTCCGACGAATAATAGGCTTTTACAGCCTCGGGTGACATGTTTGCCAGTTGTTCTTTGCTATATTCAATACCGGAAAGAATGAAATTCTGACCAATAAGAATACCGGTGATACAACCAATGGGATTAAATGACTGAGCCAGATTTAATCTGAAAGTAGCTGTCGACGGGTCGCCCAATGCAGATACATAAGGATTGCCGGCAGTTTCCAGAAAAGTAAGACCGGAGGCTATTACGAATAACGCAAAGAGAAAGAAACCGTAGGATGCTTTTTCGGCTGCCGGATAAAATAGAAATGCACCGGTGGCAAATAAAAGGAGTCCGATAAGAATCCCTGTTTTATAGTTGAACCGACGCATGATCAGCGATGCCGGAATAGCCAATAAAAAATAGCCTAAGTAAAAAGCCGATTGCACGAGCCCGGACTGAAAGTCGGTTAGGACGAATGATTTTTTAAACTGCTGGATCAATATGTCATTAATGCTGGCACCCATTCCCCACATAAAGAACAGACTGACAATCAGAATTAGTGGGAGTACATAACTTGTTGTTTTTTGTGAACCTCCAGCGGCTGTTGTGCCTGTGTTAGGAGAGTTTTCGTTGATTAAATTTGTTGCTTGCATGATACATTAGAT
>Ga0302262_10000318_pt1 | contig 19637 bp, 16 predicted proteins | sample II_Fen_E3_4_FD_194557 | JGI IMG/M metagenome (GOLD analysis project Ga0302262, IMG submission 194557) | Peat permafrost microbial communities from Stordalen Mire near Abisko, Sweden - II_Fen_E3_4 | ecosystem: Environmental > Terrestrial > Soil > Wetlands > Permafrost | place: Sweden: Abisko...
TTGGGTGCCGATGATGCTGCGGGTACGACCGGCGCAATTGACGATAATCCGGGTCTTGGGGTCGGGCGCCAATTCGCGGGCGCGCAACACCAGTTCGGCACCGGGTACGCTGACGCCGGTGGGAATGCTCATGGTCTGGTATTCATCGAAGCGGCGGGCATCGAGCACCACCACGTCGGCTTTGGATTCAATCAGGGCCAGCACTTCTTCAGCGGCCAGGGACGGCGTGTGGCGCTGATGTTCGACCAGTTCGCCAAAGGCCTTGCTCGGCACGTTGACGTCGATGAATAACTCGCCGCCCGCATCGCGCCAGCCTTGCAGACCGCCTTCGAGCCGCTTTACATCGCTGTAGCCCAGCCCTTGCAGGCGTTGCACGGCCAGGCTCGCGAGGCCTTCAGCGTTGTCATAGACGGTGATGGCGGTGTCTTTGCGCGGGATCCGCGAGAGGACTTCCAGCTCCAGTTTCGACAACGGGATATTGGCGGCAAACAGCGGGTGGGCTTCAGCGAAAGGCGCTTCCTCGCGCACATCAACCAAGGCCACTTCTTCCCCGGCCAGCAACGCTGCGCGGATATCGGCGAAGGATCGGGTTGCGTGTGTAGTCATGCTTGGCTCTCTTTTGACAAGTCCCAGATATTCGGCAGAAAAGCGTTGGAATAGCCGGAAATAAACAGCTTCTCGCTGCCGTCAGGCTGATACACCGCACGCCGGACCGCGCCGATATTGGCGCCGTAGACGTGGATGCTGATCGACACTTGATCGTCAAAGGCGTTGCTGACCTGGTGGATATCGTTGCTGCGTGGCGACAGTGCCTCGACCTGGCCGGGGCGCAGGTGAATGGCCGGGCCTTCTTTTTCCAGGCGGCCATTCTCATGACGGGCAAAGCCCTGGGAGTACTCGGCGCCGCGCAACATGCCGATCAAGCCCCAGACCCGATGGTCGTGAACGGGGGTCGATTGGCCTGGCCCCCAGACGAAGCTGACCACCGAAAAGCGCTGGCGCGAATCGGCGTGGAGGAGGAATTGCTGATAGCGCGTCGGATCGGGAATGGCGAATTCTTCGGGCAACCAATCGTCATGGCTGACCAGTTGTCCCAGCAGCTTGCCGCCGCGGTGCAACAGGTCGCCTTCGCGTGGATTGCTGTCGATCAACTCCGCCAGGGCGCCAATAAAGGCCCGGAGGCGTTCCGGGTGTCGGGCTTGGGTCATGTCAGTTCCTGCGTTTAGTGGTGCATGTGCTGATATAAACATAATCCCCGAGGTTAATATGCTATTTTTTAATGATTAGGTTATAACGAAAAACGCTTTTATCACCGTTTCGTTGCAGGTCGGGCCGGGTCCTGCACGCTATTGATGCAGGCCACTGTTCAGAGCGGCGAAATCTCACTATGATTTTTGCCTATGTCTTCCTTATATTTTTATGTGCGGTCCGAATGAAAATCGATGATATCGATGCCTTTGTGGCAGTGATTCGCTGCCAATCCATCAGCCATGCGGCTGAATCCCTGGCCCTGACGCAACCGGCGATTACCCGGCGCGTACAGAATTTCGAGCAGGCCCTGGGGGTCGAGTTGTTCGACCGCAACACCAAGCCGCTCAAGCCGACGCCCATGGGCCATCAGGTGTATCAGAAGTGCCTGGCGATCCTGCGCGAGATGGATTCCCTGCGCGAGCTGGTCGCCAGCGATACCCCGCCCAGTGGTCTGCTGCGTTTGGGGGTGCCACAAACCATTGGTGATGTGGTGTTGCTCGACGCCCTCAAGTACCTGCGCGGCCAGTTCCCTGATTTGCGCGCGCAAGTGGTCACGGGCTGGGGCAGCCACCTGATCGGCAAGATCGAAAACGGTGAGCTGGATGCGGCGGCCGCGCTGTTTCCGGCGGGCAAGATTTTCCCGGAAAACATCATTGGTGAGTCCATCGGCAAGATGGAGCTGGTGGTGGTGTGTGCCAAGGATGCGTTGCCGAAAAAACCGCTCAAGCTGGCTGACTGCTACAACCAGGGGTGGGTACTTAACCCCGATGGCTGTGGTTTCCGCGCCGGGTTGCAACGCACCCTGTCCGATCAGGGCCTGACCCTGAAGGTCAACCTGGAAACCTTTGGCACCGAGCTGCAATTGGGGTTGGTGGCCGACGGCATGGGCCTTGGCCTTGTGCCGCGGCCCCTGCTCGAGCGCAGCGTGCATCGCCACCTGCTGGCGGCGATGCCGGTCAAGGACTTCAAGCCGGTGATGGACTTGTGGCTGATCTACCCGCGTTTCCTCGGCAACCTGCAAGGGCCGGTGTCGTCGTTCGGCAACCTGGTGGCGCAGTCGCTGAAGCAGGAGCGGGATGCGGCGTAACGAAGTTTGCAGAGGTCTGCTTTTGTAGGATCCACCAGCGGCGGCTCCTGCATGACGAGCTCTAGTCAGGCCACGCTGAGTCCGTGGGACCGGCTTTAGCCGGGAAGGCGCCTTCCCGGCTAAAGCCGGTCCCACGACCATTCCAGGTAGTGTCAGGCCACCTTTTCCTTCGCCGCCTGTTCACGCTGCGCGACCAGCTCGCGGGTCAGCGGAATCAACTTGCGGCCATAGTCGATGGCATCTTCCAGCGGGTCGAAGCCGCGTATCAGGAAGGTGGTGATGCCCAGGTCGTAATAATCCAGCAGGGCTTCGGCGACCTGTTCCGGGGTGCCGACCAACGACGTGGAGTTGCCTTGGGCACCGAGCAATCCGGCGATGCCGGTCCACAGGCGTTTGTCCAGGCGCGAGCCTTGCGCCGCAGCGGCGAGCAGGCGACGGGAGCCCTCATTGGGCGGTTCACGACGCACGAAGCCGTTGCTTTCCGCCAGCGCCTTGGCCTGTTGCAGAATGCTCTCGGCGCGCGCCCAGGCGGCCTCTTCGGTGTCGGCCAGAATCGGCCGCAAAGACAGGCTGAAACGTATGCTGCGACCATGCTTGGCCGCCTCGGCGCGCACTTGCTTGACGATGTCGCGCACCTGCTCATAGGTCTCGCCCCACAGCGCATACACATCCGCATGCTTGCCTGCCACGGCAATCGCCGCTGGCGATGAACCACCGAAGTACAACGGAATGTGCGGCAACTGCGGCGATTTCACCGCCGAGTGCGCGCCTTCAAACTGGTAGTAGGTGCCGTGATGGTCGAAGGGTTTCTCGCTGGTCCACTCCTGACGCAGCACGCTCAGGTACTCGTCGCTGCGGGCATAGCGATCATCCTTGCCGATGTAGCTGCCGTCGGCGCGCAGTTCCTTGTCGTCGCCGCCGGTAATGATGTGTACCGCTGTGCGCCCGCCGTTGAACACATCCAGGGTGGCGAACTGTCGGGCCGCCACCGTTGGCGAAATAAAGCCGGGGCGATGGGCAATGAGGAATTTAAGACGCGTCGTGACGCTGGCGGCATGGGCGGCGACGAAAGCGCTGTCCGGGCTGTTCGAGTGATAGGCGACCAGGGCGCGGTCGAAACCGGCTTCTTCGTGGGCTTTGGCGACTTTCTCGACGTAGTCGGGCTGAATGGTCGGGCCACTGCGCGGATGGATCTCCGATCCGTGCTGGGTGGCGATGAAACCGATGAATTCGACGCTCATAAGTGGGCTCCTTGCTTGCTCCGGTGCAGTACACGACCGCGTTGTGGCAGCACCATAGGACGCGCGCGCAGCGCTGTAAAATTCTATTTAGGTCTAAGTTAATTATAAAAAATATGCATGTTGTATGTTGCTCATGATCAATAAGATTAACTATTAGGTTATTCCCAAAAAGAATTTCACTGCATTTTTTTATGCGAATAGGCTTGGCTGACTGTTTCACTCAGAAAGGACGTCCCCATGTCTGAAACCACGCTGGATCCGCAGACGGGCCAATCGGCTTTCCTGACCGTCAATAAACCTGAGCAGGCCGCTACTGCGCGCATCGCCGGTCAACGGCGCTGGCGTACGCCGGATGTTGTCGTGCGCCTGATCAGCCCGCTAGTGCTGCTGCTGATCTGGGAGCTGGCTTCGCAAACCGGCCTGCTGCCCAGCCGGGTCATTGCTGCGCCGTCGCAGATCGGTGGCACGCTGTGGTCGATGATTGTTTCCGGCGAACTGGGCAAGCACCTGTGGGTTTCCCTGCAACGGGCGCTGCTGGGCCTGAGCATCGGCGTTAGTATTGGCGTGGTGGCGGCGTTGATCAGCGGGCTTTCCAGGAAAGGCGAGGTGGTGCTGGATTCGCCGATGCAAATGCTCCGTACCATTCCTTCCCTGGCTCTGGTGCCGCTGTTCATCCTCTGGTTCGGCATCGGCGAATTTACCAAGGTGGCGTTGATTGTGATCGGCACGACTTTTCCGGTGTACCTCAACTTGTTCGCCGGTATCCGCAATATCGACCCCAAGCTGATCGAGGCGGCCAACACCTTGGGCCTCAATCGCCGCGAACTGATCTGGCACGTCATTCTGCCGGGTTCGCTGCCGTCGTTTTTTGTCGGCCTGCGCTACTCCCTGGGGATTTCCTGGCTGGCCCTGGTGTTCGTCGAACAGATCAATACCACGGCGGGCATCGGCTATCTGGCCAGTGACGCCCGCGACTTCATGCGCACCGACGTGATCGTCATCTGCCTGCTGATCTACAGCGTCCTGGGGCTGGTGATCGACGGCATCATTCGCACGCTGGAGCGCTTTGCCCTGGCCTGGCGCCCGACTTTCGTGAGGAATTGAACATGGCGGCTCTTGATCACTTGCACACGCTTTCCACGTCTGATTCCGCCCCTGAGGCACCGGTACAACTGCGCAATGTGGTGCGCCAGTTCGGCACGCAACGGGTAATCGATGGCCTTGATCTCGACATCGCGCCGGGGGAGTTCGTCGCCTTGCTCGGTGCCAGCGGTTCAGGGAAAACCACCTTGCTGCGGGCATTGGCGGGGCTGGACAGCATCGACAGCGGCCAGTTGCGGGTGCCACTGGCCCGGGCGGCGGTGTTTCAGGAGCCGCGGTTGATGCCGTGGAAAAGCGCCTGGCGCAATGTCGTATTGGGCTTGCGTATCGGCAATGCCAAGGCGCGGGCCCTGGAAGCCCTGACCGAAGTGGGCCTGGCCCATCGCCTGAATGCCTTCCCGGCGACCCTGTCCGGTGGCGAAGCCCAGCGCGTGGCCCTGGCCCGAGGTTTGGTGCGTGAGCCGAAGCTGTTATTGCTCGACGAACCCTTTGCGGCACTGGATGCCTTGACCCGCATCCGCATGCATCAGCTGATTATCGACCTGTGGCGCAAACACACCCCGGCGGTGCTGTTGGTGACCCACGATGTCGACGAGGCGATTCTCCTCGCCGACCGGGTCATCGTCCTGGATCAGGGCCGCATCGCCGATCAACTGCATATCGACTTGCCGCGCCAGCGTGACAGCGGCCAACCGGGCTTTCAGGCGATTCGTTCGCGGCTGTTGGGGTTGTTGGGGGTACAGACTGCCGCTGGTCACGAACCGGTGGCTGTTGAACTGCCTGTAGAAGCAGCTCCGCAACAGCTGCGGCGGATTGCCAACGCTCGTTAACACCGTTCCTGCGGCCTTCTACCTCTTGTAGACCGGCTGTAGGAGCAACTTCAGCCGCGAAAAAACCGCTACATTCGACGCACTGTCTTCGTTTTTAGCATTGCATTCGCACGCGCTATTTCTTGTCTTAATCCACATACAGCTCGTCGTCCAGGCGATTGCTCGATGAGCCTCCTTGCTGCGTGGTTTTGTCGAAATACTGTCATTCGACGCTGTGGTCTGTGTTTAAGTTACTTCCTACTTCCTACTTCCTACTTCCTACTTCCTACATCCTACGCCTTTTGGTGTTCGTGATAATGGACGGCTATATTAAGTTTGTTATTGGTGAAGTAACGTCGAATTTTTATTTTCGATGTTGTGGTGATTATATATATCAATCTATTTAAAGTCCTTGGATACATTGTTGTCTCACATACAAAAAGGAGGTATGAATGAGCGGCAATGGAAGTAAAGGATCTATTGAACTTGATCCTATAATTATCACGCCGGGGCCTGATAAACCTTCTCCCTCAGGAAAGCCGGGCGGCGGCGGAAGTGGCTCAAGTTGGTCTATCGGCACTGGTTTTAGTGGCGGTTTCGGTTCGGGAGGATCATCCAGCAAAAAACGACGTAAAAGGCGTAAGCGATACGAGGCGCAACAAAGAGAAAAAGCCGAGCAAGCTGCACGTGAACAGGCTGAAGCAAGGGCAAGAGCCGAAGCCGAGGCGCGCGCGCATGCGCAAGCTCAGGCCCGTGCCGAAGCAGCTGCTCGCGCAGCAGCAGAGCGAGAGCAGGCGATTATCAGACACCAGCAGTTGGTAGAGAACCTGACTCATCGTTTTCAATCGCAAAAAACAGAGCTGGAGCAGCGTTATACGACGAAGTCCAGAGGCTTGTTTCAAACCATACAGTCTGAAGTAAATCTCGCCGTTGAACCCTTGCCTGTGCAGTACAGCGCTCAGCAACAGCTTGAGCATGTTGTGCGGCAAAAAGCACAGATCAATTACTTGATTTCCTCGAAGAGGGACGAACTCGAGGCAAGCAACAGTATTGCTCAGGCGTTTAATGGTGCCGATCCGACCCAACAGTCGGCGCAGCAGTACAAACATCATCTGGACAGCCACAGTCATGTCGACTCAAACGTCGCTCAACAGGTACATGACGCATGGCTGGAGTCTTCAACGCATGCCCATGAAGCGCAGCTGCTTGCCGAATCGATAGCACTGCTGGAAAGCCAGTCGGCACAGTTGTCCGCGCAGTACGCGAAGCTGGCTGCGCAAACGACTGAAGACAATGATGTTCAGCAACGGGCGTCGAGTGCATCGCGTTTGTGGTCTGTAGTGGCTCCACCTGCTGCCGCTCCGGCAACGGCGGGGGTAGCAGGTATATGGCGCCAAGCCACGAACGTTGCCAGGAAGGAGTTCGTGCGTGCCGCAGCCAGGGCATTGAGTCGAAACCCGCTTCTGCTGCTGTCGACGTACTCGCCCATGCTGGGTAACGCCGAACTGGCACCGCCGGTGCTCGGCGTGCCGCTGTCTCAGCTCGGCCTTCCTGATGGTGTGGATCTCGAGTTCGTCGCCAATCGCAACGGCTCGGTTGATGTTCCGCATCGCTTGTTCGTGCAGGACGGTGGCGCAATAGAGTGGGTTGCCGCCGACGGAGTCGAGGTCGGGACGGAGGTTCGGGTCAGATCCTTCACCTGGAATGCTGAAAGCAATACCTACCAATTTATTCGTGATGGCGAAAGCGAACCTGCGCTGGTCTGGACACCCATCGTCAGGCCGCAGGACAGCTCGACCAGCACCCCGGCGCATGGGCCGCTGCTTCCGACTGATCCGGGTGTTTCCGTATCGCCCATCGTGCCGGATATCGAAATCTATCCGGAAGTGGTTCGCGGTTTTGATGATTACATTCTCATATCGCCACCCGGTTCTGGATTACCGGACAGCTATTTGCTGTTCAATACCCCGCGTACTACTCCGGGCATTGCCAGCGGCTATGGCAAGCCGGTCACGGGCAATTGGCTGGGTGATAGCCCATCAAGTGAAGGCGCTCCAATTCCTTCTCATATTGCCGATCAACTGCGAGGGCAAAGATTCAGTACTTTTGATCGACAGCGTGAGGCTATTTGGCGTGCTGTTGCTAACGATCCAGAGTTGAGCAAGCAGTTTACAGCTCTTAGCCTAGAAGAAATGAATAACGGCAACGCCCCTTTTGCACCAAAAGATAGTCGGGTGGGAGGGCGGAAGAAGTTTGAAATTCATCACAAACACTGGATAAAAAATGGCGGACTTGTCTACGATATGGATAATTTTGTCGTGTTGCCACCAAAGCATCATATAGATAGTCATCGAAAGGAGAATTAAACTTGAATATTGACTATGGTAAAAAAATAACCGAGTACACTGAGCTTGAGTTTTTGGAGCTTCTTAATTATATTTTCTACGGCAGGAAACATCTTAAGGGGAAAGAACACGAAAGATCTACCGAGAGGTTTGTCGATTATTTTGAGGCGATTACCGAGCATTCTCGTGGGTCTGACGTACTTTTCTATCCTCGCGAAGGCCAGGAAGACAGCCCGGCAGGCATTCTGAAAGAAGTAAAAGAATGGCGAGCACAAAATGGCAAGCCTGGATTTAAAGTTTCCTGAATTGAAATTAGAGGCACCGAACATCTGATGTGTTCGGGCCTTAAGAATTACCTTGAAAAATTTAAAGAGAGATATCCATCATGGAAGAACTTAATCACCACCTGCATCAACTGCCGAATTTTTTACAAGCCGAACTGCACGCCCATGTGGGCTCAACTCACGGCATTTCTCCGGTTCAGATGACTGCGCGTTACCGGGCAATGGCCGATCACCTGATTGCCAGCAAGCGTGCCGGGCTGGATCCGGAACACGTTTCCTACGCCCAGCTCCTGTGGGGCAATCTCCAGTCCAACAAGACCGATGTCGAGAACATGATGCAGCTGCGGAGCATGCCGGGTGCGACAGATTTGACGGCCAACGCGAACTTCTTCCTGCAGTGCATCCGCTTCCTGACCCAATTCCGTGACGCAATGGCCGGGCTCCAGCCTCGGCAGGAGGAACAGGAACGTCAGCAGGCGCGACTGCGAGCCGAGGAAGAGGCTGCACGCCAACTGGCCCAGGGTCAGGCGCAAGAAGCGGCTCGGCAATTGGCGCAACGTCAGGCCGAAGAGGCTGAGGCCGCTCGTCAGCGCGCCAAGGAGGCTGCCTTGCAGTTGGCACAGCGACAGATCGAGGAGGCAGCACTAGCTTTGGCCCAACGCCAGGCCGAGGAGCAGGCGTTGCAGGCGGCTCGTGAGATCCTGGAGCAATCCGTAACCGAGGAGGCTGTTGTAGAAGCGGGCGCGGTGGGTCAACTGCAACCCGGTCAGGCGCCTACTGAAGGGCATAGTGGTGTTCGAGTGATTTCGGGACCCAGGGTGAGTGGAGAAATCGAAAAAGCAGTGCTTGAACTGCAAAGGGATATCGAGCGCGCAGTGCTGGCCTTTGCTCGCGTGCTGAGCGCGCAGAGTACTTCTACGGCTACTGAGTCATTGGGCGAGCTGCGTTATACCGGCGCTTGATAAAAATCGCCTTCTGCTGGATGAGCAGGGTGCGCTACTTGCCCATGCTTCACCTCGGAAGGCGGTTTTTCATGGCGCTCGAGTCATTCAGTGCTTGCTGTTGTTCTGTGCCGACAATGCCATGAATTGTTTCTCCTGAGCCCAGTCGAAAGGCTCTTCATTCTGTTCGGCTTCGTAGCGGCGTTCTTCCAGCGCCTGATACAACTCGATTTCTTCGTCAGGCATGAAGTGCAGGCAGTCACCGGCAAAGAACCACAGCAGGTCACGCGGAACCAGGTGAACGATTTGCGGGTAACGCTGGATCACCTGGCACATCAGGTCCTGGCCCAGGTACTGGCTTTCAATCGGGTCTTGCGGCAGGAGGGTGATCAGTTCGTCGAAGCGCTCCATGAATAGCTCATGGCTTTCTTCCGGAACCTGCTCGGCCTCACCCAGCGCGACCAGGATGCCGCGCAGGTGCGTCAGCAGATTGAGATGGTGGTCGAGAGTGGCGTCGGCCATGGGAATTCCTCAATAGGGGCAAAAAACAGGCGGGGGAGTATAAGGCCCCGAGGCCAAACTGGGTAATTCGCCTTGTTCGCGCAGCAAACACGAACCTGTAGGACCGGCCGGGCGGCGTTCCGCTTTAGCCGGGAAGGCGCTATTCGCGGCTGAAGCCGCTCCTACGGATCTTCATCATTCATCACGGTCCATATCGGGTTTTTTTGGCCGCGGTTGGTAGTTATGCCGGGGATCGTTGATCCATTGCTGCAACTCGGCCTCGGCCTGCTCCAGCGCGTTGCGATTGAGCAGTTTGCGCAGCAGCGCGATGCTCACGGCGCGTGCCCTGAGGTTAAACGCGTGGCCACCCCAAAAGGCATCGATGGGCTGGTAGACCCCGAGTTTTTCGTATAACTGCTGCAAACGGTTTTGCACGCTGCGCAATGAAAGGCTGCGGCGACTGGCAATCGCGCGGTCTGTCAGCCCCAGCGCGATGTCCTGCAGGACCTCATACTCGGTGTCGGATAGACCCAGCACCAAGTCCTGCGACTTTTGCTGCACGCCACGTATCTCGCGATCAATGACGCATTGTTGTTCGATAAAGAGGCTGCGCAGCGCCAGGCGCAAGCGCTCCTCGGAGGCCGTCTTGAGCACATAGCCGTAGGCCGCCCCCTCGGGAACGATGCGCGAGATGCCCCGCACGTAGGCTTCATCGGCGTAATTGGACCAGAACAGAATCGATGTGTCGGGGCGATCCTTCCAGATCGCCTTGGCGGCTTCTACTCCGGTGCGCCTTGGCATCTGTAAATCCATGACCACTGCGCCGACGCCGTGCTCAAGGGCCAGACGCTCACCTACCTGACCGTCTTCTGCCTCCAGCAAGCGGGTGCATTCAGGTAGCGCCTGTTCAATCACTTCCTTGAGGAATGCGCGGTGCACCGGGTCATCCTCTATCAACAAGACATCCATCATGCGGCGTTTTCCGGGGCAGTGTGTGGCGCGGGTAGCGCAAGGCTCAGGCGAACTTGTGTGCCCTTGCCTTGTGGGCCGCTGTCGATTTGCAGATGAGCGTCGAGTAAACGGGCGCGTATCTGCATGTTCCTGATACCGCCGGTATCCGGCAGATTGTCGCGATCAAGCCCCAGTCCATCATCGACAATCGATAACTGCAGACGGTTGTCCACACGGTTGATTTCAATGTCGATGGAGGTCGGGTAAGCATGTTTGATGGCGTTATTGACGGCTTCCTGGATGATGCGGAACAACGCAATTTTCTGCGGCTCGGCCAGTTTGTTCGCTTGCCCGTCGGTGTTGTCGCGCAAGTGTGTGGCAATGCTCAAACCACTGTTGCGCACGCTGCGCAATAACAGGTCTTCGAGCCCTTCCTCGAAGCCGAACAGTTGCAGCACCGTAGGTTTGACCGCGTCGATAATCCGGCGCAGCTCCTGCATGCTTTCTTGCAAGGCTTCGCTGACCGGCTGCAAATCGCGCCCGGACAACGTCTCGACCAGGCTCAGGCGAGCGATGCGGCGGTGCAGGCGTGTCATGTCGGCCAGCGTCTGATCATGTAAATCCATGCCGATTCGCTGGCGTTCGTTTTCCAGCTCCTCGGTCAAACGCAGTGCGCCCAGGCGCAAGCCTTCTTCGCGAGCGCGGATCTGCGTCTCGGCGATTTCCAGCCTTTTCGCCTGATCGGTCTGGCGCAATGCGTACAGATAGGACGCCAGCAGATCGGCGACATGTTGGGTGTGGTGCACATCGTCCAGGGTGTAGTAATCGGCCGCATGTTTCGAGCAGCTCAATGCGCCGATGATCTGGCCCCGCGCGCGCAACGGTACGTGGAGTCGGCTACGCAGTTGCGCATCGAAAATCGGTGTGTTGAAGGCATCGGCAAACTGAAAGCGTGGATCGGTCATCGCATCGTTGCTGAGGATGAACGGCTCCTCGCCCAACAACAGCTCGCGGATCGGGCTCTGCGCGATCGGTAGCGGATGATTGGCAAAGTCGCTCCACGCCGTGTGTAACCCGGTTTCATAAGCGTGCAGATGGTTTTCACCATCCAGCAACAAGCTTACGTCCAGATGGTCGTGGGGCAGGATGGCACGTATTTCTTCGGAAATAGCATCAATCATCGATTGAAAATCCAGTTGCCCCGCCAGGGCCCTGGAGATGCCGAGAAAGTGATGAAGCACCTCCTCGGCCTGAATGCAGGGTCGTTGCACAGTCATGCACCTTTTATTCTTGTCAGGCCCACCATACGCGCTAAGTACGCTGGCTGGCACCCTCTGCATAGGGCTGAGCAGTTGAGCGGATGAAGAGTTGCGCAGGTACGCATGCGGTGTGCGGGATCCCGCAATTTAGGTGCGATGTTTCGCCTCATGTCTGCATTGATGGTCGCTGACGCTGGCGGCGGGACGGCGCAGACTGAACGCGAACTTGCCGTAAGCGGGTGAGCACGGATCCACCGGGCCGCCTGAAATCCAAAAACAATAACAAAAGGTCAATTCATGAAAACTCACCCATTGCGGTGCGTGCTTCTGTCGAGTGCGCTGTTACTGTCTCCCTTCATGCAGGCGCAGGCCGATACGGCCGATAAAACCATCGCGCTGTCGAACAACTACGCCGGTAACTCCTGGCGCCAGAACATGCTCAGCAGTTGGAAGCAGACCACTGACGAGGCCGTCAAAAAAGGCGTTATCGCCTCGGCAGACGCCTTCACGACGGGCGAAAACCAGGCGACTGAACAAGCGGCACAAATCCAGAATCTGATCCTGCAGGGTTACAGCGCCATCGTCGTCAACGCGGCGTCGCCGACGGCCCTGAATGGCGCCATCAAGCAGGCCTGCGATGCGGGCATCATCGTCGTTTCATTCGACGGCGTAGTCACCGAGCCCTGTGCCTATCGCATCTCCATGGACTTCAAGCAAAGCGGTGTCGACCAGATGGACTTTCTGGCCAGGCGCTTCCCGGACGGCGCCAGTGTGCTGGAGGTTCGTGGGCTGGCGGGCGTCTCGGTCGATGAGCTGATCCATTCCGGTATTGTTGCCGGTGCGCAAAAGCACCCGAACCTGAAAATCGTCGGCTCGGTCAACGGCAACTGGTCGCAGACGGCCGCGCAAAAAGCCGTGGCCGGTATCCTGCCAAGCCTGCCCAAGGTCGACGCGCTGGTGACACAGGGCGATGACGGCTATGGCGCTGCCCAGGCCTTCGCTGCGGCAGGGCGACCAACGCCGACGATTATTTTCGGTAACCGCGAAGAAGAGTTGTCGTGGTGGAAGAAGCAAAAAGACGCCAACGGTTATCAAAGCTTTTCGATTTCCAGCGCGCCGAGCATTTCCAGCCTCGCGTTCTGGGTTGCCCAGCAACTGCTCGATGGCAAACAAATGCCTCATGACTTGCTATCGCCAGCGGTCAGCGTGACCCAGGACACCCTCGAAGCCTCGCTCAAGGGTCTTGAAAAGGGCGGGATTGTCAGCCAGGCGTACAGCGTCGATGACGTTGCCAAACTGAAAAGCCCATCCGCTCAATGACCAACGCATGCCGCGCCTGCGGGGGCGGCAATGCTGAGGAGAATGTCATGACTACCCTTCAACGAGCGCTGGTGACCTTCAAAGGTGCTGGCAAATCGTTTGGCGCTGTGCGTGCCCTTTGTGATGTCGACTTGAGTGTTCGGGCCGGTGAGTGCCTGGGGTTGATCGGGCACAACGGCGCAGGCAAATCGACGCTGATGCAGGTATTGGCCGGGACCCTCGCGGCGGACTGCGGCGTACTTTTGCTTGGCGATGAGGACGTCCGCGCAAGTTACGGCGTGCAGGTGGCGCGCAAGCACGGCATTCGCTGTGTGTTCCAGGAGCTGTCGCTGTGTCCCAACCTCAGCGTCGCCGAAAATACCCGGCTGATGTCGCCTGCCATCCGTGGCTGGGGCTGGCGACGCAAGGCCAGGGCGCTGATTGAGGCCAGTCTCGATGAGATTTTCCCCGGCCATGATATTCAGGCCGACGATATCGTCGCTGAGTTGCCGATCGGCAAGCGCCAGATGGTCGAAATCGCCCGGGCCTTCGTGCGGGTCGACGAGCGTCTCGACCTGGTGATTCTTGACGAACCCACCTCGTCACTGGACTCGCGCGTCGCCCGGCAACTGCTGGAGTTCGTGCGTCGCTTCGTCGGCAGTGGTGGCGGCATCGTGTTGATCAGTCACATTCTCGGCGAGATGCTCGACACCTGTGACCGCATCACCGTGATGCGTGATGGCCGTGTGGTGGAAACCCGGGCAGCGACCGACTTCAGTCACGCGTCGCTGGTTGAGTGCATGGGCAGCGCTGCAAAAGAAATCACTGAACAGCAGGCTTTTGTCTCGCGCCGCAGCAGCGGCAACCCAGTGGTCGCCCAGCGCCCGGCGCGTCAGGCCAATGCCCATACCGTCGATGCGCATCGCGGTGAGATCGTCGGCCTGGCGGGGCTAGCCGGGCATGGCCAAAGCCAGTTGCTGATTCAGGTGCTGCGTCAGCGTATCGCCAGCGGACAGGGCGCAGCATTAGTCGCCGGTGATCGACAAAGTGACGGTGTGTTTGCGCTGTGGTCAATTGCCGAGAACATCACCATCAGCTCGCTGGGCCAGCTCAAGCGCGGCGCCTGGATTGACCCGGATGCAGAGCTGGCGATGGCGCAAGAGTGGCAAAAACGCATGGGCATCCGCACGCCGGACATGGCTAATCCGATTCTGTCGCTGTCCGGGGGCAATCAGCAAAAAGCCTTGTTCGCCCGTGCACTGGCCTCCCATAGCGATTTGATCCTGATGGACGACCCCATGCGTGGCGTCGATGTCGGCACCAAGCGCGAGGTGTATTCGATCATCACTCAGGAGGCGGCCAAAGGTCGCACGTTCATCTGGTACACCACTGAGTTGGAAGAGCTCGATTATTGCGACCACATCTATGTTTTCCGTGATGGCCAGGCTGTGCTTGACCTGCCGCGCAGTCAATTGAGCGAGGAGCAGATTCTGCGCTGCTCCTTCGAGGAGCAAATGGCATGAATGCATCCACCTCTCTCCCGCTGAAGGGAGCCCCCGTAAAAGCCCCCGGATTAAACCGCGCACGCCTGTTGCGCAGCGCATTGCCGGGGGGTTCGCTAACGGTACTGCTGATCACCATTTTCATCATGCAGCCCAGGGCGATGAGCTACATGGGCATGAACCTGATGCTCAATCTGGCAGTGCCGATAGCCCTGGCGACTATCGCCCAGATGCTGATCATCACCGTCAACGACCTTGATCTGTCGATGGGCAGCTTCATTAGTTTCGTGGCCTGTGTTGCGGCGACCTTGCTCAACCAGCACCCGCTGCTCGGCTGCCTGGTGTTGCTGGGCTGTATCGCGGTGTACGCGTTGCTGGGTGCGCTGATCCATTTGCGTAACTTGCCTTCCATTGTCGTGACGCTGGGCATGTCGTTCATCTGGATGGGCGGCGCGGTCCTGTTGTTGCCGGCGCCGGGCGGCAGTGCCCCGCAATGGCTGCAAAGCCTGGTGCGGATCAAGACGCCGTTCCTGCCGTTCGCGATCATCGTTTGTGTGGTGCTGGCGATTGCGGTGCATGTGTTTTTGATGCGTTCCACGCTGGGCGTCGTACTGCGCGGTGCAGGCGGTAATCCGCTGGCCATTGCCAAGGCCGGTTGGTCACTGCTGCGGATCAAGGTAACGATGTATGCGCTGGCCGGTACGTTCGGGGTGTTCTCCGGGCTCTTTCTGGTCGGGCTGACCACCTCGGCAGACGCCAGCATTGCGCTGCGCTACACGTTGCTGTCCATCGCCGGAGTGATCCTCGGTGGCGGTGAGTTCGTCGGTGGCAGGGTCTCGCCCACGGGCGCGGTACTCGGTGCGCTGACGCTGGTGTTGGCGGGCTCGTTGCTGTCGTTCATGCGCGTTTCCCCGGACTGGCAGATCGGCGCCCAGGGCGCAATATTGATTCTGGTCCTGGCGCTGCGTACCTCCGTCAACCGTCTTGAGGCTCGTCCGACATGAAACCAGTTCCCTTTTTGACCGTCGTCATGGGCAAGCCGTGGTTATGGTCGTTTTTGGCGGCATTGCTCATCTGGATTGCCACCGTTGCCTTCAATGGCGGCCAGGGTGCCGGTTCGCTGCTGTCAGGCGCACTGAGCTTCTCGGCGTTCTTCGTCATCGTCGGCATCGGTCAGATGTTCGTGATCACTACCGGCCCCGGCAACATCGATTTATCGATACCGGCCAACATTGCCCTGAGCGGGGCCATCGGGATGAAGCTGATGGACAGTCAGGCCGGTTTGATCTGGCTGGGCGTGCTTGGCGTCATGGGGGCAGGAGTGTTGATTGGTTGTGCCAACTACGCGCTCATTCGACTGCTACGTATCCCACCGATCATTGCCACGTTGTCGGCCAGTTTCCTGTTGCAATCCATGGCGATTGCCTATGGCCGTAGCGTGCGTATTCAGCCGCCGGACATTTTCTACCAGTTCTGCACCGGGCACATTTTGGGTGTGCCTTATCTGGCGATCAGCGTCGTACTGCTTGCCGTGGTCATGGGCTACGTGTTGACGCGCAGCGTTTACGGGCGCTGGACCATTGCCATTGGGCAGAACGCCCGTGCCGCGGAACTCGCCGGGGGCCGGGTCAACCTTATCCGTTTCGCGACTTACGTGCTCAGTGCGCTCTTCGCCAGCGTTTGCGGGCTGTTGCTGGCCGGGTTTTCCGGCGGCGCTTCGTTGAGCATGGGCGAGGAGTATTTACTCGCCTCGATTGCCGTGGTGGTGATCGGCGGGAGTTCGGTGGCGGGTGGTTTTTCCAACGTGCCGGGCATCTGGGGCGCGGCGCTGTTTCTCTACCTGCTGGTGAGCATGCTCAACACCTTCGGCACCAGTGCCGGGGTGCGCCTGATACTTACCGGTCTGATCATCATCGCGGTCATCACCGCCGTCAGCGGCCGAAAATCGGCCCGCCCTGCCTGAGTCAAGGTTATCTCTATGTCTGAACCTCAATATGAATACCTCGATGAGCGCTTCCGCGCTCTGACCCTGCCCAATACCCAGCTTGAGCGGCTCTACAGCCAATGCCGCTGGGCCGAGGGACCGGTCTGGTTCAACGACGGCGGTTACCTGTTGTGGAGTGACATCCCCAATCAGCGCATTTTGCGCTGGATTCCGGAGCAGGGCGTGTCGGTGTTTCGTGCGGATTCCAACTTTGCCAACGGCAATACCCGCGATCTTCAGGGCAGGCTGATCAGCTGTGAGCACGGCACGCGACGGGTGACCCGCACCGAACCGAATGGCGCCATCAGCGTGATCGCCGATCGTTTCGAAGGTAAGCGTCTGAACTCACCGAACGACGTCGTGGTGCATCGTGACGGCGCCATCTGGTTCACCGACCCGACGTACGGAATCATGAGCGATTACGAAGGCTTCAAGGCCGAGCCGGAACAGGCCGGGCGTAACGTCTATCGGGTCGATCCGCAAACGGCGGAAATTCACTGCGTGGCCGCTGATTTCGTGCAGCCCAACGGGCTGGCATTTTCGCCAGACGGCAACACCCTGTACGTGGCCGACTCGGCGCGCTCCCACGATCCGTCCGGGCCGCATCACCTGAGGGCGCTGGACGTGCTGGACAATTGCCGGTTGGGCCGCTCACGGGTATTCGCCGAGATCGAGCCAGGCATCCCCGATGGTTTGCGCGTCGATGTACAAGGCAATGTCTGGACCAGTGCCGGTGACGGGATTCAATGCTTTGCCGCTGATGGGGTATTGCTGGGCAAGATCCTGTTGCCGGAAAAAGTCGCCAACCTGACGTTTGGCGGGCCGCGCCGCAACCGTTTGTTCATTACCGCCAATACCTCGCTGTACATGATCCATGTCGCGGTCGAAGGCGCGCAGACGCCATAAACCCGAACGCAGACGGCGGCTACAACGCCGCCGCCTGCCCGCCCGCGCGGGCGCCACTGATCAAGCATGGCCATCGCCAACCTAACGCACCTTGCCTTCGCTCGGTTTCAGTGCCTCTTTATCAAAGTCATCCACATCGATCACCTTGCGCCGCGCCGTTTCTGCTTCATGCAGGCTAATCGCTTCTGCCGCCTGCAAGACTCCGCCTTCGACAGCTGCATCGATGACCGACTGTCCAGGTGCAGGCTTGATCTGCCCATTCTTCAGGCCCTGATGCAGCTTTTTATGCAGCGGTTGCGCTGCTGCAAGCAGGTCACTGGCATGTTGCAAGGCGCCGACCGGATCGTGTGGTGACTGCGGGCGATAGCAACCGGCAAGCACGGCTTCGAGGGTTGGATCGCCTTTGGCGCGACCCAGCACGGCCGCGACGGCGGCGTCCTGGGCATCGCTCGGCCCCTTGTGGCGACGGCCGAACGGGAACACCACGACGCGCAACACAGCACCCAACAAACGGTTGGGGAAGTTGCTCAGCAGCTCATCCAGCGCCCGTTCCGATTCACCCAAGGCTTCGGCCATGGCCCAGTGCAGCAACGGATGCAGGTACTCCGGCGAATCGAGGTCGTGGTAGCGCTTGAGCGCGGCGGACGCCAGATACAGATGGCTGAGCACATCGCCCAGGCGCGCTGACAGGCGCTCGCGGCGTTTCAGTTCGCCACCCAGCAGCATCATGCTCAAGTCGGCCAACAGGGCAAACGCCGCCGTCTGCCGGTTGAGGGCGCGGAAGTAACCCTGGCTCAGACGATCGCCGGGGGCCGCTTCAAAATGACCGAGGCCGAGGTTGAGAATAAAGGTGCTGGCCGCATTGCTGACGGCGAAGCCAATGTGTTTGAGCAGCAGTTGATCGAACTCGATCAAGGCCTGGTCATGGTCGGCGCGGCCGGCCAGGGCCATTTCCTTGAGCACGAACGGATGGCAGCGAATGGCGCCCTGGCCGAAGATCATCAGGTTGCGCGAGAGAATATTGGCGCCTTCAACGGTGATGAAGATCGGCGCACCCTGCCAACTGCGGCCCAGATAGTTGTTCGGGCCCATGATGATGCCCTTGCCGCCATGCACGTCCATGGCGTGGCTGATGCATTCGCGGCCGCGCTCGGTCAGGTGGTATTTGAGGATCGCCGACAGCACCGACGGTTTTTCGCCCAGGTCCACCGCATTGGCGGTGAGCATGCGCGCGCTGTCCATCAGCCAGGCATTGCCGCCGATGCGCGCGAGGGCCTCCTGAATGCCTTCAAAGGCCGCCAATGGCACATTGAACTGCTCGCGCACGTTGGCGTATTGGCCGGTGACCAGGCTGGTGAACTTGGCGGCGCCGGTGCCAACGGCGGGCAGCGAGATCGAGCGGCCCACGGACAGGCAGTTCATCAGCATCATCCAGCCCTTGCCGAGCATGGCCTGACCACCGATCAGGAAGTCCAGCGGGATGAACACGTCCTTGCCGGAGTTGGGGCCGTTCATAAAGGCAGCGCCCAGCGGCAGATGGCGGCGGCCGATGTTGACGCCCGCAGTGTCAGTCGGGATCAGCGCCAGGCTGATGCCCAGGTCTTCCTCGTCGCCCAACAGGTGCTCGGGGTCGTAGGCCTTGAAGGCCAGGCCGAGCAGGGTGGCGATGGGGCCGAGGGTGATGTAACGCTTTTCCCAGTTCAGGCGCAGGCCTATGACTTCCTCGCCTTGCCACTGGCCTTTGCAGATGATGCCGGTGTCGGGCATGGCGCCCGCATCGGAACCGGCCAGGGGGCCGGTCAGGGCAAAACAGGGGATGTCATCGCCACGGGCCAGGCGCGGCAGGTAGTGCTGGCGTTGCTCGTCGGTGCCGTAGTGCAGCAGCAGCTCAGCCGGGCCGAGGGAGTTGGGCACCATTACGGTGGAGGCCAGGTCGCCGCTGCGGGTCGCCAATTTCATTGCCACTTGCGAGTGGGCGTAGGCGGAAAAACCTTTGCCGCCATACTCCTTGGGGATGATCAGGGCAAAGAAGCCGTGTGCCTTGATATGCGCCCAGGCGGCGGGCGGCAGGTCCATGTCCTGGCCGATCTGCCAGTCACTGACCATGGCGCACAGTTCTTCCGTGGGACCATCGATAAAGGCCTGTTCTTCTTCCGTTAGCTGGACTTTGGGGTAG
>Ga0302262_10000320_pt1 | contig 19522 bp, 14 predicted proteins | sample II_Fen_E3_4_FD_194557 | JGI IMG/M metagenome (GOLD analysis project Ga0302262, IMG submission 194557) | Peat permafrost microbial communities from Stordalen Mire near Abisko, Sweden - II_Fen_E3_4 | ecosystem: Environmental > Terrestrial > Soil > Wetlands > Permafrost | place: Sweden: Abisko...
CGGGCAAGGGGGCAAATTGCAGATCGGGCGAGCCATGCACCGCCGACCACGCCGCGCTATCGCTGGCGCCTGCCGCCGCTGTCTGGGGTTCCGCCACCTAAGCCGCCTCGGTTGGTTCGAGGTGCCGCTGTGCCACGCCGCCGGGCGCGCTGGCAAGGGGGAGCGCGGGATTAACCGCGCACCCGGCCTTGTGCGTAAGTGCCCAGCAGGCGCAGATCCTTGGCGAAGAAAGCGGCCTCCTCCAGTGCCAGATCGACGCTGCGCTGCCCCGGCGTGCCCACGATGTCCACATAGAACCGCGTGGCCGAGAAAGAGGCGCCCTTTTGATAGCTCTCCAGCTTGGTCATGTTGACATTGTTGGTCGCGAAACCACCCAGCACCTTATACAGCGCGGCGGGCACGTTGCGCACTTCAAAGACCAGCGTGGTCATCGTCACCTGCCCGGCCAGCGTCGCCGGATCGAGCGGGGCGCGGGCCAACACCACAAAGCGGGTGGTGTTGTCGGCGGCGTCTTCCACGTTCTGGTCAACAATATCCAGCCCGTAGAGATCGGCGGCCAATGCCGGGGCGATGGCGGAGGCCTTGGGATCGCCCATCGCCTTGATAAAGGCCGCCGCGCCCGCCGTGTCGGCATAGGCCATCGGCACGATGCCGCGCGTGCGCAGATAGTTGCGCGACTGGCCCAGAGCCTGCGGGTGCGAATAGGCGGCGGAGAAGGGACCAGACTCGCCCGGCAACGCCATCAGCGCGTGGTGGATCGCCAGAAAATGCTCGCCCACAATCGACAGCCCGCTTTCGGGCAGCAGGAAATGAATATCGGCGACTCGCCCATGTTGCGAATTTTCGATGGGAATAATCGCGCGATCCGCGCGGCCCTCTTTTACCGCATCCAGCGCGTCTTCGAAGCTGAAACAGGGCAAGGGCGCGCAATCCGGGGCGTATTCCAGCGCCGCGCGGTGCGAATTACAGCCCGGCGCGCCCTGAAAGGCGACCGCGAGGGCGGGGTTGGCTTCGGCAATCTCTGTAAGAGATTTGACTTGGATCAGAGCGGGTTCTGGATAGCTGTGCATAGCGGTTGCAGCGCTTAGGCTGATTTTGCCCGCAGCGCCAGTATGCCCGTCTCCTTGCGCTGCCTTCGATCCTTTCGCTGGCGTAACGGGGCGGGCATATGGGTGCGGGCGGGCGAGTTCCGCCTTGCGCATGTGTTGGTCGCCCTATACTTTCAGGGCAAAACGTCTTTCGGGGTATGCCATCCCGAAAGCATAACGGGACAGGGCATATTGATGAGCGGTCGTTTCAATACCATCGCGGGCTGGGTGTTGGGCTCTGCCGTTGTCGCACTGGGCCTTTCCAGCCTGAGCGGGATTTATTTCGGCGCCGACAAGAATAATCGCCCCGAAACCGCAGGCTATCCCATCGACGGCGTCGGCGGCACCAAGGCTGTGGCCGAGGTGTCCATCGAGGAGCTGCTGGCCAAGGCCGATCCGGCCAAGGGTCAGGTCGTGTTCCAGAAGTGCGCATCCTGCCACACCATTAACCAGGGCGGCGCCAATGGCGTGGGTCCGAACCTCTACGGCATTCTGGGCGATGACATTGCCAAGGGCCGGGGTGGTTTCGCTTTCTCGGCTGGCCTGTCGGCCAAGGGTGGCAAGTGGGACTTCGCAACGGCCAACACCTGGCTGAAGAACCCGCGCGCCTTTGCCGATGGCACCAAGATGACCTTTGCCGGTCTTGAGGCGGCAGAGGATCGGGCGGCGGTGCTGGCCTACCTGAACAAGCAGGGTTCGAACCTGCCGTTGCCCGCCGTGCCGGCTGCCGGGGCCGCTGCGGCGCCTGCGGATGCCGCCTCGGGTGCGGCTTCGGACGCGGGCAGCGCTGCGAAGTAAGCTCGGTTTCGGGCGGGGCCAAAGCGCTTCGCCCTCCGAAAGCCGCCTGACCGGCCCCGCGCCGGTCGGCGGCTTTCGTGCGTCTGGCGGGGTTAGGCTTCCGGTTCCGCGCGGCCCTTGAACCCCTGCGCGATCACATACCATTCGGACGAATCCTTGCGGCTGGCGGGGGGCTTGGCGTGTTTCACCGAGGTGAAATGCTTCTTCAGGATCATCAGCAGGCCGTGATCGGTGCCCCCGGCAAACACCTTGGCTACAAAACCGCCACCCTTGGCCAGATTCTGCACCGCGAAATCCACGGCGGTTTCCACCAGCCCCATGGTGCGTAGGTGATCGGTCTGCTTGTGGCCCACCGTGTTGGCGGCCATGTCGCACACCACCAGATCCGGCTCGCCGCCCAGCGCCCCCATCAGCACGCCGGGCGCCTCGTCCGCCATGAAGTCCATTTCGAACAGGGTCGCGCCCTCGATAGGATCGGTGGGCAGCAGGTCGATGCCCACCACGGCGGCCTGCGGGGATCGCTGGCGCACCACCTGGGTCCACCCGCCCGGCGCCACGCCCAGATCCACCACGCGGCGCGATCCTTTGACCAGGCCGAACTTGTCGTCCAGCTCCATCAGCTTGTAGGCCGCGCGGCTGCGATAGCCGTCCGCCTTGGCCTTTTTTACATAGGGGTCGTTCAATTGCCGTTGCAGCCAGCGGACCTGGCTGGCGGTGCGGCCCTTGGCGGTTTTGATACGGGTGTTGGGGTCGCGGCCGGAACGGGTCATGCTAGGTCTCCCGAGGAAGCGGGGTGGATGCCGATCAGGCTGCGCAAAATGCCCTCGCGAATGCCGCGATCGGCCACGCCAAGGCGGCTGGCGGGCCAGAGATCAAGGATGGATTCAAGAATGGCGCAACCCGCCACCACCAGATCGGCGCGCTCGCGCCCGATGCAGGCCACCTCGCGCCGCCCGGCGATGCTGAGTGTGGACAGCCGGGTGCAGATGTCGCGCATCCGGGGCGCGGGCACGATGCAGCCATCCACCGCGCTGCGGTCATAATGCGGCAGGTCGAGATGGACGCTGGCCAGCGTGGTGACGGTGCCGCTGGTGCCCAGCAGGCGCAATGCGTCGTGATGGGCGGATAGCGAATCGCGCAAAGGGGCCAGCCGGGCGCCAAAGGCCGCAAAGCCGGCATCCACCTTGCCGCGCATTTCGGCATAGCGGGCGGCGCGTTCCTCGGGCGTATCCACTTCCGCGCGGCAGCTTTCCGTTAGCGAGACGACGCCATAGGGGATCGACACCCAATCGAGGATGGTGGGCACATCATGCGCCAGCCCGTCGCTTTCGATCAGCACCAGTTCGGTCGATCCGCCGCCAATGTCGAATACCAGCGCCGGGCCGGGGCCGGGCTCCAGCAGGATATGGCAGCCCAGCACGGCGAGGCGCGCTTCCTCGCGTGCGGAGATGATGTCGAGCGCGATGCCGGTTTCCTGGCGGACGCGGGCGATGAAATCCGGCCCGTTCACCGCGCGGCGGCAGGCCTCTGTCGCCACCGAACGCGCCAGCACCACCCCGCGCCGCCGCAACTTGTCCGCGCAGATGCGCAGCGCCCCCAGCGCGCGATCCATCGCTGCATCCGACAGGCGCCCGGTCTGCGCCAGGCCTTCGCCCAGCCGCACCACCCGGCTGAAGGCATCAACCACCACAAAGCTGTCGCCCGAGGGGCGCGCGATCAGCAGGCGGCAATTGTTGGTCCCCAGATCAATCGCGGCATAGGCCTGATGCCCGCCCGGATGCGCCGTAAAGGACGCGGGCGCGCGGCGCGCGGGTGCCTCGGGCGCCAGCTTGGCCGGTGCCGGTTTGGCGGGGGCGCCTTTGCCCTGCGCGGCTTTTCCTTGCGCGGGTTTGCCTAGCGCGGGTTTGCCATGCACCACTCGCCCCTTGCCGCGACGACGGCCAGAGGCAGGTTTGCGCTGGGCGGAATCCGCCCGTGACATAGTAGGCGCCGCAGACGGTTTCTCGTCCTGCGACTGGCCGCCGGGCTCGCGCGGGGGCTGGTCCGTGGGGAAAGCGGGGCGGCGGGGGCCACGCCGCGAAGGCTTCCCGCGCCGCCGGACCTTGGGCTGCGCATCCGGCGGAATATGGTCCGCCATGGGTTTTCTACTCAAATATCGTAAGGGCCGCGCAGCTCGCGGCCTAGCATTGGCCATGATGCTAGCGATGCTGGCCCCGATGGGCAAGGGGGGCGTGGGATCGCCGAGCGAGGCGCCGCCGGACAGGCGTTGGCGCCAACCTTCGGCAGAACATGCACAAAGGGGATTGACGCGAATCAGACCCCACACTAAAGGCCGCCTCCACACCGGACACACTGCCCTGTCGTCTAATGGTAAGACTACGGATTCTGATTCCGTCTATCGAGGTTCGAATCCTTGCAGGGCATCCATTCCCCTATCCCACGCCATCATAACTGGTCCTCCGCGACAAAAGTTTCCCCTCTCCGTGCTGAGAGGCTGATGGGCGGTTCTAAATTTTCAACTTGAGATCATCAGATCGGCCCAGAATTATGCTCTGGATCGTTTGGAGTTAGCGCCCTTGCTCAATCGCCTGAGGGCGCCGCCGCGCGATGTGGTCTGCAGCATGAATGACCGCGTCTGCGGACGATCCGGTTTGTCTCCTCCGGGTTACGAATTGGCCCAAGCCGCCCTTCATTCATCCGGCCGGGATTGTTCTCCGGATGCCAGAGGTGGCGGACCACCCGGAATGGCGGACTATGAGCCTGATCGGCAGTTAGCTGCCACTTGACGCCTCAAAATGCGGTGGCAGCTATGCTACCTAGAAGGCCTAGTGTACGACTACAGAGAAGATGGCAAAAAATACTACGGATGTGACCACGAAACCGAAAGTCTCGCGAGGGACTAACGTAATTGGTGCGCGCAAAAGTTTAGCGACCACTCGGTCCACCGCCGGCCCCGGCTTCGATTTTGAGGATCGGGTCGCCGCCTTGCTTTTACTTCGGATGCTATCGGGTGAAGCTCTGCCCGCCATCGAAGGTGCGGGCTATCAAATACAGACACAAACCGAGCCCTTGGGCTGGAAGCTTGACGACCTCTTAGTCACTACATCGTCAACCGGGACGCCTCAACATCTTGCAATCTCTTGCAAGAGCAACGTGCAGGTGACGAGGAACGGGCTGCCACCGGAATTCGCGGGGCTCGTTCTGCAGCAGTGGCGTAATGAAGGCGGGCCATTCAACCGAGCGACGGATCACATCGCCCTAGCCACGCGCGGGCATAACGCCGCCTTCGAGGCGGCATGGTCCGATATCAAGCAATGGTGCGAAGGGGTCGATCCGGCCCTCGCCGTGAGCAGGATCAATGCGTCACGGAAACACCGGACGGTGTTCGATAGCCTGCGAAACCCAGCGGGATACGAGGCAGCTTCAGATACGGAAGTCATTGAGATCGTCCGCCGACTTCACGTTCTCCCTTTCGATTTTCAACTTGCACAGTCGAGCAACAATTCAAAGGCGATTGCTCAATGTCGGCAGCTCCTTGCCAGCCGTAGCCAGGAGGAGGCGGGGAACCTCTGGAGGGATCTCATCGATGCCGCGCGCGACACGAGGCTGGGTTCGGGCACCTTGCCGCTCACCGAGCTGTGGGCTCGGCTGAGGAAGAAATATGCGCTGCATGCACATCCCGACTATGCGGCCTCGTGGGATGCGCTGGCGCAACTCACCATCGACTATCGCGACAGCATCCAAACCGAGCTTCCGGCGGGGTACGCGGTTGACCGTTCCGACCGGCGCGCGGAACTGGAAGCGCTCTTTAAGTCCACCAGTGTAGCCGTCGTTCTCGGCGACTCGGGCGTTGGCAAATCCGCCCTCGTCAAGGACACGCTCGATGAGCGCTTCGCAGATTGGAATCAGGTCTGGCTTGGGCCGGACGAATTGGCTGCGGCGTTGAGGGCCGTAAAGCGTTCCAGTCTGTCGCTCTCGCATCCGCTTCCCGAAATCCTGAACGCCACGAGCTATGCACATAACGTGCTGGTGCTGGATTCCGCTGAGCGGTTCAGTGCCACCGACTTGCCTGCCGCGAAACGGCTGATCGAACAAATTGCCGCTTCCCCCGAAGGTGCGGAGGAGTCCACATGGCGCATTGTCATTGTTAGCCAGCCGCAGAGCTGGGGAGCGATGTCCCAGCAAGTGCTCGGTCTAACGCTACCAAAGATCATTGCCTTAGGTGCGCTGAATGCAGAGCAGGTGCGGGCCGCGCTTCGATCCAGCGCCACGCTTCGCTGGCTTGCGACCCACGACGAAACAGTCGCCGCGCTCACCAACCTGAAAACCCTTTCTTGGGTGATGAGCGCTGGCGGCGCTATGGGCATCGATAGCGGTGCCCTCGCTTCCCACACTGCGGTTGCAGACCACCTATGGGCATTCTGGACAAAAGATCGGGTCGATGTGCAGGGGCTGACTATGCGCCTGGCCCAGCGCGAAGCCTCCTTCGAACGCAGCTTTGCGATCTCGAAGCTTGATCCTGCAGATGCGACGATCTTTCAAAACAAGCCGTCGGAACTGCCACTCATCATCCGCCGCAATCGGATCGAATTCGAGCATGACCTCGCGGCCGACTGGGCGCGGTTCCAACACCTCAAGGAGATCGTGGACGACGTACCGGCGTGGGCCGCATACGCGGCAAACCCCCTGTGGGCCGGCGCCCTTCGCATGTTGGGTCAGTACCTTCTGCGAGAAAAGGTCGGTACCGAAACCGCCTGGGACCAAGCGTTCCGCGCGGTCGAGGGAGGACAGCCTCCCCTCGCCATGGACGTGTTGCTCGATGCGATTTGCTTAGACCCGGAAGCGGAGCGCTTTCTGAACGAGCGCGCCGAATTCCTTCTCGCGAACGGCGGAAGATGGCTCGACAGGTTGCTCCGCCGCTTTCGGCATGTCGCATCCGTCCCAAGCGTAGCACCGGCATTGTTGAGCGCCGAAACGTCGATGGGCCTTTATCTCGAGGCCAATTACCGCGCGCTGGTCATTGGGAGATGGCCGCCCATGGCGAGCTTTCTGGCCCGGCACGGCGCGCGCGTCGCAGATTTGATGCTGCCTTCAGTGTCCGCCGTTTGCGAGGCATGGCTCAACGGCGTTCCTCCCCTCATCGGCGGCACCCCCACACTGTACCGCAAGGAATTAGCGCAGCTTGCGCTTCGGACCGCTCAGGTAGTCCAGGCAGATAAAGCGAGCGGCACGATCCATATCGGTCACGACGACCCACCCTTCTTTTCCGCCGCCCTGGCCGGCGCGCCCGACCTTCCCGAGGAGGTGGCGGCATGGGCCCTTGAAATGACGGGCCGTCGGGATGTCTCAGATTTTGTGCGTGAGCGGGTAGCGGAGGTCAACCGCAAGAAGGCCGCAGAGCGTGCGGAAAAACTTCGGACCGATCCAGCCTATCGGGCGGATCAAGAGCGCAGGCGTGCGTCGAGGGGGCCGATGATGATCTCGTCGCGGCGCGCCCTCCCGGCGTGGCCGCTCGGACCACAGCGTCGGCTTGACCGCAATTTCGAAGATATGGCGTTCAAGTCGAGTCCGCTTGTGGCGTTAATGCATGCAAACCCGGCGGTGGCGGCCGAGGCACTGGTAGCCCTCCACATTGAGGACAACCCCGAAGAGGAATTTGGCTCTTATACCCGTATCGAACCTGAACTGGGGCTTTCCCATCAGCGGGAAGCGTACCCGAGCGCTTTCTGGAAGAGCCCGTTCTTCTCCTTCCTCCAAATCTCGCCCGGGGAAGCGCTGGATGCACTGATCGCGCTCGTCAACTTTGCTACCGAGCGTTGGGCTACTGACCGATCCCACGATTCCGGCACGGTGCCGAGCGTCACCCTTCCCGTCGGTGATGTGACCACCACCTACCCTGGGGCAGGTTCGGTGTTTGGCTGGGGCCAGACCAACTCAATTCAGAACGGTACGCTGTTCTCTGCCCTTGATGCGTTGGAACGGTGGCTGATACTTCAATTGCAGCAGGGACAAGACTGCTCGGAACATATCGAGCGGCTGTTGAAGCAGGGGAAATCGGCGGCCCTCCTCGGCGTCCTCGTCAACGTCGCAAAGTTCAAGCCGGAGCTTCTGGCCGGCCCGCTCGCCCCCCTTCTTACGTGCCCCGCAATCTTCATCTGGGATGGCGATAGGGTGAAGGAGATCGGGCACAGCTTCATCGCGTGGAACTGGGCTAAGCTTGGCGACACGATCTTCGAGTTCGCGAAGGCATGGGCGTTCGCGCCCCATCGCAAACGCACCTTGCATGAAGTGGCAGTCGAACTTCTCAAGGTCGATCCGGGTGTTGCCGCCGCACTGAAACGGGCGAGCGCTGCATGGAAATTCCCCCATGATGCGGCGCGCGCCATAGAAATCCGAATCCTTCAGGCGACACTCGACCGCGACAACTACCATCCCACTGCAACGTCCAGCGAGAGCGACGGAGAGCTGGCGTTCGAATGCCCCGACGAGCTTCGAAAGGAAATCGAAGAGCGGCATTCAGAGGGGGAAGGTCAGACCCTCGGCTTCGTTGTCCCCTATCGGTGTCAGGAGTGGCTCGACAAGGGCTCAGCGCTCAGCGATCAGAATGCGCAGGAGATCGCCAACTATCTCCAGACGGTCGAGGCTAACAACGCGCTCGACGAAGAAGTCAAAGCGCTGAACGTACTGGCGCTTTCTTCGGCGCTCATCGGGTGTTGCTATCCATGGATTTCAGGACGTCCTGAAGCCTTCGAGCGCGCCTGCGCTGTCGTGAAAGCGGCTGCGCTCTCGACACCGGACGATGCTGAAGGAATCCGACGTTACCGGATCGGTGGGTTTGACCAAGGCATCATGCTTTGGGGTCATGCTGTCATGCAGCTATGGCTGCACGACTTGGAGAACCGCGAAGTCTGGGAACCTCTCGTCCTTAGGCTTCTATCGAGTGGCGATGACCGCGCCGTCGGCATCGTCCGCGACGCTACCTATCAAAACCGTGCCGCCTTGGGCGATGCGTGGTGGAGGGTCCTGCAACTGGGACTGTTCTGGTCTGCGCTCGTGATGCTGGCGCCACATCACGACGACGATGGGATCGCGCCTGCTGTTTGGAATTGGTGGCTCGCAAAGTTTCGGCGAATGAAGATCTTCGGCGTAAAGGCGAATGCCGATGCGCTCGATCTTCAGCGGATCATCGAGGGCTACGAGCGGCTGGAGGCTGACGGTTGGCGACGCGAGTTGGCTTCGGACGGACCGAGCTGGCGTCAGCGCGACCCGACCGACAGGACGTCTATTGGGCTCGAAACGCGGTTTCTCAACATCCTCTTCCAATGGCTTCTCAGCCGCGAGCAGCCGCTCGGAGAAGACAACGCAGCGACCGAATTCAGCCTTTGCCTGAAGCTTTGGGACGCCGAGGTCCGCAGGATGAAGGCGCGGCAGAAAGAGGATGGCGAATACCCTCTACCAACCGATCTCGGCTACGATCTCGTCCACAAATTCGCATCGATGATTGTCGTAGGACCGGTGGACCAGGCCCCCAAACTGTGGGAGGGGGTCTTCGCGCTTGGGAATGACGGACATGCCGCCGTCGAGCAATTCATTAACGCGTTCATGCTCCTGCCGGGCAAATGCGACGACGTCAGGTTCTGCGCCGCATGGCGTGGGATGATAGTCTTTGGTCTCGCGCAAGGCTGGGAGAAGCGCGACCGCTGGTATTACGGCGAACGCTATTTGCGCAGCCTGCTCGGCTTCGGGCACACTGCACTGACGAAACTGACAGGCCGAGCTGGGGCGGTCGACGGCCTCAAGGACCTCTATAAACTGTGGGTCGAAACGCACCTGCGCTTCGAGGAGGATAACGTCGCGGGCTTTGCCTACTTCCTCGCGGGCGAGTTCGCTGCGACGCTCCGTCTGGAAGGAATTCAGTGGATCGCAGCGAGAATGGCAGATCGCACCGTCTCCACGCAATTCTACCGCGATCAGGCAGGCCCTGCGTTGGTCGAGCTGCTAGACACTGCGATTAGCAAGAACAGCGCCGAGTTGCAGCGCAACCCCCTCGCTTTGGATGCCGTGATTGCAATCGCTGCGGTGCTGGCCGCGAAGAACGTCGACGCCGCACTAGTGCTGCAGGAACGTATCAAGCTCCTCAGATAACGCATCAGGCAAGCACGTCACCATTGGCTCCATCGAAGTCGACCGGCATATCTCGGACCTCGCGAACGCGCTCAGCGATCCAGTCGAAATCTGACCAATACGGCACCTCGACCATCAACTGGCCTTCGGGAGTTGTCCAAAGGAAGATTGCCCCAGCCAGCAGCAATCGCTGCAAGTGCCGCGATAGGACCAGAAAGTCCGAAGGCTTCGGATAGGTCGTGCCCAGTGTCCAGATAGCAGCCACGTCACGCTCGAGCAATGCGAACCAATTGCCCCATCCGATCGCGGCAAGCTCGTCTCGAAACCGGGCGATCGCTACCTCGTCACCGCCCGATGCCGCCGCACATAGTAAGGCGGAAAGGACGCTGCTCGCCGTCGTCACCGCCGTTTCCAGCAAGCTATCTATGTCACCACTCGTCCGGTAAATACGCCGCGCTTCTACCAGAATTTCGGGGAGATCGATCAATCGCTCAATCGCCTGGGCGCGATACCAAGCAGCAAGGTCATCGGTGAACATCGACTGAAATTGAGCGACAAGCCAAACCTTCCAACACCATATCGCGCTCTGCATCAGGTAAAGATCGTGCGCTTCACCTTCCACGAATCCGTTGGCAAAGACCGTGCCGAGCAATTGATCACCACCGATCCGCGCCAGCTGCGATAGTACCACGGACGCGCCAGATCCGAATACGAGGTCATTGTCGTCCAACAAAGCGGCCCCGATATCGGGATCGAGCACCATGACTACACCATGCTCGCCGCCGCGCTCGATCGCGACATTATAAGCGATGCTTTCACCTGCGGTCGATGGTGCGAGAATGGTGCCATCGTCAAACGTCCCGCGCTCGACAGCGGCGATCACCCTAGCGTAATCGGCGCGCACAACCACCCGCCAGAGATTGTCAGTGTCGAACCGGTCGCGCCCAATCTCGACGAGCCGGGCGATCGTGTTGCCCAGCCGTCTGGCGTCCTCATCCGAATATTGGTCGGTCTCGATCTCGAAATTGCGGCCTCGCACCTCGCGCCATGGACCTGCATCCACCGGCAATGGTTCGCCGCTACCCTGCGCTTTTGCCCGAAAGACAGCCGCGGCCTCGGCCAAGCCTTCGCGGATAGGGGCATCGGCCTCTTTGCCGATACACTCAGCCAAGGCTTCGAGCTCGGCGGAGACATAGGAGCTGACAAAGAAGTCCCGGCAATGCGGCGCACAGTCGGCGTTGAAATTCGCTAGCTGTGGATCGCGCTCGGCCGCCTGCCCGATGAGCATCACACAGGGCGACAGCGGCATCAGAAGTTCGACAAGCTGGTCTGGGTCAAAGGTAAAAATCGTGCCTGTTTTGCCATCCGCGTCGCGCGCGAGAATAACAAAATCGGGCAGGATTGCGCCGGAACCGGGCATGTCAACCAACTGCCAGGTGAATGCGGTCAGCTGCGTAATCCGAGCTTCTGGGACCAAGGTATCGGTGAGCGCCTTGACCTGCGCTGCGCGTGCGATGCTCGGGGCAGTAGTGCGCAAGGTTTCCGAGATAGAAAGTGCAACCTTACCGACCTCGCTTACTTCCTCCATATTTTCACGCAGCAACATGTAGGCCAGAGACTCGAGTACGGGCTGTGGAAGGCTTAGCTGCCCGAGCAGTTCGTTTCCGACGATCGCCGGCCCGAACAACTCGCAGAAAACCGGTCCGGGCATAGGCCCGTCAGCGCCCACTAGGCGGGCGAGGTTGTCGCTACTGCTAAACAATTCGCCTAGTAGGTCACCCAACGCCGTGGCGCCTGATCGGATCATGCCGCGCAGATGGTCACCGCGTCCGGCCAAATGCGCTATAATGCGGGCCGCTAGCGCTGGATCGATACGGCCTGACGCCACCCCAAGCAGCGCTTGAAAGTCAACATTGAACGGCCCGTTTTCGTGCCGGGTGATGATGCTGTCGAGCGGCTCACCTTCACCCTCTTTGGGCTTCGAGTAATAATGGCGACCGGAGGCAACTTTCTTGGTCGGCCTCGGTTCGTTGAGTCCTAACTGATAAACATGGACGCGCGTGTCACCTAAAATGACAAAACGGCGCAGCAGGACTTGCGGTATGAAATGCTGATTGGGTCCGGTTTTCATAGTCTGTCGCATTTTCCTGAACCGAGTATATGGCCGTTCCGTTCGCAATATAAGGGCCAGCACCGCGCAATGAACGATTTATGGTGACCCTGTCCCGGAAAATGCCTCCAGTGGGAATGAGAGAAATCTGGCAAAATCGAAGCTGACAGAAACTGGAGTTTTTGCATGAAGAAATCCAAGTTCACGGGCGAACAGATCGCGTTCGCGCTGCGCCAAGCCGAGGTTGCCAATCTCGCTCCTTTCCCAGCTAGACTCCGAAGTTCCGCGAGCGGCCGCGTTATCGGAAACCCGATATTCGCAATCGTACTCGCGAACGACGCCTTTGTCCCAAGCCCCGCCTTTCTGCAGTGCTGCGGTCAACGTGAATGTACGGTCGGGACGCCCCGACCACGGACCTTGAATGACCGGTATGGTGGCGGAAAGGTCAGGGTTTGGTGTTTACACGCCCATGGCGGGTTTTTAGCCCAACCGTGCCAAAACCATTAGAACAAGGCACGGGGCCATAGTAAAGATGCCCCTTCCGATGTAGCCGAACAAAATAACCGGCATTCCAAATTTCCATGATTGCTCGGGGGACATAGTGACTGACAGCATCGTTCCGGTGAGCGACGAACAGGCGAAGGCCTTACAGGAAGGCTTCAAGTTCGCTGGCCAAGGCCTTGAGACGGCCAGACAGCTGGGTAGCTGGCTGTCGAAGATCTTCGGCACTATTCCCGAAGATCTTTTCGGCATCGCGTTTGGGGATGCGCTTCACATCAAGCGCGGCGAAAACATCAACATCATGGCGGCCAAGTCCGCAAAGCGTCTAAAAAACCTGGGCATCGAAACGACGCAGGAAGTCCCGCTTTCCATTGGGCTTCCGTTGCTGGCTGCGGCGGCCGACGAAAACCGAGATGAGTTGGTAGACCTGTGGGCGCGCTTGCTCGCAACGGCGATGGACCCCTCGCGCTCCGATTGTTTGCGCCTAAAGTTTATCGAAGTGGTCCGCATCATGGACCCCCTTGATGCACTTGTGCTGCAAAAGCTTCAGACCATGCAGGACGGCTCTCCGACTCTGCGCAACGTCTACTCGTCGCAGCTCAGTCGTTCCGAGGACGAGATCGAAATCTCGTTCGGCCACCTGTGCGAGCTCGGCTGCGCGATCGGCAATCTCAACAAAGAACCAAGCATCCGCAATCTCAATCTCGATAAGGTCAATCTGACCGCGTTCGGCAGATCGCTCCTTCGCGCGCTGAACTGATCCAATTGTGTAGTAGCTACCTAAACTTTTTCGCGCATATGGATCAGGTCGAAAAAGTCTAGCTGCATACGGCCCATCCGGAGGCTTGGCTGCAAGGGGTAGGAAGATCCGCCCCCCCTTTTTACTTGCTAGGCAACAGGCGGGCGATGGTAGTCATCGATTCTGGTTGTTCGTTGGCGATGCCCGCCTGTTGAACCTATGACTGGTTCCGGCGGAGCACCCTGGCACCTCGAACGTCAGCAATTGGGGCGGCAATCGCCCGAGCGTGGCGCCGGTGCGCTGACGGCGGCTATCGCCATCCCCGCGCAAAGACCGGGCTTTCCGGACACGGTGCTATTGCTGCCGTTAAGTTCAGCGATGATATGTCCTAAATGCCGGCGTTCAAGTCACTAAAGTAGTTATCGAGGTAGAGGGGGCACCCAAAACTAGCGACTTCTATAAGCGTGCGAGGCGACAATGTCGGGCCACCATCGAAGCTGGACTGAAAGTGCCCACACCACCATATGCCATCAAAGCGGCTGTATAACGTCGAAATGATCGACCTATAGGGCTTGAGCCGTCGTGAAACCAAGGCCAGCCCGTCCTCTAATGATTGCCATTCGTCCTGATATTGCGGGTCATCGCTCGCGTCGTAGCCCCAAAACGGTTGCCGTTTTCGTTTGCCGATGAGTTCGCCCGTCGAATACGTGGTAGCTTGCAGCCCTATAATCGAGGAGACCTCGATCGGATCGAGGTCATCACCATAAAGGCGAAACTCGACGGAATATACGTGGTTCGGCAGGGCAGTTCGATTGCTCATTCCTTTCGTATAGCACGTGACTATGTCTGCTTTCTAAATCTGTCCTTGGAAGCCGCCCGTCCGCTCCCCCTAACTTTCCCGCTGTCCGACTCTACGCGTAGGGCGCGCAGAATCGGTCATTCCCAGCCTCGCTCCTTCAGATGAACGAAGGTGCGGTTTCGTTGCCGGCTTCCGGCCTCGGGAATGTCTGGTCTTGGCGGCGGCAATCGCCTGAGCTTGGCGCGGGCGCGCTGGCGGCGGTTATCGCCATCCGTGCGCAAAAACCGGTCTTTCCGGACAGGTCCTATTGCGGACGTCAGATTAGGGGATTTAACAAGGAAATCCCATGGAATTCAGCCTCACTGATAATAGATTGAGTGATAAATGCGATTAATTCCACACTCTCGGTTAAATCCGCAAGTTATTTGAATTAAATCATTTCCAACCCTGTAATAATTTGATGATTTATATGGGGGGAGATGATATTTTACTTCGTTTTCAATCATGTTTTTATGTTCGGCACAGTCTCTGCTTATAGATCCATAAAGTAGGTATGCCTTATTTTTACATTCTTTTTCCCATCTATATGGCGGCGCTTTTATGCGAGGTAGTTGAAGCGACGGTACTGGCGTCATAATTAGCCTGACGAACGCAAGTACTAAGAAAAGTATCGATATGGCGACGATAATAATTCCGGAGGAGGGTCTGGCCTTCCTTAACACGGCACATGTCTCCTTCGGATGATGACGATGTGTGTTGATCAATGCTCAGAATAATGCAGAGGTCTTGACGGACGGTGAACTATCGATGCCGTCCGCTCCCCCTAAACGGGTCTGGCTTGCTCATGGTGCCTGCCTCCGTTCATCCTGTGGCGCAAGCGGGCAATCGCAGGCCACGCCCCCGGCTGTCACAGATCACAAAGCGCGCAAACGCTCGAGCCTGCCTGTATGTCCAATTTTGGGCATACCCCAGCGCGCGCCAGGGTGTTTTGGGTCCTTCCCCGGCCTCAACAGGGCATGGGTAATTGTGCACCGCATTGCCTGCCTAGCGGCAAGTGGCAAAATTTTGTCGCACCCCAAAAGTGTCGCAGTGTCGCACCCCCAAAGTGTCGCACCCGGCTTGCCCTTGGCTGGTTACAGGTCGCACATGATGCAAAAGCCTATGCCGGTTTGTTCTGCCAAGGCCTCGGCATAGTCCAGTGCATCGCCCGCGTGGGTGAAGGTCCGCACCACGCCAGCCGCAAGAGGCTGCTGGCACAGTTCCACCGTAAAGCTTTCTTGCGTTCGATCGATCAGGATTACCCCTTGTCCGGCTTGGTGGGTCTGGCTGGCCGCGCGGTCAGGGAACGGGATAAGGTTGCTCATGGGTCTATTGCCTTTCAATCGTAGAGGGTACAATCAGGACGACGATTTGCTGAACCTGCGCACGACCATCCTCGCAAAATATCAGTCCGGCCCCTTCATCATCGGCGGAGAGTTGTGGGACAGCCGGGTCTACGGCGGCAACAATGGCACGCCCATCACCACGGGTGAGGTCAATGCGCTGGAGATGGTGCAGGTCTTCGTGGGGACAAAGACGGCGATTGGCAGCACAAAGGTTACCGTTCAGGCCGGGCGCTTCACCCTCAATCTTGGGTCACGCCGCCTGGTCGGTGCTGACGAATATCGCAACACCACCAATGGCTACACCGGCCTGCGCGCCGATCTGTCGAGCACGAACGGGATCACCGCCACCGCGATCTATGTCCTGCCGCAGCAGCGCCGCCCCGACGATCTGGCTTCCCTGCGCAGCAATGCCGTGGGTTTCGATCATGAAGGGTTCGATCTGGTCCTGTGGGGCGGGCTGATCGCCAAAGCCAGAGCCATTGGGCCGATCACCGCCGAAGCCAGCTTCTATCATCTGGGTGAGCACGACACGCCCGGCCGACCCACGCGGGACCGCTCGCTCGACACTTATGGAGGCCGGATCATTCGCGATCCGGTGGCCGGTAACATCGATGGCGAAGTGGAGGCGTTTTACCAATCCGGAACGATCAGCGCTTCCATCGCGCCGGGCGCGGCCCGTTTACCTGTCTCTGCCTGGTTTGTTCACGCCGCCGCCGGCTACACCTTCTCCGATCGCTGGAAGACCCGGCTGTCGGTTCAATATGACCGGGCCAGTGGCGATGGTTCGCCCGGCACCTATCGCCGCTTCGACACGCTCTACGGCATGCGTCGCTCCGATCTCGCCCCCGCCGGGCTCTACAATGCGGTCGGGCGAGCGAACATATCAACCCCGGGCCTGAGGGTCGAGTTCACGCCGTCGAACCGCTGGGACGCCTTCGCGACCTACCACGCGATGTGGCTGGCCTCACAGACCGACAGCTTCTCGACCACAGGCGCGCGCGACGCGACCGGGCGTTCGGGGGCCTTCGCCGGGCACCAGTTCGATGGGCGCTTGCGCTGGTGGATCCGCCCGGCAAAGCTGCGGTTCGAGATGGACGGGGTCCTGCTCGCGAAAGGGCGATTCCTGGAGACCGCTCCTAATGTGACGGCCAAAGGCACCACCGCTTATGGCTCGCTCAACCTGACCGCCTCCTTCTAGCTGGCGACTGCTAAGATGCCGCCCGGGTCTGATCTTGCAGCGCCCCTGCTCGCCATCGCATTGATCTATGCCTCGGTCGGGCAGGCCGGGGCCTCCGGTTATATCGCGGTGATGGGGCTGGCTGGCATGACACCGGCCAGCATGAAGGTAAGCGCGCTGGCCCTCAATCTGGTCGTTGGTGCCATTGGCACAGGCCAGTTCTTGCGTGCCGGGCGGTTGTCTTGGCGCACGGTCTATCCCTTTGCGCTTTTGGGCTTTCCATTCTCGCTTCTGGGCGGTGCAACGTATCTGCCGCCCCACCTGTTTTTGCCGGTGGTCGGCGTGGTGCTGATCCTCTCAGCCCTGCTCATGGCACGATCGGCATGGAAGCCTTCGCTCGCATCGGCTCGCGAGGCGGCCCCTGCGCCCTTCATTCCCGCGCTGGTAACGGGGGCGGTGATCGGCTTCGTTTCGGGCGCGACGGGCACCGGCGGCGGCGTGTTTCTGGCTCCCGTCATCCTGGCGATAGGCTGGGGCACGGCAAGGCAGACCGCGACCATCACGGCAGTCTATAACCTCCTGAATTCCGGCGCGGCGTTGCTGGGCGCCTGGCACATGTGGGGTATGCGCAGGGCGAATGTGCAGCACTGTTCTATCCCGACCTGGTGACCAATCCTGTGCAGGAACGGCACCTAGATTATCATTGGGATGGCGAGCACGTTGATCTTTATCGGGTTGCGGCAGGCGGAGAGGTCTACCGCATCACCTGATCGAACCACCCAGAGCCAAAGGCTTTTGATCTCGCGCGGTTTTTAGCTACGGATTGTAGCTAGGCTAGGCATGCGCTGGCGAGCATTGCAGTGCGGCACGGAGGGTGAAGTGGGGCGGGCAAAAGAACTTATGATCGAGACCGAGAATTTGACTCGGTCATGGGAGTTCCTGCTTCAAGCCATCCTGAGCCAGCCTGCTGTCGGTAGAGCGGTATCATCCACGGGCAGCAGCGGCATACTGGCGGCGCGCAAAATATCCTTGTCGGCACGCTCCGTCATGGGGGCGGCGATCAATTCGTGCATAAAGCGTTCGGCCCGATTGGGGGGGAAGTGCAGCGACAGGTAGTTCAGCGCCGCCGGGTAATCGTGCTGCTTGGGTTCTTTCTTCCATTTTATCGCCATGGTCGATCCTTTCGCTGTGTGATGCGGCTCTACACCAGATTGGTGGCGGGCGAAATTTTCACGAGGGCGGCGGGCAGGCCCTTTGTCCGGCTTAATCGGCGGCGGGCGCGGGGGCGCACTTGACAATTCGCGGACATCGCCGCTTTTGCGCCGTAATTGTCGGCCAAGGGGCCACAAACGTACTTGCCATGGGAATTTGTATGACCCGCGAAGCCACTGCCGCGACCATCCTCGCGCTGATCGAGCCTTTCAACAAGAAGGGCGTTGCCGTGACCGATGCCTCGTCCTTTGCCGGGGATCTGGAATTTGACAGCCTGACGGTGATGGATTTCGTGGCCGCCATTGAGGACGAATTCGACATCATCATCAGCATGAACCAGCAGGCCGAGATCGAAACCTTTGGCCAGTTGGTGGACGCTGTCGTGAAATTGCGCGGTTGAGGGGCAAGGCATGAGCGATACTGTGGAAGCGCCGGTGAGCGGCGATCTGTTTTCCAAGTTCGATCCGATGATCGAATTGCGCCGTGATTTGCTGTCGAGCGGGGTGACCGATCCGTTCAGTCTGGTGATGGAAAAGGTGATTTCGCCCACCGTGGCCGTGTGCAGCGGGCGCGAGACGATTTTGCTGGGCACCTACAACTACATGGGCATGACGTTTGACCCCGACGTGATCGCGGCGGGGAAGAAGGCGCTCGACGAGTTTGGGGCGGGCACGACCGGCAGCCGGGTGCTCAATGGCACCTATTCGCCGCACCGGGATGTGGAAGAGGCGCTGAAGGAATTCTATGGCATGGATCATGCCATGGTGTTTTCCACCGGCTATCAGGCCAATCTGGGCATCATCAGCACGATCGCGGGCAAGGGCGATTACATCGTTCTGGACATCGACAGCCATGCCAGCATCTGGGACGGGTGCAAGATGGGCGATGCCGAGGTTGTGCCTTTCAAGCACAATGACATCGAGGCGATGGAAAAGCGTCTGCGCCGGATTCCTGAGGGCGCGGGCAAACTGGTGGTGCTGGAGGGCGTCTACTCGATGCTGGGCGATATTGCCCCGCTGAAGGAGATGATCGCCATCGCCAAGAAGTATGGCGCGATGGTGTTGGTGGATGAGGCCCACTCGATGGGCTTTATCGGGCCGAACGGGCGCGGCGTGGCCGAAGAGCAGGGCGTGCTGGATCAGGTCGATTTCGTGATCGGCACGTTTTCGAAGTCGGTCGGCACGGTGGGCGGGTTCTGCGTGTCCAACCACCCCAAGTTCGAGATCATGCGCCTGGTGTGCCGCCCCTATGTGTTCACCGCCAGCCTGCCGCCCAGCGTGGTGGCGACGGCGGCGATCAGCGTGCGCAAGCTGATGCATGCCGCCGACAAGCGGGCGCATCTGTGGGAGAATTCGCGCACGCTGCACAAGGGGTTGCGTGACAAGGGGTTCCAGTTGGGGACGCAGGAGCCGCAGAGCGCGATTATCAGCGTGATTATGCCCGATCTGGAACGCGGCGCGGGCATGTGGGAAGCGCTGTTGCACGAGGGCCTGTATGTGAACCTGGCGCGGCCGCCGGCAACGCCTGCGGGGATGACGCTGCTGCGTTGCTCGCTATGCGCCTTGCACACGGTCGAGCAGGTGCAGACC
>Ga0302262_10000323_pt1 | contig 19370 bp, 21 predicted proteins | sample II_Fen_E3_4_FD_194557 | JGI IMG/M metagenome (GOLD analysis project Ga0302262, IMG submission 194557) | Peat permafrost microbial communities from Stordalen Mire near Abisko, Sweden - II_Fen_E3_4 | ecosystem: Environmental > Terrestrial > Soil > Wetlands > Permafrost | place: Sweden: Abisko...
CTTGGCGTCGTGATCGCGTGCGGTTGCGCGCCATGGTCGACGTGGGTCGACGAGTTCGCGAGTCTGCGGCGGCTCGTCTTGCACGAGGTCCTCTGGTGGACCCTCGTGGTCGCGCTGCTCGCCTACGTTCGGTTCGGCGAGCGGCGCCCGCTGTCATCGGTCGGCCTGCGCGCGCCCCGCGTCACCGAGCTCGCGGTCGGCCTCGCGGCCGGGCTGGCGACGGTCGTGGTGCTGGCCGTCGTCTATCTCGCGGTGTTTCCGGCGCTCGGGGTCGACGAGTCGGCGGCGGCCGATCAGCTGCTCGCCACGCCCCTGTGGTGGCGCATGGTCTCCGTCGCGCGCGCGGCGGTGAGCGAGGAGCTGGTGTTTCGCGGCTACGCGATCGAGCGGACGCTCGAGCTGACGGGCAGCCGGCGCGCGGCGTTCACCGTGCCGTGGCTCGTGTTCACGTTCGCGCACGTCGGCCCATGGGGCTGGGGCCACCTGCTCGTCGCCGGGCTTGGCGGTGCCGGCTTCACGCTGCTGTATGCCTGGCGCCGCAACCTGTGGGTCGGAATCATCGCCCACGTCGTGGTCGATGGCATCGCGGTGTTGACCCGTTGACTTCACGGCCCCCTCTCCCGCACCGACGTCGCGGATCGAGGGCCGCGCGGGCCAGACCGGACCTGCTATCGCGTGGCAGGGAGCGCGTTCGCCTTGCTCGGGTCGGCGCGCAACAACGCCTCGAGCAAGAACGTCCAGACCGCCCGGATCCGGGGCACGTCGCGAAGCGCGGCGTGGCACACGAGGTAGACGTCGTCGGAGGGTAGCGCGGGCGGCGAGAGCTTGCGCGCCAGCCGGACGCGCACCAGCCCGCGCCGTTCGGCGGTGAGCGCGGGCAACAGGGCCACGCCCAGCGAAGCTTCGACGGCGGCGGCTTGCGCCAGCATCGTGCTCGCCCGGACGCGCGGCTCGACCTTCACGTGCGCCGCGCGCCAGCGCTCCGAGGGAGCGGCGGCGTGCGCCGTGTCCCACGCGATCCAGGGCGCGTCGTCCAGCGACTCCAGCGGATCGAGCGACGCCGCCAGGGTCGCCGACGCGACGATCGCGTAGGGGCTCGATCCGACCCGCCGGATCACCAGGCCTTCTCCGGTCGGTCGCTGGAGCCGCACGGCGACGTCGGCCTCTCGGTGAATCAGGCTGGCAACGGCTTCGTTGCCGTCGAGCTCGAACCGAAGCTTGGGGTAGCGGCGCATCAGCGCCGCGCAGGCGGGGATGACCAGGAGCTCGACGACGCCCGGCGGAGCCGTGATCCGGACGGTGCCCTCGATGGCGGTCTCGACCGGGCGCACCTGCTGGAAGAACCGCATCACCGACCCCTCGGTGTCCTCCGCCGGCGTGACGAGGCGCTGGCCCGCGGCGGTGGGAACCAGCCCATCGCGCGTGCGCTCGAACAGCCGGGCGCCGCAGCGCTGCTCGAGCGCCGCGAGCCGCCGGCTCATCGTCGAGGCGTCGAGCGCCAGCACCTTCGCGGCCGCGCCGAGCTTGCGACCGCGGGCGAGCGCCAGGAACAGCCGGACGTCGTCCCACACCAGGTCGCTGCCATGCATCAATGCAAACCTACCTTGCACGTGGGGCCTTGTCCAGCTGCGAGGAACCGCGCATCACTAGGGCATGGCGAACGAACCAACGATCCTTGTGCTGGGCGCCGGTGGCTACTTGGGCACGACCACCATCGCAGAAGCCGTCGCGGCGAACCGGCCGGTGGTCGGCCTGGTCCGCAACCAGGCCGCGGCGGAGCGGCTCCGTGCGCTGGGCGCGCAGGCTTGCATTGGCGACGCCGCGCGTCCGCAGGAATGGCAAGCCGCGCTGATGAACGTGGACGTCGTCATCGACCTGATCCAGCCGGCGTTCCCCAGCCGGATCACGCGCCGCGTGCTCCGCAGGGTCGCGCGCGAGCGCGCTGCCGTGACCCGCGCGGTGTGCGGCGCGATCGCCGCGCTGCCCGCGGACCGCCGCCCGACCTACATCTACGTCGGGGGATGTGACGAGCTGGCGGCCACCGACGGTGTGATGCGCGACACGTCGGCCCGGCGGACGCGCCTGGTCGGAGCCGGACGGATCGGCGCGCCGGCGTACGAGGTGCTGGCGAGCTCGGGGCTTCCGTTCGCGTCGGTCTATCTCGGCACGGTCTACGGCGCCGGCAAAGCCTTCGCCACGGCGATCCTCCCCGGGATCGAGGCGGGCTCGTTTCCCATCATCGGCAGGGGCAACAACCGGCTACCGCTCATCTATGTCGAGGACGCCGCGCGCGCGCTCGTCCACATCGCGGGGCTCGGCACGCGCAGCATCGGGCGAGGCTTCGTGGTCGCGCACCCGTGCGGCAGCACGTCGAGCGCGTTCTTCGAGACCACCGCGCGCGCGCTCGGCGCCCGCCGGCCGCGGCATCTGCCCGCGTGGCTCGTGGGGCTGGTGGCGGGCGCCGGTGCCGTGGAGTTGATGAGCGCGGATGCACGTGTCGAATCCGAAGGCCTGGCTCGAACCGGGTTCTCGCTGCGGTTCCCGACCCTCGAGACCGGCGTCACGGCGATGGTGGAAGCGTTTCGTTCGCAGCGCGCCGCCGCGGCGATGCCGTCGGTGTCATCGCCGCGTCTGGTCGATTGACGCATCGGGCGCGTCGAAGGTGAGGGGCGCGCTACGATGCGCGCATGCCGACCGTCTCCACCACGCACGGCGAGCTTGCCCTCGAGGAGGTCGAGCTCGAGCTCGCGGGCCGCACCTGGCGCATCCTGCACGCGGGCGCGATCATCTCGCGCGCGCAGGAGAATCAGTTCCTGCGCGGCGAGGTCGACGTCCGGCTCCCCTATGGCAGCGTGCTGTGGCCAGCGGCGCTCGCGCTCGCGCACGAGCTCGCGACGCGCGAGCTGCGCGGGATGCGGGTGCTCGAGCTCGGCGCCGGGACGGGCTTGCCCGGCATCGTCGCCGCGGCCCGCGGCGCGCATGTCGTGCAGACCGACATCCAGTCGCTCGCGCTCCACCTCGCCCGGCGCAACGCGGAGCGCAACGGGATCGCGGTCGAGCACCGCACGGCGGACTGGACCGCGTGGACGGACGCCACGCCGTACGACCTCGTGATCGGCGCCGACATCCTCTATGCGCCCGACCTGCACGCCCCGCTGCGCGCGATCTTCGAGCGCAACGCGGCCGAGGTGCTGATCGGCGATCCGTACCGCGCGGCCGCGCTCGGGCTGCTCGAGGCGATGGAGCGCGATGGTTGGCGAGTGTCGCTCACGAAGTGGACGGTCGGGGTCACGCCGCCACCGCGCCCGGTCGGCGTCTTCGCGCTCCGCCGATCGGTGGGCGCAGCGCCGGACCCCGGTGAGCGCGAGCGGCGCTGAGGACGGCGCCGCAGCTGGCCTCGGCGGGCGTGATCCGGAGAGCCGCTGTCGCCCCGGCATGCCGTGTATGTTCGACGCCCATGAGAATGATAGCTCCGCCGATCGCCAGCCTGTCCGTCGAGCTGTTCGAACGCGATGGGATCGAGATCCTGCGCGACGTGCAGCTCACCATCGAACGCGGGCAGCGCTGGGCGATCCTCGGGGCGAACGGCTCGGGCAAGACGACCCTGGTGCGCATCCTCGCCGGCGAGGAGTGGCCGAGCCGCGGCAGCGTGGAGGTGCTGGGCGCGCGGTTTGGTCGGGTCGATCTGAGGGAGCTCCGCAAGCGGATCGGGTTTGTCAGCGCGAGCCTCGGTGACCGGTTCTCCGCGCACGGAGACGCGGTCTCGGCGGTGGTCTCGGGCTTCGACGCGTCGGTGGGGCTGTGGCGACCGCTCGGCGACGGTGAGCTCGCCCAGGCGCGGCGCGCGCTCGACGACCTCGGCGCCGGCCGGCTCGCGACCCGCTCGATCAGCGTCCTGTCGCAGGGCGAACGGCAACGCGTTATGATCGCGCGAGCCCTGGTGCACCGGCCGGCCCTGCTCATCCTCGACGAGCCATGCGCAGGACTCGACCCGCTGGCGCGCGAGCACCTGCTCGACGATCTGGGCCGGCTCGCCGCGCTGCCCGACGCGCCGACGATCGTCCAGGTGACTCATCACGTCGAGGAGCTCGCTGGCTGGGTCACGCATGCGCTCCTCCTCGCGTCCGGCCGCGTCGTGGCGGCAGGTCCCGTGGCAGGCGCGCTGTCGTCGCAGCACCTGACAGAGACCTACGGAGCACCCGCCGAGCTCGTCACGGAGGCCGGGCGCTATCGCTTGCGGTTCACCGCGCTGCCCCGCCGCCGGCCGTGATCGATGGCGTCCCTGGCGGCGCAAGATCGCGGAGACGCCGCCTGGCTGTTCAATCGACCAGGTCGAGCTCGTCGTCGAGCCGTTCCTGGTACTCGAGGTCGCGGTCGTCTCCGGCCGGCGACGTGGCCCGGGCTTCGACGGTCGGGCGTGCGCGCACGAAGCGACGGATCACGAGGGCGCCGAGCCCCAGGACGACGGCGACCGCGATGCCGAGCAGCGCGCGCGGATCGAGACCGCGCGGCATCGCGCGAACGTCTTCACCGTAGCGACGCACCAGGTCGTCCTCGATCACGTCCGAGGATTCGCCCACCGCGGTCCGGCGCTCGATCTCGGCCCGCAGCTTGTGGGCGATGTCCGAGTCGTGATCTTCGAGGGTCTGCCGGAAGCAGCAGGGCGCCAGGATCCGGCGCTCGAGGTCACGCGCTCGGCTCGTCGGGTCATCGTGCGGGGTGCACGCGGCCACGACGGCGAGCCAGAGGATCGCGAGAGCCGGTATCGATCGAGGTAGACGAGCGCGCATGCGCAGGGATAGCGCGGCCGCGGAGCGCGACGCTGCGGTCGGTTTGCGCAGGGGAACGGTGAGGAGCGACCGGGTGCGAAAATTCTTCGCACCTGCGCGGGTGAGGGTAGGTGCTAGCGTCGCGACGCGTGAGGCGTCATATCTGGCCACGGCCGCGGACTTCTGCCCAGGCTCGGCTCGCGGTCGCGGTCGGTTGCACGACGGCGACCTCGACGCTCGCGTTCGCGCACGTTCAGTACCACGACCTCGATCAACCCCCGGCTCTCGTCACGACCACGTTCAGCGGCAGTCCGATCGACGACCCGTGCGCGGGGAAGGCGAAGGGGTGCCAGAGCAGCAATGCGTTCACGCGCTTTGGCTGGATCAAGGGCACCGAGCCGCAGCTCAGCGACTCGCATCTGCTCACGGTCAACGCCGAGTTCTGGAAGTTTCATCTCGATCAGACGTCTCCGGTCGTCATCACCTTCACGCAAGTCCAGGCAGGTCTCGATCCCGCGATCAGCCTGTACAGCGGCCTCTTGCCGGACATGGGGCACGACGATACGCCGGTCGATCCGCTCAACCCCGGGGACGTCAACGGCTGCGGCGCGCCGTCTCCCGTCGATGACCACGAGCCCCCGTACACCTATCTTCCGCACGACGGATTTCGCGACACGCAAGCCGGTTCGACCACGGGTGGCGTCTCGGGCTGCCGGCCGCTCAACCCGTATCTGGGGCAGTTCGACGCGTTTGCCAGCTGGAGCCTCGGCAACTTTGCCGGCGACTGGAGCGAGATTCACTACGTGGCCTCGGTGAGCGCAACCGCGTTCACTGGCAACGACCAGGGCAGCCACGTGGACGGCAATCATCTGGCAATCGCGGGCAGCGGCGAGACGCTGACGATCACCCTGCCTCCGGGTGATTACACGATCGCGGCCGGCGGCGAGGCATGCTCGGCCGCTGTCACGACATGTACCAGCCCTCGGCTCTACGGAACTGTCTCCTACTCGATCGGGTCCGCGCCCGGTGGCCCCGACGCCGGAACCGAGGCACCCGTGGACGCGGGCGTCGAAGCGGGCGATGGCGGTGCCGGCGAGGGCGGCGGTGCGCTCGCTCCCGGGGCGGGGCACGGTGGGGGCTGCAGCGCTTCGGCGAGCGGCGGCGCCGAGCCGTGGATGCTCGGTGGCGTGGTGCTGGCGGGGCTCGGTGTCAGGCGCAGGCGGCGCCAGGCGGCGCGCAGGTGAGCGGGAACCGAACCATCGAGGGTCGCCGTCAGGCGGGTACATCGGGAGTCACGCATGGGTAGTCACATTCGCTTCTGCGCCGCCGTGCTGTCGTCCGCGACGACGGTGGCGTTCACCAGCCCGGCGAACGCGCACGTCACCTATCGCGATCTCGACGCGGCCCCCACCCTGGTCACGACCACGTTCAACGGCGCGCCCATGGCGGATCCATGCGCGGGTAGGGCGAGCGGTTGTCAGAGCAGCAACGCGTTCACCAGGTATGGCTGGCGCAAGGGCACCGAGCCGACGCTCGGCGACTCCCACGCGCTGACCACCAACGCCGAGTTCTGGAAGTTTCACCTCGCCGCCACCGCGCGCGTCACGATCACGTTGGTGCAGGGCGAGGATGGCCTCGATCCGGCGTTCAGCGTCTACCGTGGGCTGCTGCCGGACCAGGCGCACGACGACACCGCCATGGATCCGCTCAATCCATTCGACGAAACCACGTTCTGCGCGGCGGCCTCCCCCAAGGACAGCCACGCAGCGCCGTACACCTACCTCGTGCACGACGGGTATCGGGATACGCTCTTGTACACGACATTATCGGGACTTGACGCCGATCTGTGCTCGCCGCTCGCAGGCTACGTGGGCCAGTTCGATGCGTTCGCGAGCTGGAGCATGGCGAACGCGGATGGCGACTGGTCGCAGGTAAGCTACGTCGCCTCGGTGAGCGCGACGCCGTTCACCGGCAACGACCACGGGATCCACGTCGATGGCACCTCGTCGCAGGTGGCGGGCACGGGCGAGACCTTGGTCGTCGTGCTCGGCCCTGGCGACTACTTCATCGCCGCGGGCGGTGAAGCGTGCTCCGATAGCACGGGCGACTGTACGCTCCCGCGCCTGTACGGCACGGTCAGCTACAGCCAGGAGCCGGTGTGCGTAGATGTCGACGACGGTGACCCGTGCACCCTGGATCGCTGCGACCCGGACACCGGGGCGATCACGCACGCGCCGCTCGACGATGGTGCCGCCTGTGGCACCGGCTTGGTGTGCAGCGCGAGCGCCTGCGTCGCGGCGTGCATCGATGGCTCCACGTGTGTTCCGGCAGCACCCGATGCATGCGAGATCTACGCGACGGTCTGCGACGCGACGCACACCGGCGCCACGTGCGATCGGGCCCGTGATGCGCCGGACGGTACCAGCTGCGGAGCTGGGCAGGCCTGCCGCGCGGGCACGTGCAGCCCGATCTCGAGCGGCGGGTGCAGCGCCGATGACGGCGCAGGGACGTCGTCGCTGATGGCGATCGCCGTGGGCATCGCAGGTCTGGCGGCGCGCCGGCGCGCACGCGCGGGTCGTCGAGGACTCAGAAGTGGACTCCCCACGCCTCCGTGAAGTCATGGCAGCCGGCGGCGTTGCAGCCGCCCATCTTCTTGGTCGGCTGGTTGGTCGAGATGGTCATCGTGAAGGAGCCAGCCTGCGGCTGCGATGCGCTCAACGCGCCGTTGAGGAACGAGGTAGTGGCATAGATATTTCCGCAGGCGTCCACCGTGAGCGTGGTCTCGCCGACATTGTGGATGGTATTGCCGGCTTGCGCGACGACCCTGGAGTCACCAGAGCGGTAGATCGTCCCGGCCGCCAAGAACGCCGTCCGCGCGCTGCCACCCTCGCTGTGGCAACCGAGGCAACTCTGCCCGGCGGCGTGGCTCAGCGAGGTCGCGGACGAGCTCGTCAGCGCTGGATCGAACGCGGGCTCGTCGCGGCACGGCGTCCCGGCCGGCGGTTCGCTGGTGTCGGTGCCGCATCCCAGGACACCGACCGCGAGCATCATGGATCGAATCATGGTCGACATAGCTTCCTCACGGCGTCGCTGCGCGTAGCACACAGCTCGCCTGATCAACGACGTAGAGATTGCCTTCGGGGTCAAAGGCCAGCTGGCCCGGAGCGAAGAACGTCGCGGTCAGCAGCGGTCCATCCTTGGTGCCGGAGAACCCGGCGCCCGCGAAGGTCGTCACGTCCCCCTGGGCGGTCACCTTGCGGATCCGGTTGCCTCGATTCTCGGTGACGAACAGGTTGCCGGATGCGTCGAACGCGACGCCCCAGGGCTTGAACAGCGCGGCGGACGCGCCGTTGCCATCCCTGGAGACCGCCTCGCCGGTCCCCGCCAGGGTCGTGGTGTCGCCCGTCGGTGACACCCGCCGGATCCGATTGTTCTCGAGATCGGCGACGTACACGATCCCGGCTGCGTCGACCGCCACGCCGGCAGGTCCATCGAAGCGCGCGGCACCGCCTGCGCCGTCCGCGTAGCCGGCTCCTGCGCCACCGGCGAGCGTGGCGACCGTCCCCGAGGGCGCGATCGTCCGGATGGCAGCGTTGCCGTAGTCGGCCACGTACACGGTGCCGTGTGCGTCCACCGCGATGCCCCCGCCGTAGCCGCCATCGTCGAACCGAGCCTCGGCGCCGGTCGTACTATCGACGTTGCCACAGGCCAGGGTGCCGCCCTGGTTCACGCTCCCGGCCAACGTGGTGACCTGCGCCGCAGGATCGATCTTGCGCACGGCGCAGTGGTCGAAGACGTAGAGGTTATCAGCGGCGTCGAACGCGAGCGCCGATGGGTAGGCAAACCCGGCGGCAGCGCCGGCGCCATCGAGGATCCGTCCGGCGGTGGCTGCGCTGCCGGCGAACGTGGTGACGGTGCCAGTCTGACTGACCTGGCGGATCCGGAAGTTCTGGAAGTCGGCGACGAAGATGTCGCCGCTACGGTTCACGGCGACTCCGCTGGGAATGTTGAAGCGCGCGGCGCTCGCGACGCCGTCCGCGAAGTCACAGGTGCCCGGTGTCCCGGCCAGGGTCTTGACTTGCACCAGGTCGACCTGCGCGTGCTGCGGGTTGCCGTCGCCGCAAGCGACGAGCACCGACAGCAGGGTGGCGGCGCGCCCTATCAAATACCGGGGAGACCCGATCATGCGGTCGAACTTCGCAGCTGGCTCGGGTCCCGGCAACCACCGCAGGGCCCGTGCGAAAAATTACCACATCTGGGTTCGAGCGCCGATCGCGTATAGAACGCGTATCGCTGTTTCGCGTTCCCAAACACGGAGATGACTCGGTGAACAGGAATCTTGTTCTCGGCGCGGGCCTGCTCGGCGGCGCGCTGGCTCCACAATACGCATTCGCCCACGTCTGCAACGTCGTACTCAGCAATCCTGCGACCACGACGGTGTGTGGTGATCCTGACGACCCGACCAACGTGAACAGCTTCACGCCGACGGTGCTCCCCGATGGCAGCGTCGCGTTCACCGATGGGGCGTTCACGCCGTTCGGCTGGCTGAGCGGCACCGTGCCGACCCTGGGCGATAGCCATGAGCTCGATGGCGGCAACTTCTACGTGTTCGAGCTCAAGCGCGCGTCGGACGTGACCATCACGTTCGCCGATGATGCCACGGCCAACGCGTCGCCGCTCGATCCCGCGTTCAGCCTCTACGAGGGGTGGTTGCCCGATCTCGCGCACGATGACGAGCCGTTCGATCCGCTCAATCCGGTCGACGAAGTGACGTTTCTGCCCGTCGCGTCACCGACCGACACGGCGCCGTCGCCCCATCACCACTACAAACCGCTCGACCGCTTTCGAGACACGCTGCATTATTCGCAGACCGGCGGACTCGACGCGACCGGGAACCCGATCCACCCGTTCACGGGCCAGTTCAACGCGCTCAACGACTTCAGCATGGCAAATGAAGACGCCGTGCCGGGTGAGCCCGCGAATGGCAACTGGGCCACGATCAAGTTCCTCACGCACCAGAATTACTTCGGGCCGGGGCACGCCGAGTCGGTGACCCTGCACCTCCGCGCCGGCAAGTATACGATCGCCGCGAGCGGCGCCAACTGCACCAGCCCGGCGGACGGCGTGGCCTGCGGCGCCTCCGGATTCTATTCCGGCACCGTGCGGCTCAAAGTGCGCTGATCTCGAAGGCGATCGCCGTTGCCCTACGTTCGGTCACGGCGCCGACTCTTGGGGCATCCTCTTCCGTGGATCGCGTCTTGGTCAACCCTCGACGGAGAGGCTCTGTCCCGCCGTCTTTGACCCTCGGAGCTCGAACCCATGAACCCCCCCTGTATCGCAGCGTTCACCGCGCTGGTCCCGCTCGCTGGCATCGCTGGAATCCGTGGCGCGGAGGCGCACGTCACCTACAAGGATCTCGACGCCGCGCCGATCCTGGTGACCACGACCTTCGCGGGCACGGCGATCGCCGACCCTTGCGCAGGCGTCGCGACCGGCTGCCAGAGCAGCAACGGCTTCACGCGCTACGGCTGGCTCCACGGGACCCAGGCCATCCTCGGCGATAGCCACACGCTGACCGTCAACGCGGAGTTCTGGAAATTCCATCTGTCCCAGACCGCCACCGTCACGATCACGGTCACCCAGGGGCAAGCGGGCCTCGACCCCGCGTTCAGCGTGTACAGCGGACTTCTGCCGACGTTGTCCCACGACGATACCCCCACCGATCCGCTCAACCCGGTCGCGGCGAGCTGCGCCGCCGCCTCGCCGACCGACGCGGCGCCCGCTGGGTGGATCTACCAGTCCCACGACGGCTTCCGCGACACGCAGCTGTACTCGACGACCGGCGGGGTCGCTGGCTGTTCGCCGGTGAACCCGTTTCGTGGCCAGTTCGACGCGTTCGCGGGCTGGAGCATGGCCAACGCCAGCGGCGACTGGGCGCGAATCAGCTATGTCGCCTCGGTCAGCGCGACCGCGTTCACGGGCGCCGCCGGCGGGTCCCATGTCGCCGGCAATCACAGCGTCGCGATCGGCACCGGGGAGACGTTGACCCTGACGAACCTGCCGCCCGGCGACTACACGATCGCCGTGGGCGGTGAGGCATGCGCGACGACGGTCGGTAGCTGCACCAGCCCCCGACTCTACGGTACGGTGTCCTACACGCATTCACCGTGACGGGGCGCGGGGCCCGCGGCCCTGGGGTGCGAAAATCTAACGCACTCGATCCACGCCTGGGCGGTGGTAACGCTGGGATCGCCGCGGTACTCGTGGGCGGCGCCGCGTCGCGGTTCGCGGCAACCAGGAACCTCGCCGGGGCCATTCAGTGGTTGGGGCACCGGCGGATCTCTTTTCAGAAGATGAGCTTATGACCTCTCGTACCTTGTTTGCGTGTCTTGCGCTGCTGTCGGGGTGTGGCGATGGCGATAGCCACAGCGCTCCGGATGCCCCAACGGCCGACGCCCCGGCGGCGCCGATCGCGGTGACGATCCCGTTTGCGGCGCAGTTCGGGGCAACGCCGTTCGTGTGCGGAGCGCCGAGCCCCGACGTCGGCAGCCCCGCGGCGACCTACACCGCCACCGATCTGCGGCTCTACATCTACGACGTCAAGCTGATCGCGGACGATGGCCGCGAGGAGAAGGTGGCGCTCGATCCGAACCCGTTCCAGGGCAATGGCGTGGCGCTGCTCGACTTCGAGAACGGCTGCGGGACCGACGGTACTGCCGAGCTGCACACGGCGATCACCGGGACCGTCGCGGGCGGGAGCTATCACCGCGTGGCGTTCACGCTCGGCGTGCCCGCCGACCAGGATCACCTCGATCTCGCGACCGCGACCGCGCCGCTCGACGTCACCGGGATGTACTGGGCGTGGTTGTCGGGCTACAAGTTCTTGAAGCTCGACGGCACCGTGCCGGCCGGGGCCGGGGTTACCCCGTTCTTCCTTCACCTCGGGGCGAGCGGCTGTCCGGGCGATAACTTCGGTGGCCCGCCGGCCGCGCCGTGCGCCTATCCAAATCAGGTCGCGTATGATCTGACCGGCTTCGACCTCGTGTCGAAGAAGATCGTGCTCGATCTGGGCGCCGTGCTGGCGACCGTCGATCTGGCGACCAACACCCCGGACACGGCTCCGGGCTGCATGTCGGAGCCGGGCGATCCGGAATGCATCACGGTGCTGCCGCGGCTCGGGGTCAATGGAGCGGCGAATCAGATGCTGTTCAAGATCGAGTGATGCGCGCCGTCGTCGTCGTCCTCGTGGGAGGGATCGCGTGCAGCGCCGCGCCGGCCCCGACCGTCGCCGACGGCGGCGGTGGTGACGACGCGAGCACCGCCCCGGATGCGGCGGTCCCGGCGTTTCCCTGGCGCCTGCCCGCCGGGTTTCCGATCCCCAAGGTGCCTGCCGACAATCCGATGACGGTCGAGAAGGCGCTGCTCGGCCGCTACCTGTTCTACGACAAGCGGCTCTCGCAGAACCAGACGCAGGCGTGCGCGTCGTGCCATCAACAAGCCCTCGCGTTCACCGACGGTAGATCGAACGCGGTGGGCTCCACCGGCGTGGTCAACCGGCGCAGCGCGATGTCGCTGGTGAACGTGGCGTACTACTCCGCGCAGACCTGGGCCAACCCGACCCAGAAGACCCTCGAACAGCAAGCGACCGTGCCCTTGCTCGGCGACAACCCGATCGAGCTCGGGATGTCGGGCCACGAGCAGGAGCTGCTCGATCGACTGCGCGCAGAGCCGAGCTACGCGCCGCGGTTCGCCGCCGCGTTCCCGGCCGAGGCCGACCCGTTCACGGTGATCAATGTCCTGCGGGCGATCGCCTCGTTCGAGCGCACGATCGTCTCCGGATCCTCGCCCTACGACGGGTTCGCGAACGGCGATACGACCGCGATCTCGGACAGCGCGCGGCGCGGCTCGCAGCTGTTCCTCGGCGAGCGGCTCGAGTGCCGGCATTGCCACGGCACGTTCGCGTTCACCGGCTCGGTCACCTGGCAGGGCAAGTCGCAAGACGACCTGTCGTACCAGAATGACGCGCTGTACAATATCGATGGCGCGGGCGGCTATCCACTCCGCGATCGCGGGCTGTACGAGATCACGCTGGCGCCGGCCGACATGGGGAAGTTTCGCCCGCCCACCATTCGCAACATCGCGGTCACCGGACCCTACATGCACGACGGCAGCATCGCGACCCTCCGCGACGTGATCGTGAACCACTACGCACGCGGCGGACGGCTCGTCACGGGGCCCGACGCCGGCGATGGCGCGCTGTCGCCGCTCAAGGGATCGTTCGTCGGCGGCTTCGCGATCAGCGACGCCGAGGTCGACGACGTGCTCGCGTTCCTCGGCGCGCTGACCGACCAGAACTTGCTGATCGATCCGGCGCTGTCGGATCCGTGGGCGGCAGCGCCGCCGGAGTCTCCATGACCACTCGATTGCTGATCCTCTCCCTCGCGGCGTGCTCGGGCGGCAGCGGCGCGCTCGCCGTCGACGCCGCGGCCGTCGATGCGACGCCCCGCGAGACCGTGGTCGACGTCAAGCTGCTGCAGGCCGGCGAGCTGGGCGAAGCGACGCTCACCGGCGGTGCGTCCGACCGCGCCGTGGTCCACCTGACGGCGCCGAACATGCTCCTCGACTGGGACATCCACGGTCATTCCGGAGGCGGCACGCAGACGCTTCACGAGGAGTTCGGCATCATGTCCGCCGACTACTCGTTCATCCCGCCGAGCGCGGCGGACTGGTTCCTGCTGATCCGCAACGACGACGCGGTCAAGATGAGCGTCGACGTGAAGATCGAGCTGTACGGCGCGATGACCTGGAGCGGCTGGCTATGATCCGGTGGCCGGTCGTGCTCGGCGTGCTCGGCGTGCTCGGCTGCCAGCAGGAGGTCCTGTTCGGGCCGCACACCGATGCAACGTGCCCGCCGAGCTCGCCGCTCACCTACGGCAATTTCGGCCAGCCGTTCATGGAAGCGTACTGCACGCGATGCCACGCCCAGACGCTGCACGGCAGCGCGCGGATGGGCGCGCCGTCGCTCCACGACTTCGACACCTGGTATGGCATCCGCGCGTTCATCGACCACATCGACGAGACCACGGCATCCGGACCGGCGGCAACCAACGAGAGCATGCCACCCTACGGAGCTGCGCCCACGCTCGCGGAGCGCACCTCGCTCGGCGAGTGGCTCGCGTGTGGTGCGCCACCGTAGGCGCGTTCCGCGCCGGGTGCGCCTGCGCAGGCCGGTTCAGAATCGGTACGACGCCGTGGCGGTCGCGGTCAGCGGAATGCCGGGCGTGAACTGCATCTGTTCCACCACGGGCCCTCCCCGGACCACCGCGGACTCGTCGGCGAACTGCGCCTCGCGCCAGTCGCTGTTCAGCAGGTTGTTGAGCGTCAGGTCGAGATCGATCTTGCCGAAACTGCAGCCGGTCATGAGGTCGAAGATCAAGTAGCCCTGCGCGGTCAGCGTGCCGTCGTCGTTGCCCGGGCGATCCGCGATGCCGCGCGTGCGCAGCGAGACGAACGCGGGGCCGTGCACGACGGTGATCCCACCCTGGCCCATCAGCTTCGGCGCCAGCGCCAGGCCGTTGCTGTTGCCGGCGTTGTGCACGAAGCTCGAGCGCGCGACGCTGAGGTTGGCGTCGAGCCTGAGCCACGGCGTCGGGCGGTAGGCGGCTTCCAGGTCGACGCCGTAGCGCCGCGTCGGTCCGGACGCCTCGGTGCCACCGGCGTCGCCGCTCCACACCAGCTCGGAGTCGAGGTGCAGGTACCAGAAGTCGGCGGACAGCCGCGCGTGCGGCACGATCGTCGTGCGAAACCCCGCCTCGGCGCCGAGCGCGCGGGCGAGCGCGCCCTCGCCGTGGGTCGCGACCGCCGCGCGTGCATCGTTGGAGTGCAGCCCGCTGCCTGCGTTGGCGAATAGATCGAGCGTCGGCGACACCTCGGCCTCGATCGACAGCTTGGGCAGCACCATCGCGCGAGCGGCGATGCCGCCGGTCGTGGTCCTCGGATCGCTCCGGGTCGCGGGGTTCAGGTCGTCGACGTCCCAGCTCAGCTGCTCGAACCGCACCCCGGGCAGGAGGTGGACGTGCGGCAGCACGTGGATCGTCGCCTCGACATACCCGGCGACGTCGCGGATCCGATCGGTGTTGTTGTTGCACGGGTTCGCGCCCTGGTCGAAGCAGTCGGGGAGCCGCGCGCGGTTCTCGGCGTGCCACAACGCGGTCTCGGTGTTGTCGTCGCGGACCTGCAGGCCGGCGGTCAGATAGCTATCCATGCCGGCGATCGCGACATGGCGCTCGTACGCGCTGTCGAGGCCCCACACCAGCCGGCTGTCGGTCTGCTCGATCTCGTCGCCATGGACCGGATCGCGCGCAAACAGCGTGAAGTCCGAGAACAGCCGCAGCCGGTACTCGAGGCCGAACAGCGACGCGCGCCACAGCCCGCCGCGATCGTCATGAACGCGGTAGCCGAGCTGCACGCTCGTGCGCGAGGTGTCGCCGCCCTCCGACGGATCGAGCGAGCCGAACCGACTGATCAGCCCCTGTGCGACGGCGGATTCCGGAACCTGGCCCGACGCGTTCCAGCTCGCGGCGTACCAGTTGGTCTCGAGCTTGAGATCGCCGGGGCCGGCCTTGCCCTGCCACTTGACCAGCGCGTTGCCCTGGCGAAAGTGCTGCGCATGGTCGAACGGTCCATCGCTGTCTGCGATCTGCGCGGCGAGGAGCGATCGATCGGTGGCGTTGTCGCGGAGCTCGGGGCTCGCCATGCCGACGATGCGCCGGTTGTACTGGTCCCAGCGCCTGGGGCCCGCGAGCGGCGCGCCGCCGGCGATCCACAGCGTCGGTCCCTCGACCTTGTCGAGCGTCTGCAACTCCATGGCGCCCGCGGTGTAGAAGTCGCCGAACCGGGCCGCGTAGGGCCCCTTGTGGACGTCGACCGTCGCGATCGCCTCCGGGATCAGAAAGTGGGTGTCGGCGTAGCCCTGGCCGTGACCGTGGCTCGGCATGTTCACCGGGATGCCGTCGGCGTAGATCGCGATGTCGGTGCCGTGGTCGGCGTCGAACCCGCGGATGAAATACTGATCGGACTTTCCGCCGCCGGCGTGCTGCGACACCATGAGCCCAGGGACCTGGCGCAGGAGGTCGGATACCTGCGTGCGCGATCGATACCTCAGCTCGTCGGTCGAGAGATGCACCGACGACGCCGACTCGGCGGGCGCCTGATCGTTGATCTCGATGAGCTCGGCGTCGCCGGCGGCGGGCTCGGGCGGCTCGCCGTTGCCCGGTGGCGCCGCGATCGGGGCGCTGTCGGTCGCCGTCGCGCCCGCGGCTGGCTCGCGCGGTTCGGCCGCGCCCGCACCGGCTGCCGGGCCACTCGAAGCGTCGCGGCCGCCCGGGGCCGGAGGTGGCGTACCGGGGGGGGGCCCGGGGTCATTGCCAGTCGCGGTGCCGGTGCTCGCCGCGCCGGTGGGATCGGGATGGGGTTGTGCGGCTACTTCGTGCGTGATGCCGTGCGCGAGCGCCAGACCTGTGGCGATCGCGACGGCGGCAAAGGACTGCGTCATGTCTCGTTCCGTTCGCGTGCGTGTTCCTCGCGCGCACGACCGCGCGCGCGAGCGCGACCCGACGATCGGGAGCGCGCTGCGCACCCGCACCGGCAGGTCCCTCGTTCGAGTGTGAGTGGAGGCTACGCGAGCGTCGGCGGTCCGCGTGCGGTCGCGGCGATCCGCGCGCGCTCGACCACCGCGAGGATCTGCGCGGCGGCGACCAGGATCGGCCGCCGATCGACCGGCAGCGGCTCGGTGACCGGAGGTGCCGCGGGCGCGAGCGCGGCGGCGTGGTGGGCCAGGCCGGCCGCGTGTCCGAAGGCCTCGGTCGCGCGCGGCGTGCCGTCGGAGGTGGGCGGGTGGATCGCGCGCGGCCGAGGCGCCACGTAGTGGATCGTGCCGTCGGGGTGACGGTGCGTCGCGTCCTCGAACGACACCGTGACGATCGACCCGCCGTGATGATGGTGCGGCGCGAGCCGGTCGTGCAGCGCCTCGTGGACGGCCGGCAGGACCTCGACCCCCGCCAGCCACAGCGCGCACGCCGCGAGCGCCATGCTCGCTCGCCTCCAACGTGCACGGGCCCGCGTCATCGAGGCCCTTGTAACACAGGGCCCGCGCGTCCACGCCGCAAGGCTCAAGGTCCGGTCCGACGATCGCGCGCCGGCCCGGCATGTCGTCGGGGCGTGCGTGGCGATTCGAGCGCGATCTGGCCTTCGCCGCTCCGTGGGCGAAGGATCACCGGAGTTCGAGCGGGGTCGTCGCTGGTAGTTTCTTGAGCGAGGTCAAGCGCAGCGTCGGGTCCGCTTCATAGTGGACCTCGAAGGTAAACTGGATCGCGTCGCCGACGGCCAGCCCGCTGACCGTCACGCCCTCGGTGGGCGCAAAGGGCATCGTCATCGAGTCCATGGGCCGGATCTTGCCGTCGAATCCTGCGATGCCTTCGAGGCGCTCGTGATGGATGAGCACGGTATTCTTGCCGAGCGCTTCGATCCGGCCTCGTCCGGTGTGCCGCGCCGCGGCGGCCTGTTGCGCCGGGGCGTCATGACAGCCGACCCAGCACGAGACGAGCGCGATCGCGATCCATGAGCTTGTCTGCGTCACGGCCACGGTATAACGCCGTACCACCGCGGCTCCGTCGACGAATCCGCGGTGTTTTGGCGCGGGTGCCCGACCGCGGCCCGCGGCGGTCGTCGACGCGCGCGGACCGCGCACCCGCTCGGATCGCGTGTTGCGATTGACCGGTCCATCTCGCGCGGTTAGCGTGCCCGCCGTGACCGCATCACTCACGGCGATCGTGCTCGGCTTGCTCGTCGGCCTCCGGCACGCGTTCGAGCCGGACCACCTGACGGCGGTCTCGACGCTGGTCACCGAGGCCAGGGACGGCCGGCGCGGCGCGCTGCTCGGCGCGGTGTGGGGCCTGGGCCACACGCTGGCGCTCGTCGTGGTCGGCGTCGTGCTGATGATCGTGGGCGCCCGGCTGCCGGCGCACGTCGCCGCCAGCTTCGAGTGCGTGGTGTCCGTCATGCTGGTCCTGCTCGGCCTCCGCTCGATCGTGCGCGCGATCCGGCCGGCCGGGACGGGCCTCGAGGCGCCGACGGCCGCGCACCGTCACGGGCCGTTCGTGCACGCCCACGCGGATGCCACCACCCACATTCATGTAGGTCATCGGAGCGTGGCCTGGCGGCCGCTGGTCGTCGGCCTGGTGCATGGGCTCGCGGGCAGCGGCGCGTTGACCGCGCTGGTGTTCGCCGAGTTGCCGACCACGTTGCTCCGCGTCGCGTACATCACGCTGTTCGGGTTCGGCTCGGTGGCCGGCATGGCCATCGCGTCCGGAATCGCCGGTCTGTCGCTCCACGCTGCCGCGCGCCACCCCAGGACCCGCCGCACGCTCGCGCTCGTCACCGGCGCCGTCTCGATCGTCGCCGGTGTGCTGTGGGCGATCCCGATGGTCGGTGTGCTGCTCGCCTGAACACAGCCGCAGGCACGACCGCAATATCGGCTCGCGGGGCGCGCCAGGTGCGTTCGATTTGCGCGCGTCAACGTGCCGCGCGCAAATCTACCGCAAAGCCAGGAGCGCCACCCGCGCTGGCCTCGTGGCATCTCGCAGCGATGGACGTGCCCGTTGTTCATCTGGACTGGCTCAACAACCCATCGCGGCGCATCGCGGTGCTCGCGATCCGAGATGAAGCACAGAGCTCGCTTGCGCGGCGCGGCGGCGCTCGCCGTGACGTGCCTGACCCCAGCGGCCCATGCCCAGGCGACGCAGGCGGAGGCCGCGCCGCCGTTGAAGACCGCGCCCGAGGAGGTGAAGACCGCCATGGTCGAGCTGACAAAAGCGTTCACGAAGCAGGCTGAGGCGCTGGCAGCCGCGACGAAGGGCTAATACGTTCGTGCGAGCCTGGGCTTGGGTGGCGCGGCTCAGCGATAGCTGCCGTTGTCGGGCTCGACCTTCACGGCGGTCCCGTACGCCAGGACCTCGGTCACGCCACCCATGATCTCGGTGGCGTCATAGCGCATGCCGATGATCGCGTTGGCGCCGATCTGGGCCGCGTGGGACAGCAGGATCTCGAACGCTTCCTGCCGGGCGTGCTCGCACAGCTTCGTGTACACCGTGATGTTGCCACCAAACAGCATCTGAAACCCGGCGCCGAGGTTGCCGAGCACCGACCGCGAGCGGACGACGATGCCGCGTACGACCCCGAGATTCTCGATCACGCGAAACCGATCGAGCGTGAACGCGGTGGTGACCATGGCCTGCCGGATGGTGTTCGGCGGGACCAGATCGTACGGTTGCTTGGCCGTGCGTGTGAGGGCTCGATCGTCAGCCATTCGCAACGCTAGCAGATCTCCCACCGGCGGATCGCGCAGCGGTCGAGCGATCGTGGCCGGGCGTCGATTCCCTGTGTGGCGCTCGATTCTCCGGCATTGACATCGCGCCAACGTCTGCCGATCGCTACTTGCCGGTGTGTGCCTCCGCAGGCCCACGGACCCGTGCCGCGTAGTACGCCAGGGTGTCCAGGTCTTCGGGCGGGATCTGGCTCACCGCCTCGGTCATGGCCTGGGTG
>Ga0302262_10000324_pt1 | contig 19361 bp, 6 predicted proteins | sample II_Fen_E3_4_FD_194557 | JGI IMG/M metagenome (GOLD analysis project Ga0302262, IMG submission 194557) | Peat permafrost microbial communities from Stordalen Mire near Abisko, Sweden - II_Fen_E3_4 | ecosystem: Environmental > Terrestrial > Soil > Wetlands > Permafrost | place: Sweden: Abisko...
TCCGGCTATTTCGGTACCGTCGATTTTGCCGCCACCGTTAGTATCACCGGCTATTTCGGTGCCATCGATCTTACCATCACCATTAGTGTCACCGGCTATCTCAGGAGAAGTAATCTTGCCATCACCATCCTTATCACCTGCGATTTCCGGACCATCAATCTTTCCATCGCCATTAGTATCTCCGGCTATCTCAGGAACGGTGATTTTTCCATCACCATCCTTATCACCTGCGATTTCAGTTCCATCAATTTTTCCATCGCCGTTAGTGTCACCTGCAATTTCTGGAGCAGTAATCTTTCCGTCACCATTAGTGTCACCGGCTATTTCTGGAGAAGTAATCTTACCATCACCATCCTTATCACCTGCGATTTCCGTACCATCAATCTTTCCATCGCCGTTAGTGTCGCCCGCAATTTCAGGAGAGGTAATCTTTCCGTCACCATTAGTGTCACCGGCTATTTCTGGAGAAGTGATCTTGCCATCTCCGTTAGTATCACCAGCTATTTCAGGGGCAGTGATCTTGCCATCACCGTTTGTATCTCCCGCAATTTTAACATTTACCGTAAGGTTTACAGTTTTAGTTGCCGTGTCGTAGTTGCTTGCGTCCGTAGGAGTAAACGTTAGCGTCAGTACTTGCCAACTGCCTACGTTCAACACCGTACCCAAAACAGGGCTGTAAGCAAATGTACCGGCTACATTGGCTGTAGCATTCAGTTGGCTTGCACTTAAGGCTGTGCCATAGACAATGTCGGCCGGAGTGCTCCAGCTAATAACCGGGGTAGCCTTATTAACCGTAAGGTTTACGCTTTTAGTGGCCGTGCCGTAGTTGACTGCATCCGTAGGTGTAAACGTGACGGTGAGGGTCTGGACACCAGCGGTCAATACCGTACCCAAAACAGGGCTGTAAGCAAATGTACCGGCTACATTAGCTGTTGCATTCAGTTGGCTTGCACTCAAGGCTGTGCCATAGACAATGTCGGTCGGGGTGCTCCAGCTAATAACCGGGGTGGCCTTATTTACCGTAAGGTTTACGGTTTTAGTTGCCGTGCCGTAGTTAGTTACATCCGTAGGAGTAAACGTTACGGTGAGTGCTTGGGTGCCAACGTTCAATACCGTACCCAAAACAGGGCTGTAAGCAAATGTACCGGCCACATTGGCTGTAGCATTCAGTTGGCTTGCACTCAAGGCTGTGCCATAGACAATGTCGGCCGGGGTACTCCAGCTAATAACTGGGGTGCCCTTATTTACCGTAAGGTTTACGCTTTTAGTGGCCGTGCCGTAGTTAGTTACATCTGTAGGAGTAAACGTTACGGTGAGTGCCTGGGTACCAGCAGTCAATACCGTACTCAAAACAGGGTTGTAAACAAATGTACCAGGTACATTGGATGTTGCATTCAGTTGGCTTGCACTTAAGGCTGTGCCATAGACAATGTCGGTCGGGGTGCTCCAGCTAATAACCGGGGTGCCCTTATTTACCGTAAGGTTTACGCTTTTAGTGGCCGTGCTGTAGTTGACTGCATCCGTAGGTGTAAACGTGACGGTGAGGGCCTGGACACCTGCGGTCAATACCGTACCCAAAACTGGGCTGTAAACAAATGTACCGGCTACATCGGCTGTTGCATTCAGTTGGCTTGCACTTAAGGCTGTGCCGTAGACAATGTCGGCCGGGGTGCTCCAGCTAATAACAGGGGTAGCCTTATTAACCGTAAGGTTTACGCTTTTAGTGGCCGTGCTGTAGTTGACTGCATCCGTAGGTGTAAACGTGACGGTGAGTGCCTGGGTACCAGCAGTCAATACCGTACTCAAAACAGGGTTGTAAACAAATGTACCAGGTACATTGGATGTTGCATTCAGTTGGCTTGCACTTAAGGCTGTGCCATAGACAATGTCGGTCGGGGTGCTCCAGCTAATAACCGGGGTGGTCTTATTTACCGTAAGGTTTACGGTTTTAGTTGCCGTGCCGTAGTTAGTTACATCCGTAGGAGTAAACGTTACGGTGAGTGTCTGGCTACCAACTGTCAACACCGTACCCAAAACTGGGCTGTAAGCAAATGTACCAGGTACATTGGATGTTGCATTCAGTTGGCTTGCACTTAAGGCTGTGCCATAGACAATGTCGGCCGGAGTGCTCCAGCTAATAACAGGGGTAGCCTTATTAACCGTAAGGTTTACGCTTTTAGTGGCCGTGCTGTAGTTGACTGCATCCGTAGGAGTAAACGTGACCGTCAGTACTTGCCCACTGCCAGCGTTCAATACCGTTCCCAAAGCAGGGCTGTAAGCAAATGTACCGGCCACATTGGCTGTTGCATTCAATTGGGTACCACTCAAAGCTGTGCCATAGACAATGTCGGCCGGGGTGCTCCAGCTAATAACAGGGGTAGCCTTATTTACCGTAAGGTTTACGGTTTTAGTTGCCGTGCTGTAGTTGACTGCATCCGTAGGAGTAAACGTGACGGTGAGGGCCTGGACACCTGCGGTCAATACCGTACCCAAAACAGGGCTGTAAACAAATGTACCGGGTACATCGGCTGTTGCATTCAGTTGGCTTGCACTCAAGACTGTACCGTAGACAATGTCGGCCGGAGTGCTCCAGCTAATAACCGGAGTAGCCTTATTAACCGTAAGGTTTACGCTTTTAGTGGCCGTGCTGTAGTTGACTGCGTCCGTAGGAGTAAACGTTGCGGTGAGTGCCTGGGTGCCAACGTTCAACACAGTACCCAAAACAGGACTGTAAGCAAATGTACCGGCCACATTGGCTGTTGCATTCAGTTGGCTTGCACTCAAGGCTGTGCCATAGACAATGTCGGCCGGAGTGCTCCAGCTAATAACCGGGGTGGCCTTATTTACCGTAAGGTTTACGCTTTTTGCGGCCGTGCTGTAGTTGACTGCATCCGTAGGAGTAAACGTTGCGGTCAGGGCCTGGACACCAGCGGTCAATACCGTACCCAAAGCAGGGCTGTAAGCAAATGTACCGGGTACATCGGCTGTTGCATTCAGTTGGCTTGCACTCAAGGCTGTGCCATAGACAATGTCGGCCGGAGTGCTCCAGCTAATAACCGGGGTAGCCTTATTTACCGTTAGGTTTACGGTTTTAGTGGCCGTGCTGTAGTTGACTGCATCCGTAGGAGTAAACGTTGCGGTGAGTGCCTGGGTGCCGACATTCAATACCGTACCCAAAACAGGGCTGTAAACAAATGTACCGGGTACATCGGCTGTTGCATTCAGTTGGCTTGCACTCAAGGCTGTGCCATAGACAATGTCGGCCGGAGTGCTCCAGCTAATAACCGGGCTGGTTTTTGTTTTAAACGATTGCACGCTACCATAACTTGTGCCTACCGAATTTGTAGCATACGCGCGCACATGATAGGTGGTATTCGCACTCAGTCCGCTGATGGTTTTGCTAAAAGCACCGCTGCCGGTACCATTGGCATCCTGAGTTACGCCGGTGCCCCCGACAGTGGGTGTGACATTGGTAGACGAATACAGCACTCCGCGTGCAGTAACAATAGCTCCGCCATTGTTAGTTATGTTTCCACCCACCGTTGCCGAGCTCGCATCGTAGGTGGCGATAGAAGCTGTGGTTACCGTGGGAGCAACTGCAGGGGTTGAAAATTTCATCACGGTAGCCTTGCTACCATTGCCTCCATCCTGGTAAGCCACATAAGGAGTGCCGTTGCCGTCGATGGCAAGGGAGATGTAGGATGATACATTGCCGACTGAAAAGTCGGGCACCCCTTGCCAAGAAGAGCCTGTATACTTCGTCAAGGTACCGTTGTTTCCATCCCGGCAAGCCACATAAGGGGTACCGTTGCCGTCGATGGCAAGGGATATGTAAGATGCTATATCGTTCGAAAGGGCCGAACCTACCGCTACCCAACTGGCGCCGTCATACTTCTTCACCGTAGCCTTGTCGAGGTTGGCAAGATCCATGTAAGCCACATAAGGAATATTACCGTTAAAAGCCAGGGAGACGTAAAATACTGCGCCGGTTGAAAGGCCGGACGCGCCCATCGTTCCCCAACTGGTGCCGTTATACCCCATCAGAGTAGCCATGGCACTACGGTATCCATCTCGGAAAGCTACATAAGGGTTACCATCTCCCATGATAGCAAGGGAGAGGTAAGTTGCGCTGCCGGCCGAAAAGCCGGACGTACCTACCGTTACCCAACTCGTGCCGTTATACTTCATCACGGTAGCCTTGCCGCTGTAGGCACCATCCGAGTAAGCCACATAAGGGGTGCCGCTGACATCAAGGGCAAGGGAGGGGTAAGATGCCTGCCCGGCCGAAAAGCCCACCGTGCCCACCGTTTCCCAACTGGTGCCGTTATATTTCATCACGGTAGCCTTTTGGCCGTTGCCATAATCAGTATAAGCCACATAAGGGATACCATTGCCGTCGATGGCAAGGGAGGTGTAAGATGCCTGCCCGGCCGAAAAACCGGCCGTGCCCACCGTTTCCCAACTGGTGCCATTATATTTCATCACGGTAGCTTTTTGGCCGTTGCCATAATCGGTATAAGCCACATATGGGGTACCGCTGACAACATCGATGGCAAGGGAGGTGTAAGATGCCTGCCCGGCCGAAAAACCGGCCGTGCCCACCGTATTCCATGTTTGGGCATATAGCAAAGAAAACCCCGCCATGCCCACTAAAAAAAAGAAAAGTGTAACTATTTTCCTCATGTTCATCTATTTTTATTAAATAAGCAATAGTATTTGACAATCTATTTTCTGAAAATAAAATTCAGATAAATAGTCTTGTAACTCGTAACTATTTACTTGTAACTACTTATATTGTTTTTCCGCTATCCCCGTAGAGAGAGACGCGGCACTACAGGTCTGTACAAATACCATCTCTACTATTTTTTCTTTTTCAATAGGAATAGAGTGTTTGATGGCTGGTTGTTCTACAACCACCTAGGCAACAGCATCTGCTTTTTGAGGCATCATTCATCGTGTCGGCTATTGAGCAGGTTCTGTTGGTTGGGTACTCGTCGGAAGTTTATCGGTAATAGTTACTTTCGGTTCTTCGGAGAGGCGGAAATAGACCCCTACTTTAATACCTACCGATACAGGAGTTACCTTCGTGGTTTGACTACTTGCCAACATACCATTGTACACACCATCAGATTGATAAATAAATTTGGCAGAAGTTTTTTTGATATTGTTTAGCCCATAATTAAAATAAGCTCCTACATAAAGATCCAACTTATCTGATAGTTTATAAAGTCCTCCCAGATCGACAATAGCCGTATAAGCCGGACGCAACGATAAATGACCGTTATAACCACCTGTGTAAGTACTAAAACCATGTTGGGGTAAATCGCTCAGCTCAGCATCCCACTGACTATAATAGCCTGTTGTTACCATTTCACCACCGACGGTCTTATAACTTGTTTTCAACGGAAAAGACACCTTGCCTCCCAATGAAGCCAGTAATTGCACCTTCTTATTCAACGGGTGACGAAATTGTGCTTCAATCGGTATCTCAAACAGCAGAACACGTTGTCGTTCCTGCCAGTTTTTATAAGCATCCCGAAACACGTAACTATCACCATCGGCATCCGTAGCAGGTTCGGCAGACTGAAAGTTGAGCGTGGAAAGAGCTCCGAAGGACTGGATACCCACTCCTGCCTGCACACCCCATTGAGGAGTAAAGAAATAACTGTAAGCAGCATTCAGGCTGTAACCAGCCCGTCCGCTATGATCACCGTTTTGTAAGTTATAGGAAAGGTTATGATCTCCCACACCCACACTAAAGTGAAGATATTGGTCCGCTACCGATTTTTGGGCCTCCATCTGCATAGCTGTACAAAGAAGCAGACCGAACCCGAATATTATTTGTTTTTTCATTTCTCATTATTTTTTGTAAGAAGATACTATTAAATTAAACTTTCCCAAAGTTTAAAACTTTGGGAAAGTTAGCTGCTCTTTATTTTGCTACAATTACTTTAAATTGAAACTCTTTCCCGGTAGAGGTAATTACCCGTCCAAGGTACATGCCGTCAATAGAAGGTAATGTGACTGAGTTTGACACCTTAACTTCTGTAGAACGATAAACACGAACTCCCTGCATCGTGTACACCGACAAAGTGGCTCCTTCCAGATCTTCATCCATCATGCCACTTACTTTTACTGTCAGAACCTGATTTCCTACAATTTTACTTGGATAGGCTGTTACCTTCTGAGCTAATGCTATATTCAGGTATTTATTGCATGAATACAAGACCTGACCATCAACCGTGGTTACTTTCAATGAATAAGAGCCCACCAAACCATTCGGGTCACTATAAAATTGCTTGGTTGCACCACTAATTACTTCTCCGTTTTTATACCATTGGTAAGCTGTAAAAAGATGGCTGCTGTTATCGCACAAAACCACATCGTCAAACTTATGAATGATGTAATCCGGGGAAACATTTACCGTAAACGTAAAGCTATAAGGCACACTTTCAACCCCGGCATCATTCTTCAACTGCAAGACGCCTGAATAGGTTCCAAATAGGGCACCCTTCGGAATCGTAATAGGAACATCACCGTTGGATGATGTGGATAATGAAGTATAGCTTACATTCTGCATACCGGCTGCAACTGCGGCAGTACTATACGTAATTTTATACTGCGTAGGAGCACCATTGGTGAGTGTAAACGCTAATGACAAATTATTATTTTCACAGCCAACTATCGGAGTGGTGGATGGCGTTGCCAAATCAATAGAAATCACACTGCCGTCATTTACCGTAATATTAACTACCGCTGTAGTGCTGCCGTCGCTATTGGTGGCCGTAACAGTATAATCCTTAGCAGCACTTATTGCCGTAGGGGTACCACTGATAATACCTGTAGTAGTACTTAGACTCAAACCGGCAGGAAGCACCGGACTGACACTGTAGCTCACTATCGCTCCCCCTGTCACCGTGGGTGATAGAGCCTGAATACTCTTCGTTGTTAAATAAACAACAGGAGAACTATAGCTGATGACCGGAAGCGCGTCATTTACTGTAATACTGTTTATCACAGTTGCACTGCCACCACTATTCGTGGCAGTGACAGCATACATCGCGGATGCAGTTATCATTGTAGGCGTGCCGCTGATAACACCGGTAGTGCTATTTATACTTAAGCCGGCAGGCAAAGCCGGGCTTATGCTGTAGCTTATCACCGTACCACCTGTACTGGTCGGACTTACCGATTTAGCAGTACCTACATTAAAGGTAACAGGAGTGGTATAGCTGATGACCGGAACGATATCATTCACTGCAACATTGACCACAGCGGTGGTACTACCTCCGCTATTGGTGGCTGTTATCGTATAATTGGTAGCAGTGCTAATAGCCGTAGGCCTACCGCTGATAATGCCGGTAGCGCTATTTATACCTAAGCCGGCAGGCAAAGCCGGGCTTATGCTGTAACTGACCACCGCACCACCGGTACCGGTTGGGCTTAACAAACTGATAGCATTACCTATAGTCCCAACTATCGAAGTACTATAGCTTATCGCGGGAGCAATATCATTCACCGTAATGTTAATCACGGCTGTAGTACTGCCTCCACTATTGGTGGCCGTCACAGTATAATCGGCAGCAGCACTTACTGTTGTAGGCGTGCCGCTGATCATGCCGGTAACGGCATTCTGGCTTAAACCGGCAGGAAGCGCAGGACTGACCGTATAACTGGTGACCTCTCCCGTAACAGCAGGGCTTAACAATGCTGCAAGCGATGAACCTTTAACGCAAACTACCGGAGTAGTGTAACTCAACCCACTGGGTGCCGCCGGTAGTGCATAGGTAAACCCATCGGCGCTGCTTGTTGCGCTGGTACCACTTGCTGTAGTTACCGTAATATCAACCGTTCCAACACTACCTGCGGGCGAAGTGGCGGTGATGGACGTAGCCGAATTAACCGTAAAACTTCGTGCAGCAACAGAGCCGAACAGCACGGACGTTGCACCGCTAAAGTCGGTTCCGGTAACGCTTACCGAAGTGCCGCCAGCGGTGCTGCCACCGGTGGGTGAAATGGAGCTTACTGTAGGAGCTGGTATGACTGAAAATTTCATCACGGTAGCCTTGGTGTCGTTGCCGGCATCCAGATAAGCCACATAAGGAGTGCCGCTACCATCAAGGGCAAGGGAGGTGTAAAGTGCCATATCGCCCGAAAAGCCCGCCGTGCCCACCGTTACCCAACTTGTGCCGTTATACTTCATTACGGTAGCCATGTCGCCGTTGCCAGAATCGGAATAAGCCACATAAGGGGTACCGCTGCCGTCAAAGGCAAGGGAGGTGTAATTTACTTCCCCGGTCGAAAAGCCCGCCGTGCCTACCGTTACCCAACTTGTACCATTATACTTCATTACGGTAGCCTTGTTGCCGTTGCCGGCATCGAGGTAAGCCACATAAGGGGTACCGCTGCCGTCAAAGGCAAGGGAGGCGTAATCTACTTCCCCGGCCGAAAAGCCTACCGTGCCTACCGTCACCCAACTTGTGCCGTTATACTTCATCACCGTAGCCTTGTTGCTGTAGCTGCCATCGCGGTAAGCCACATAAGGCGTGCCACTGCCATCAAGGGCAAGGGAGGTGTAAAGTGCCGTGCCAGCCGAAAAGCCGGCCGCACCCATCGTAACCCAACCCGTGCCGTTATACCTCATCACGGTAGCCTTGCCGCCCTTGCTGGCATCCTTATAAGCTACATAAGGGGTGCCACTGCCGTCAAGGACAAGGGAGATGTAAACTGCTGACCCAACCGAAAAGCCGGCCGCACCCACCGTTACCCAACTGGTGCCGTCATACTTCATCACGGTAGCCTTGCCGCTGTTGCCACTGTAAGCTACATAAGGGGTACCGCTACCGTCAAAGACAAGGGAGGTGTAAACTGCCGACCCGGCCGAAAAGCCGGCCGCACCCACCGTTTCCCAACTGGTGCCATTATACTTCATCACGGTAGCCTTGTTGCCGTTGCTGTTATCCTCGTAAGCTACATAAGGGGTACCGCTGCCGTCAAGGGCAAAGGAGGTGTAATATACCCCGCCACCCGAAAAGCCGGCCGGACCTACAAGCCTCCAGTCCGATACCGTTGAGGGTACTGCGTATGTAAACCGATCGGCACTGCTCGTTGCGCTGGTGCCGACTGCCGTAGTTACCGTAACATCAACCGCTCCGGCACTACCTGCGGGCGAAGCGGCGGTAATGGAAGTAGCCGAATAAACCGTAAAACTGCTTGCTGCCACCGAGCCGAACTTCACGGCCGTTGCACCGCTAAAGTTGGCTCCGGTAATGGTTACCAAAGTGCCACCAGCGGTGCTGCCACTTGTGGGCGAAATAGAACTTACCGTAGGGGCTGCCACGTATGTAAACCGGTCGGCACTGCTTGGTGCGCTGGCGCCGCCGGCTGTTGTTACTGTAACATCAACCGCTCCCACGCTACCTGCGGGCGAAGTGGCAGTGATGGAAGTAGCCGAATTAACCGTAAAACTGGTTACAGCGATTGAACCAAAATTTAGAGCTGTTGCACCGGTAAAACCTGTTCCTGTTATTACCACAGAGGTTCCTCCTGCTGCCAGACCACTTGTAGGTGATATAGCTGTTATAGTTGGAACAGCAACATACGTAAACCGGTCGGCACTGCTTGTAGCACTGGTGCCGCCTGCCGTAGTTACCGTAACATGAACCACCGCTCCCGCGCTACCTGCAGGCGTAATGGCGGTGATGGCGGTGATGGACGTAGCCGAAGTAACCGTAAAACTGCTTGCGGCAACAGACCCGAACATCACGGCTGTTGCACCGCTAAGATCGGTTCCGGTAATAGTTACCAAAGTGCCACCCACGATACTGCCGTTTGTGGGAGAAATGGAGCTTACTGTGGGAGTTGCCACGTAGGTAAATTGGTCAACACTGCTTGCTGTGCTGGTACCGCCGGCTGTAGTTACCGTAACGTCATCAACCGCTCCCGCGCTGCCTGCAGGAGAAGTGGTAGTGATGGACGTAGCCGAATTAACCGTAAAACTGCTTGCGGCAACAGAGCCGAACATCACGGCCGTTGCACCGCTAAAGTCGGTTCCGGTAATGCTTACCGAAGTGCCGCCTGCGGTGCTCCCACTTGTGGGCGAAATGGAGCTTATCGTGGGAGTTGCCACGTAGGTAAACTGGTCGGCGCTGCTTGCGGCGCTGGTGCCCCCGGCTGTAGTTACCGTAACATCAACCGTTCCCACACTGCCTGCTGGCGAAATGGCGGTGATGGACATAGCCGAATTAACCGTAAAACTGCTTGCTGCCACCGAGCCGAACATCACGGACGTTGCACCGCTAAAGTTGATTCCGAGAATGGTTACCGAAGTGCCGCCCGAGGTGCTGCCACTTGTGGGCGAAATAGAGCTTACCGTGGGAGCTGCCACGTAGGTAAACTGGTCGGTGCTGCTTGTTAGGCTGGTGCCGCCGGCTGTAGTTACCGTAATATCTGTAGCGCCGACAGAACCGGCTGGCGAAGTAGCTGTAATCTGTGTGTCCGAATTAACCGTAAAGCTGGTTGCAACGGTTGAACCAAATTTCAGAGTTGTTGCACCGGTAAAATCTGTTCCTGTTATTACCACAGAGGTTCCTCCTGCTGCCAGACCACTTATAGGCGATATAGCTGTTATAGTTGGAACAGCAACATACGTAAATTGGTCAGCACTGCTTGTGGCACTGGTGCCCCCGGCTGTAGTTACCGTAACATCATCAACCACTCCCGCGCTGCCTGCAGGAGAAGTGGTAGTGATGGACGTAGCCGAAGTAACCGTAAAACTGCTTGCTGCAACAGACCCGAACTTCACGGACGTTGCACTGGTAAGATCGGTTCCGGTAATAGTTACCAAAGTGCCACCCACGATACTACCGTTTGCGGGCGAGATGGAGCTTATCGTGGGAGTTGCCACGTAGATAAATTGGTCAACACTGCTTGTTGTGCTGGTACCGCCGGCTGTAGTTACCGTAATATCTGTAGCGCCGACAGAACCGGCTGGCGAAGTAGCTGTAATCTGTGTGTCCGAATTAACCGTAAAGCTGGTTGCAATGGTTGAACCAAATTTCAGAGTTGTTGCACCGGTAAAATCTGTTCCTGTTATTACCACAGAGGTTCCTCCTGCTGCCAGACCACTTGTAGGCGATATAGCTGTTATAGTTGGAACAGCAACATACGTAAATTGGTCGGCGCTACTTGTTACACTGGTGCCGCCGGCCGTAGTTACCGTAACATCAATCGCGCCCGCGCTGCCTGTAGGCGTAATCGCAGTGATAGAGGTAGCCGAATTAACCGTAAAACTGCTTGCTGCCACCGAGCCGAACATCACGGACGTTGCAGCGCTAAAGTCGGTTCCGGTAATGGTTACCGAAGTGCCGCCCGCGGTGCTACCACTGGTGAGCGAAATAGAGCTTACCGTGGGAGCTGGTGGGGCTGAAAATTTCATCACAGTAGCCTTACCGCCGTTGCCATAATCAGTATAAGCCACATAAGGGGTGCCGCTGCCGTCAAGAGCAAGGGAGGTGTAAGCTGCCCCGTCGGCTGAAAAGCCGGCCGAACTTACCGTTTCCCAACTGGTGCCGTTATACTTCATCACGGTAGCCTTGTTGCTATTGCCGCCATCCTCGTACCCCACATAAGGGGTACCGCTACCGTCGATGGCAAGGGAGGTGTAATTTGCCGTGCCAGCCGAAAAGCCGGCTGTGCCTACCGTTTCCCAACTGGTGCCGTTATACTTCTTCACGGTTGCCTTATTGCTATTGCCGCCATCCTTGTAAGCCACATAAGGAGTGCCGCTACCGTCAAAGGCAAGGCAAGTGTAATTTACCGCACCCACCGAAAAGCCGGCAGTGCCTACCGTTACCCAACTTGTGCCGTTATACTTCTTCACGGTTGCCTTGCTGCTGTTGCCAGCATCCATGTAAGCCACATAAGGCGTGCCGCTACCGTCAAAGGCAAGGGAGGTGTAAAGTGCCGCCCCGGCCGAAAAGCCGGCCACACCCACCGTTACCCAACTTGTGCCGTTATACTTCATCACGGTAGCCTTGCCGCCATCAAAGTAAGCTACATAAGGGGTACCGCTGCCGTCGATGGCAAGAGAGGTGTAAGCTGCCTGCCCGGCCGAAAAGCCCGCAGTGCCTACCGTTACCCAACTTGTGCCGTTATACTTCATCACGGTAGCCTTGTAGCTGTTGCTGTTATCCTGGTAAGCCACATAAGGGGTGCCACTGGCGTCAAGGGCAAGAGAGGTGTAAGATGCCCCGCCTGCCGAAAAGCCGGCCGTGCCCACCGTTACCCAACTTGTGCCGTTATACTTCATCACGGTAGCCTTGCTGCTGTTGGCAGCATCCATGTAAGCCACATAAGGGGTGCCGTTGCCGTCAAGGACAAGGGAGGTGTAATCTGCCGACCCGGTTGAAAAGCCGGCCATGCCTACCGTATTCCAGTTTTGGGCGTGTAGCAAAGAAACGCCCGCCATGCTCACTAAAAAGAAAAAAAGCGTAAATATTTTTCTCATGCTCATCTGTTTTTATTATTGTTTTATTTTTATTAAGTACTTAGATAAATATAATGTCGTATAAGTAAATCTGGAAATGGAAAAAGATTCGAACGCGGATCGAAGATTCCCGTCACGGAAGAAACGCTGATATAGCGGATTTTTATACGAATTTCAAGCCCGATAAGTCGGGATAATTTTCAATAGTTCAGATTCTTAAGTTTCTTACCACATAGTCCACACTAGTTTTGAATTGAATATATAAGACTAAGAACACATAGTATTATCCCGAATACCGGGATAATTTAAAACTAGGCAAAAGTATCGTCAGATACTTTTACTATGTGACCTAAGTCTTTTTCCCCATTATTTCTATGTGTGCTATGTGATAGAAATATATCATTAAATATTGGAAACTACTTATCTATCATGCTTGCATGACTAAAATCTGTTTTAGATCCGTTTAATTATCATCCGTTTTTATCCGCTCAATCCGTAATACCGACTTGTCGGTATGTTCCATCAGCATTCCATTTTTTTTTAAATACGACATTATATTCTTTCGCTTACTTAGGTCTCTTTACTCATACTGATCTCTTTTTATATTATTCCCTAAAGCCATATTGTCTATTATCTTCAGGCAACATTTTATATAAAATGTCTGGCGTCTGTAAGTTATCAGATTGATCATTATAAAATTTATATCCTTCAGCTGACCAGCTGCTCCATTCATCAAACTGTCTACATCGTTTATAGATCTGTCTACTTCGATCATCAAAGCGGCGGCTTCAGTCACCAAGCCATCTACCTTAGTCACTAAACCGGCTATTTCAGTGAGCAAGCCATCTACTTCAGGCAAACCAGCTGCTCCAATCATCAAACCGACTACTTCGGTCATCAAATCAATTGCATTGGTCACTAAACCGGTTGCTTCGGTCATCAAACCGGTTGCTTCGGTCATCAAACCGACTGCTTTAATCATCAAACCTCCTGCCTTCATCATTAAAATTTTTACGTCGGCCATCAAATCAACATATTTCAGGCGTGAAACCTACAGTCTGATTGATTCTAGCCAAACAACTATTTTTTATATCAATATCAATAATCTCTAAAAATTCAATCGAGATAAGTACTCAATAATATTTAATGACATGTTTAGTTATGATCCCCAATCCGTCAGCCGACGTCGGCTTTAAGGTGTCGTTTTTGAGACTTATTTGTATATTCAATGATTATTCGACGCACTCCTAGCCCCATTTGGGAGTTGGAGGTCTGGAAACATAAAGAATTTCCAACTCGTTTAGAACATCACTTTATTGTGCGGCTTATGTCTGCCAGCAAATCAACGGCTGCCTGATAATGTTTAAACGGACCAACCTGTACTTTGAAATAAGGAGCATCCTCAAATACAAAGCAATGAACCGTAGCCGGTAATATCTTACCTATTCTCTGCATTAACTCATTCGCCTTAATCCGTGAGCCTGAAGCTGCCACCTGAATCAGATATTCGTTATTCATACTCCGAATAAAAGGCTGATCAGAAACCTTTGGGAATAGCAGATGTTCTCTTTTTTTTTTAGAAGTGTCATTAGCCGACAGATTACCCGAGGAGGCACGTCCCTCCCTCTCTCTTGTTACGGGGAGAGAAGATACACGACCGTCCGTTTTTTTATTATTGGCCGGAAAAGGAAATTCAGGAGCAAAGAAATTGTCGGGCAAAGATTTTGGATCAATCACATCGCCCTGCTTGTATTTTGTATCGTCTATAGTCGTCTTGATAGATTTACCGGGAGTCTGCTCAAATCCGGAAACTTTTATTTCCGAACGGCGATTGATCTGATCAGTCTTCTCACTGGTGGCAACATTGCTGGAATCAGCTTCAATTAAACGACTCTTGCCATAACCCCGGGCCTTGATGCGCACAACACTCACGCCTTTGCGCACAATGTAGTTTACGATAGCATTAGCGCGTTGCTGCGAAAGCCACTGGTTATACTCCACCGTTCCCCGTTTGTCGGCGTACGAACCAATCTCAACCCGCATCATCGGGTAGGCCTTTAATAGAGTAACCACACTATCAAGTATCGGATAGGCAACAGGCTGAATATCCCATTTATCAAAACCATAGTAAATAGTATCCAGCTGCCACGCTGTGCCTAGGCTCAGTTTAGTTAACGAAAACTCATTATGAGGCATATTATTTGTGCTGTTATGAATCGGAATACCGGCACTTGATTCATTAAAAGCCCTATGCTGAAAAACGGTATCGTAAGGGTTAATAACGGCCTTTACATACGCATCACCCCCTTTGCTTACCCGCACCGAATAATTTCCATGTTCATCCGTTTTGTGTACATACACCTGCCCTTTTTGCTTATCATATACAAAAACGCTGGCATCAGCAATCGGGTCACCTGTAAGCCTGTTTTTCACCGTGCCCGAAAGCGTTACTTTGGGCGTATAATGAAAATTGTAGATATTGTCATTCGAATTTGCACGATCCGAAGTAAAATAGCCCGATTGGTTATCTTTATACTGTGCCCAGCCATAATCATCACCCGGACTATTAATTGGAATGCCTAAATGCTCTACGGCTTCTTTATTATCCAGCGCATCAGTCAGCTTAATTCTGTAAATGTCTAATCCGCCCAATCCGGCCATACCATCGCTACTAAAATAAAGGTAGTCATCAGGCGTAATCGTTGGAAATACCTCGTTGCCGGCCGTATTGAATGACGATAGGTTTTGAGGTTTACTCCATTCCTGTGTTTTGTCCTTTCGGGTGCTGGCATAAAGATCATATCCACCACGACCACCTTGTTGGTCGCTACTGAAAACAAGTACGGTTCCGTTTTTATTCACGGCAGGATGCATAGAAGCATAAATGCCGCCCCACTTACCCAGGTTTATCTCCTTAATATCCGTCACTTCGGTTCCCGTGTATTTTCCCTCTTTCAAACGTACATTATTATTCTTATCAGTGGTGGAGAAATAAATGTTCCGGGCACTGTCCATCGAAACAGAAAGAGCCTGATAACGGGAATTTTCAAATCCCGCCACGGGTTTACCTTCGAACTTTTCATCCAACACAAGCGACTGCCTGATTTTATAAGCATACCGGTCTCTGCGCTGAACAGCCACATCCGCTATTTCATATACTCCGGCCAGCCGTTTCTTTACGACCTCATTCTTTACAAACTGCATAGGGTCGCGCTGAGGCTGCTTAGTCACCTCCGGCTCTTTGGGCACAGCCGTGAGGCTAACCTGCCACAGCTGACTAACAGCAGCGCTATTAAAGTCGGCAGATTGATTTTTTGGTATAGAGGGGCGGTTGCTACTAAAAAGGAGAACACTGTCAACCAATGTAGGAGCAAACATCCGGTACTCCGGGTTAATGTTTAAGACTTTTACTTCCCAGCAATCAGAATCACGCTCCATCTCCAGCCGTTTTTTACTGTCATTATATCCTTCCGCTTTGACTTCATAGCCGGGTATTCCTTTTAGCCACTTGTAAGCATTGGCATAGTTTTTTGTCCGCGCATACAGTTCAGACAACCGGATATTGTCTTTGTTTCCTAATTTTGGATGATTGTATTTGAACATAGATTCGTACATCGTCAGGCACTTATTAAATTCCCGCAACTGCCAGTAACAATCTGCCTGCTTTAACCAAACAATAGCAGGCACCTCCGATTCCGGCGTAACAGTTAAATATTGCTTATAATAAGCCTCTGCCAAAGTCAGATTTGCTGCTTTATAAGCATCATCGCCTTTCTTAATTACACCGGATGCACTCAATGCACCGGTTCCTTCAGAAGATTGGCTATAAACAGTATATCCAAAAGCACTGACAAACATCAGTATAGTTACTCCAATAGCTCTCACAGTAGTCTTTTTCATTTAATCTTCGTATATTATTGTAATATGATTCGTTCCGTTTTTATTCATGCAGATAATATCTTATTTTAATAGTTCGGTACACTGTACTTTTGCGTTCACACATCAACCTACCCGCAATTAGAATATTAAATATCCGATCTTCGATTTGTTGTATCCGCCCCACCCCCAAAGAGGCTCTGCCCTCTCCGACGATCTTCCTTTAGGGAAGGTTGGGGATGCTCAACAGATATAAAAACAGTTCATAAAACACATTTTATTATCTATCCGTATCCTTTGTTACCAGCCCCTTGCGTGAATAGTTCGAGTTTGGAATTTCCCAACGAAGCATCACTTCGTGTGTTCCCTTGCTATAAGCACGGAAATCAGAGATAGTATAATCATAGGAATAACCCAACCGCAGTTTAGGGCTAATCTGAATTTCCAACATGCCTACCACCGCATCGGCATGCCGGTAACTGATACCTAACCCGAACATATCCTTAAACCACCAATTCGTATTCAGGTCATACTGTACGGGTGACCCTTTAACAGCCTTGATCATCACCGAAGGTTTCAATTTCATATTCTCATTTAAAACAAAATCATATCCACCTGTCAGAAAATAATGGTTACTGGCACCAAAACCACTCGTAGTCACGGAACCGGCAGAAGTAACTTTGGTGTTCAACAAGGCCGGAACTGAAAGACCGACATACCATGCAGGGGCAACATACACCAAGCCGAAACCGGCTGTTGGTAACCAACCATTCACATCGGCCTGAAACACGGGATCGCCTCCCGTATTTGTTTGCGCTTCGCTATAAGCTGCCCGATAGTTGAGCAATCCGGCGCTAAGCCCCATGGACAAATAGGAATTTTCAAAGGGAACGTGGTACGAGTAGAAGGCCTGAAATCCGGTTGTTGTTTCTACACCCAACTTATCGCTATATACTTCCAGCCCATACCCCACATTGCTGTCATCGCCACGTCGGTCCCACGAGATAGTGCCCGTTTTGGGAGCTCCCGGCAGACCCACCCACTGGTTGCGGTACAGCAGGGTGATATTATCGACTGCACGGCTTCCGGCATAAGCGGGATTAACATGTAGCATATTAAACATATATTGCGAATACATGGGTTCTTGCTGAGCTTTGACCAAGCCACTGGTGCAGAGCAAACAAACGGTTAGCAACGATAAAAGCGATGGCTTAAAGCTGCGGCTTCTCCCGAAAATCATTTTATGAATTAAAGTTGTCATTGTTATTGTGCATTAAGTATTGATTAGTTCAGCATTTGAGTTTTCTACTGATATTCATTAATATTGAGTTCGATATAAGAAAGCTGAATGAAGTCTTTCGCATTCTTATATCGAACTCTTGGTACCTATCGCTTAAGTGTGATAAATCCTGAATATTTCTTCACCTCATGCGTGATCTTGTGTGTGGTTTCTACTATATAATAGTATGTACCTTCAGACAAGTTGCTTCCAAGCAAGGTTCCCGTACCTTTCCCGTCCCATTCGTTTTGATAACTCTTATTCTTATATACCTGTGCACCCCAACGGTTGAACACTTCGAGGCTTACCTGTACATCGCTTGAGGTATTGATAACGAAGGTATCATTAAAGCCGTCATTATTCGGCGAGAATGCATTAGGAATCTTAATATCAATCACCGGTATGTTGGTAACCGTAGGACGGCGAGCTGCCGTGCTGCCCGTATTAGCAGGGTCATCACTCAGTACGTTGCTCACCACACCCAATACACCCAAGGTGCCATCAAACTCAGCCTGATTGTACACCGGCCCTACATATTCATGCGGATCGACCTTTAACTCAATAGTAACAGAATCTTTTGTATTAGCTGCCAGCGAGCTTACATCCACCAGCAGATTTGTGTGGTTGGCACCATCATACAATGTATTGGCATTCAGGTTACCGGTAGCCGTAATGCCCGTTACATTAAAGGTTATCGGACTGGCAAACACCTTGCTCAGGTCATCCGTCACATGAACATTATCGATGGGGCTGGTTTGCACATTCGTCATGGTAATAAAATACTTCCAGATAAACGTTCCGTCGCCCTGCAACATCGGTTCACTCGAATGTTTGTTTACGAGCAGATAACCCGATATGGGTCGGATCGTGATGGTGGCTGTAGCCGAAGAGCTGCTTCCGGAGGCATCGGCCAACATATAGGTAAAACTATCCGTACCGTTATAATCCGCATCAGGTGTATAGGTAAAAGTACCATTGGTTTGCATCGTCAGGCTGCCGTGTTGTGGATTCACAGTCACCGACCAGGTATTCACTCCCGCACTCACCAGGTCATTCAAAGATACATTCCCCGTCAGCGTTGAATTTTGCACCATAGTATACATATCGGGTACTGCTGTAACATCACCGGTTACCGATGCCAGTGTAAACACCCCGTAGCCCGTTACATTGGCTGTAACAGACCCTTCAGTGGCATCGCCCGTAGTAGATATATTTCCTTCGCTAATCCATTGGGTGCCGGTCCAGCGTACCACCTGCACTTTAGTCAGAGCGGTAGGCACCGAAGCGCTCGTCTTAGCGGTATTCCAGCTAAGGGTTATTTGCGGTGCAGCACTTCCGGCTGTTCGTTGAACGATCCAATACTCTTTATTGCTTACCGTGCCCACGCCATCCGCTTTAAGCGTGCTCGCATAACCGGCCGACGAAGGGTCGGCATACAGATAGCGCGCACTAAATACATCGGTGGCGGTGGCGGTAGCCGAAATGGCAGCCGGACGGTAATACCCCCCGTTGCCTACGGGAAAGGTAAAAGCCGTGTTACCCGTTTTCTGAACAAATCCGTCCACATAGCAGGCATCCGAGGCATTGAGCCACGACGAACCGGCAAGCATCTGTACGGTGTTCATCACCGTTTCCGGCGTAGTTTGCTGTGCCGTGACGATCCCCTTGTCGAAATCAATCTGATTGGCAATCTTTATAGTTTGCTGCAGACTAAAGGAT
>Ga0302262_10000328_pt1 | contig 19283 bp, 21 predicted proteins | sample II_Fen_E3_4_FD_194557 | JGI IMG/M metagenome (GOLD analysis project Ga0302262, IMG submission 194557) | Peat permafrost microbial communities from Stordalen Mire near Abisko, Sweden - II_Fen_E3_4 | ecosystem: Environmental > Terrestrial > Soil > Wetlands > Permafrost | place: Sweden: Abisko...
ATTTTTCCATATGGTTGGCGCTTTCGCTCAATTTGAGCGGGATGTTATAAGGGAGCGCACTCAGGCCGGACTTAATGCGGCAGTTCGCTCGGGGGTGAAACTGGGGCGGCCACCGTCTATCAGTGATAGCCAGTGGAAACAGGCCAAAGCCCTGATGGCTTCACCGACCAATATGGGGGCGGCGGGGGTGGCCGAGCTATTGGGAGTCAGTCGTCAGGCTGTCTATAAACGGTTGAAAGCGGAGCTTCCGCCGCTGGAAGGATAGTCCGTCCGATGGGAAATCTTCGCAACTCCCTCGGCCTTAGCGCCGAGGCCTTGGCGGCCCTCCTACAGGTGCAATCTGGTCGCACCGTGCGCCGCTGGGAGGCTGGCGAGCGCGAAGCCGGGGCCGGTGGCGGTGATCCTCACGGCGCTGTCGGAGAGCCAGGCGGTGCGCCGATATTTTGGGGTGGCGGCAAGCGCCGAATAAACCACGGATTACGGATACCCATTAAAGCGGCGGCGCTTTTGGCGCCGCCGCTTTCGGTGCGACCCGAAATGAGGCTTGCTGCTTCTCGATCAAGCTGGCCGGAACATAGCTCCCGTTGGCGCCAACTGCAACGCTTCATGGCGCCGGAATAAGCCGTTACGGATCGCGAGCGGTGATTGTGCGTTCCACATAACCGCTCATGGCAAATGAATCTGGCCGCTTCGAGGCGGCAGCCAAATATTGAGGCCGGTTCGTCTGCTTGGGGCGAACCTGTGCCTGGGCCAGCATGTAGGGTGATGGGTCGATAGGCGTCCCATTGACCCTCATTTCGTAGTGCAAGTGCGGGCCAGTGGCCATTCCTGTGGCGCCGACTGCACCGATGACCTGCCCAGCCCGCACTACTTGGCCCGGCCTCACGTCAATTCGTGAGAGGTGGCCGTAGCGTGTTTCTTCGCCGCTACCGTGCTCGATGGCGATCAGGTTCCCATACCCGCTAGCGACCCCGGCTCGTGAGACAATACCGTCGCTGGCGGCCACAACGGGAGTACCGCTCCGGGCCGCGAGGTCGATCCCTGCGTGGGCTTTCCAGCCCCCCGTGATGGGGTGCCAGCGCCAGCCAAAGCCGCTGGTGATGGCAAGGGGAGATCTTCTCTGGCGCGTGGCCTGATTATCAGAAGCAGCCGCGATAGCGGTATCAGATGGGGTAACGCGATAATGGGCCGACAGCCATTTTGACCAGCGCGCGCCCGCTTCGATCAGGTAGAGCCGATACCCTGCATTGTGGCTGGGTGTGTATGAGTGGTAATTGGCCGCGCGTGTCCACAGATCGCCCTTATCGTGGGCGATATGGCCCCGGATGCGCCAAGCGGCCAGATTGTAGGAATAGCACCCCGGCGCGAGCGCGTCGGCCGGAGTGATGCCATAGCGGCGCAGCGAGGCGATATAGGCGGTGTTGAGCTGCATCGCGCCCAGGTCGTCCGTGCCATTGCTGTTGCGCCGCGCCAGCCCAGGCCGACCGTTCTCGCGCTCGGCAACCGCCAGCATGACATTGGCCGGAATGCCGTATTGGATCGCGGCGCTGATCGAGCATGTGACACGCTCATTCAGCGACGCTGGCAAATCCGCGGCCATTACTCGGCTCCTCCTGAGATAGTGTCTCCGCTAAACTTTGGGCCTGTGGCTGGGGCCAAAGTGTCGGCCTGGCCTCCCTGCGCACCCGCACGGATCGCGTTCTTCGCATTCTCCATGGCCGTCGCTGGACCATCGGCAAACATGGCTCGCGCTTGTTCGCCAGCAACAGCGGTTTTCGCCCGATTCATGAGGTCAGCGCCCTTTGCCGCATCTGTTGCGTCTTGACGTTCCTGCGCGGCCTGGCCGGGGTTGCTGATTTCAGAGGCCAAGCGCCCACCAGCGGTTGCGGCAACCTTATCCTGCCATTTTTGCCCGATGCCGCCGATAGCATTGCCTGCCATTCGCCCGGCCCCGGCAAAAAGATTGCGTGCCGCGCTGCCCGCGCCGCCGCCAGCACCAGCACCAGCAGCAGCACCGCCACCGTCAGCAGAAGCGCCGGATTCCGATCCGCCCTGCCCTGCTTCGGCTTGCCCGCCATTGGCTGCATTTCCACCCATGGCGCTCGAACTGCCGCCAGAGGCGGCGCTCGCTACCCCATCGCCCATGGCCGATGCCAGCGGGCCAAGCCCGCCGCTGGCCTCACCAGCGCCAGAACTATCGCTTCCGCCGCCGCCTGCCGGGGGAGCAAGGTTGCCCGAACTTTCTCCACCACCGGCCCCGGCTTGCGTCGCCGCCGATAGAGCCTGGGCGGCACCAGCGGCATTCGCTGCGCCTGAAGCCAAGGCGGCGGCGCCGCCCGTGGCAACGGCTGCGCCAGCGATCGCTGTATCGCGCATGGCGCGACCCGCCATGCCGCTGATAGACCCAGCAGAGCCGACAGCATGGCCAGAAAGCATATTGGCCAGCATCGGCGGCAATTTTTCCGACAATGCGTAGATCAGGAGGGCGATGATGAGCAGCGCCACGTCATCTTCAATGGTGTTCGTGCTCGATGCGCTGAATTGAGTGAGCATTTGATTTCCAATGCCCAAAATCAAGACAACCGCCATAAGCGAAAGGGACACGCCAAACACAGTTTTGAAGTAGTTTATCGCAATGTCAGAGGTCCAGCGCGATCCACCAAAACCAAGAAGGAAAACCCCGGCATAAGCTAGAAAATAGACCGTGATCTGGATGAGGATGAAGTTGATCACGCAAAGAGCCAGAACAATCAAAAGGGCGATGCAAACAAGAATTGAGGCAAGGCTCTGAGGAATGTCGGTCAATGATAGCGCACTGACCGTATTGGATAGAATTTTGAAGCCAACCGCGAGAAAGTCAGCGGATGATACGCTTGAGAATCCTGCCGCTTCATTCCCCATCTGGGTTGTCGAATTGATGATAGCGGTGGCGATGGAAACGCCGTTGCTAAGAAAAAATCCAAATACGCCCGTGAAAACAACAAATCTGATCAATTCACCGAGAATATCGCCAAGATCTGCCTGTTGAACGGCCTTCTGCCCAAAGGTCCACACGGCACTGATCAAAGCTAGAGAATAGAAGAGGAAAGCCGCATCCTTCTGGAATGTTCCAGACCACCCCGACATGGCAGATGTAAAACGATTGGTTACATTGTCTAGGATGGTCGTGCTTCCAGCACTTTGCGCAAGTGCGGGCGCCGAAAGCGATAAAGCTATGGCGATCCCGATGGGGATCAGGGCGCTACGAGGGATACGGGACATAACCACCTCAGTTAGATACCGGCTTTGATGGAGGTGCCAGCGGACTTCGAGTAACGAGCACCCGCTTCCTTCGACTGTTTCCGGTGAAATTCGCTAAGGCCGTCGCCAGCGTTTTGGCACTCCTCGCCTGTCACCGTGCCAGCACGACAGGCGTTGCTGACTGTGATCGCTTCCGCTTCGTGTGCGGCATAGTAGTCCTTGTCGTGCGACGTTCCGCCTTCACCGCAGGCCGAAAGCATAAGGATGGCGCCAATCGCAATAATCTGAAGTTTCATCACACTGTCTCCTTTCAATGAATACCGGCTTTGATCTGGGTTCCGGCAGAAACGTCATAACCTGTGCCGCTGGACCATTGCTTTCGCGCGGCGGAAGCCATGGCTTCCCTATCGTCTTTGACCTGCTGCAAAGCGATGGTGGCCGCCTGTTGAGAAAGCAAAATCGACTTGATTTGCATGAGCTGGTTTGCCTGAAAGCCAGCGAATTGGTTGGCATACATGAGCGCTTGAAGCTGGCCCGTGACCGTGGACGCGCTCGATTGCAGAGACTGAAGCGTTGCGGCTTCTGTCTGAATAGACGCTTGTTGGTTGTTAATCCCGGTCAGCACGTTTTTATTGGTGGCTTGTAACAAATCACGTTTTGCCTGCTGCTGGTCGGATAGTGCACGAAGTTGTGTTGCGTTGCACGTATTCGATGATAGGCATGTTGAGTTAATGTAGTATGAAGGATTCTGAAATTGATTAAGATACCCAGCAATATTGCCAGATGAATTAGAAAGCAATGTAAGTGTATTTGACGTATTTTGCAAACCATTCATAGCATTTTGGGCGGATTGCCATATTTGGGTTGGCGCCGCCATAGTGTTCTGAATCTGATTTTGGTATTGTTGAAGTTGGGTCTGATATTGCTGAACCTGCCTCGCAACCTGCGACACTTGTTGCAAAGCGGTGGTGGTATTCTGTCGAAGGTTCGACACGTCGATGACCGACCACTGCGCGCTGGCTGGCGTGGCAATGAACAAGGCGGCACCAAGGCCGAGTGCGGCGCGAAGGAGCGCCTTTTTCGCGGGGTTAAACATGGGCTTCCTTTCGCTTAGTAGTCAAAATTGCGATATGGCTTTGAAAATTCGAGGTCTTTCACGACGACGAGATTGAAGCGATAGCCCGGCCGGATTTGCAGCGTGGGCGAGATCGACATATTCTTTTCCACCATGTGCGCAGCGGTTTCGCCCATCACTTGTCCGAGGGCCTGCGTGGCGGCCTGGTTCGGGGTCATGCTGTAGGCTCCGACGCTTTGCTGCTGGCTCATTTGGATGCCTGCAACGATGCCGGAGAGGACAAGGGCCGACCCGAAGGTTCGGGCATAGTGGTTGTTCACCTGATCCTTGAAGCCCGCATATCCTGGGCCGCTAGCCCCCGGCATGGCGTCAATGTCCATCGCCTTTCCATCCGGGAAAACGATGCGCTGCCAAGCGACGAGCAGGCGCGCCTGCCCATACGACACCGTGCTGGAATAGGAACCAACGAGCCGCGACCCTTGGGGCACCAGCAAGAATTTTCCGGTCGCCGTATCGTAAACATTCTGGCTGACCTGGGCGACAATCTGGCCGGGAATAGACGAGTTCACACCCGAAATCAGAACGCCGGGGATCACATACCCAGCGCGCAGCTCAAACCGCGAGTGCGGGGCTTCGGTCTTGGAGGCCAAGCGCCAACGATCATTGGCGGAAGTGCGACCGAACTGGCCAATGTCGTTGTTTGGGCGTTGAGCGTTGCTTGCCGTGGCAGGGCTATTCTGCTGCCCTTCGCTGGCGGCCAGTGCATTCGTCAAGGTGGCATAGGTCGCCATGTCGCTGGCGCTGGGGCTTTGGCCTTGAGCGGCGGCTTGCATCATCTGCTGGCGCAGCCCTTCGAGCTTGGCCAACGTCGAGTTATTCGCCGCCCCTGCTGGGGAGCCAGCGCTTCGGGCGGCCTGCATACTGATCGTGCTTGATGCTTTCACGGCGGCGGTAAACTGTGCCATCTTCATTTGGCGAAGCTGCGCCAGAGCTTCCATGCGCTGCTGACGCAGCGTATTCACTCCTCCCGCAGCGTTTGGCATCACCGCGCCCGCAGGCATGGGCGGAGCGTTGGGATCGAGGGGAACGGGGGCTACAGGCACACCAGCTTGGCCGGGCACCTGCGCGTTCCCATTTGCGGCGAACCCGTTCGGGGCCTGAAGCGGCGGGACGCCGTTGGACGACGCAGCGGAAGGATTAGCCGTGCCGTTCGTGGCCGGCACCACTCCGCCATTGTTCTCACCGGCAATCTGTGCGGCCATTTTGCCAGCATCATCGGCGGTTTCGCTCTTTGCCAGATCCGCTTGCTTGGGCTTATTTGTTGCGGATCGGTCCACCATGATGGAGGCGACCACCATCAAGAACACTGCGATGGCGCCAAAAAAGAGCAACAGGGGCACTTTGTTCAAGCGACGAATCCCCGAACTCGGTGCTGCCTCTGGGGCAGTGATGCCGCCTGGGGAAGCTGCTGGGGACATATTGGGATCGGTAGAGGACATTGGTTTCTTCCCAGAATCTTACAGGCTGAGAGTGCAAGCGTGAACGCGGGCTGCGCGACAGAGGCTTTGCGCTCTGTGCGGGTTGCCCTGCCCGACCAGAAGCAACTGGTATCGCCCGCTTCCTTGCTTGTAGGTGGTGTGCGCGAATTGCCTCAGGCTGGGGTGCTGGCGAGCGATATGGGACCAATAGAATTGCGCCTGTTGGCGGGTTTTCAGCGTGCCGACATAGATGATCCAATGCCCATCAGGCTGGGCCTTTTCTTCCGCAGGCTGGTTCGTCCACACCACAGGGCTGGCCGCTTGAACCGGCTCAGCCGAAACCTCATTCGGCTGGGGGGGGAGAGGGTCTGCATAGTTCGCCGGACGGCTAGCACGCTCCACCACTTCGCCCTGCGCGCCCGTAAGATCGACCGTCCAGAATGCCAGCGCCTTGACGTAGGGCAGGATTCCATAGGCGCGGGTGGCCGACTGGCTCCCCATTTGAAGGCGGGCGAACACCATGTTCTCATCGAGGGAGGACAGCTTGAGTTGCACGGTCAGGGCGCCTTTGGGGTGCGGTGCTCCCTTCTTCGGCAACTCGGCCACTGCGAAGCCGCGACGGCGCAACAGCGCCGCGAAATCTTCGCGCAGAGGGTCACGGTCTGAGCCAGTGACCTCCACCTTCGTTAAGGCGGGTGGGTGCAGTTTCCCCAGTTCCTTTGCCGCGTCAGCCATAATCTGAGCGCGCGGGGTAAGGGCCAGGCCAGACGTGTCATCCAGCCCGACCTTACCCGTAACACAGCCCGACAGCAGCGCGAGGCCGAGGCAGGGCAGCACCATTTTTACGAGAGCCTTAGCCATCACGCTTTACCTCGCGTGATCGTAATACGTTCCTGCCGCTTGCCGACGCCCGCGACCAAGACAGCTTCATCAAAAACCTGATCCACGATGTAGCGCCCGTCCTGCAAACGGTAGTTCACGAGGGTAACGTCATTGTCCTTTTTCAGCGATCCACCCTGTCGGAGAACCAGCAAAGACGGGGCTTCGGTTTGCGACATGGTGGCGGGCATTTCGATGATCGTTTTAACGCCATCGTTGTAAATGCGGACCGGCTTCCAGCGCGCATGGCCCTTCACCGTGTAGTCAAAATTCAAGCTGCCCAGATACGGCCCTTGCTTGGTGTGGGAGGGGCCTTGCCCATCACCAGCATCCGAGGTGGACAGGACGTTTTCGGCCCTTGCCTTCTCTTGCCGCTGCTTGAGCGCCGCCCACTTAGCGGCGGCTTCGTCTGGATACTGGAAACCAACGCGCGGCATGTATTGGGTTTTGTGGGAGATCAGCTTGACGTGATAGGTCCGCCGATCCGTGGCCACGATCAAGGACGTTTGCAGGCCCACGTCCATCGGCTTGATGATGAGGTGTTGAATTTCGCCCGCGCCGGATTGCGATATGGCGGGTTCCACCAGCCACCGAGCGCTGTCACCCACATTCACGGAATTGACCTGTTCGCCTGCCTGCAACTCAATGTCGCACACTTGCAGCACGGCACAGACAACAGCCGGTTCCGTCGCGCCAAACTGGAAGACCACCGCGCCGCCGTCGCCTGAGAACGGCTTCATTCCTGTGGCGCTCTTATTCATCCACTGGTTGGAGATTTCGACACCAGCGCGCTCTTGAGGTGTCAGATCGGGGTTCTTTCCATAATACTGCCGGGCCATGGCAGCATCGCTACCGGCCTGCGCCATGGCAGACGGTGCGATCATGACAGCGGTCAGCGCGATCAAAGACGAAATAGCTTTCATGGGAGGATACCTTTCGGGAGCAGTGCTCAAACAACGCGCGACCAGGTGTAATCCTGAACGTAGATGCCGAGCGGGTTCTGCTGGATTTGCTTTTCACTGGTGGAGGTGCTGGGCTGGATCACATGCACCGTGACCAGAGCGCGCATTTTGGCTGGGGGGGTGGTGACATTCCCATCCCGATCACGCACGGTTTCGACCCAATCAACCTGCCATGTGTCTGCCGTCTGGGGCAGGACCGAGCTGATTTCGACGGTGACAGTTTCCTTGGCCGCGCGCGCCATGGGCGATGCTTCGGGCGTGGCGTTCAGATAGTCATTCATCTTGCCCATGGCGGGCTGATGCGCTTCGAGCATCGCGTAAACGCGAAAAATCGCTTGCCTTTGGAGCGCAACGTCCGGCGTGACCATGCGTGCGGACTGAATGAATGCGCCTACCTGCGATTGGATCACCCTCGGATCGACCGGGGCGGCTTGTTCTGCCCGCGACACCGCAACGGCATCGCCCAGCTTATCGACTTTGACGACATAGGGCACAAACTTGGACTGCGCGCCAATGGCGATAATGCCCGCGACTGCCACCAGCAGGATGAGCAGGGAGGACAGCGCCACCAACTGCCACATGCGCCGTGAATGCGCGAGGCCGCTAACATGGTCGTTCCATGTGCGTCGGGCGGAAAGATAGGGATTGTTATCGGCGGGTGCGTTCTTGCGCTCCCGGCTCTTCAGCAGGCTCATGCTGCAACTCCAATGTCGAGATATACGCCACGGTTGGCAAGCCATTCCTTGACCCAGCGCCCGCCAAGGCGGTGCTCCAAGGCCTTGATGGCGGCTATGTCCTCTTTCGAGCTGGCTGCTACGAAGGACAGGGCGACCGGCCCCAAAGCCAGTTCATAGAGGCGACGACCTTGCTCGCTGATCATGTAGTATTGACGCTTGGGGATGGCGGTTCGCAGGATTTCGATCTGACGGCGGTTCAGGCCCATGCGGGTGTAGAGCGCGAAAGCATCCTCGTTTCCGGCTTCCGCGTTGGGCAGGAAAATCTTTGTAGCGGTGGATTCCACCAGCACATCGAGAATGCCGGAATTTGCGGCGTCAGAAATGCTTTGGGTTGCGAGGATCACGGCGCAATTGGCCTTGCGGAGAACCTTCAGCCATTCGCGGATCTTTTCGCGGAACACAGGATGGCCCAGCAGCAGCCACGCTTCGTCCAGCACAATAGCCGCGGGCTGGCCCTTCAGCGCGCGTTCGATACGGCGGAACAGATAGAGAAGCACCGGGAGGGCGTATTTGTCGCCCAGGTTCATCAACTCTTCCACCTCAAAGACCGTGAATTGGCTCAGCGACAGGCCATCTTGCTCAGAATCCAGCAAGTGCCCCATCGAACCGTCAATGGTGTATTGGCGCAGGGCTTCACGCACCGCCTGGTTCTGCACCATTCCTGAAAAGTCGGTGATCGAACGATGACCATTGGCGTGCATGGTTTCGATGGCCGTCGCAATTTCATTGCGGATTGCCGGGGTCATTTCGACCTCGTTCAACCCAAGGATCATTTCGATCCATTCCGAGGCCCATGCTCGATCCGCGCGTGTTTCGAGATACTGCAAGGGACAGAAAGATAGCTTGTCGTCGTCCCCGGCCACCGTGAAATGCAGCCCGCCGACGCCCTTGCACAGGGGAAAGATCGACATGCCTTTGTCGAAACAGAATACCGACATATTCGGGTAGCGGCGCAATTGCGCGGCGAGGATCGCCAAGTGCGTTGATTTGCCTGCGCCTGTGGGGCCGAAAATCAGCGTGTGCCCAACGTCGCGCACATGCAGGTTCAAGTGGAACGGAGTCGAGCCATGGGTGACGCATTCCATGAGCGCGGGCGACGCGGCGGGATAGAACGGGCATGGGGCCGTAGCGCTTCCGGTCCAGATCGAGGACATGGGCAGCAAATCCGCGAGGTTCAGCGTGTTCATGATCGGGCGGCGGACGTTTTCGACACCGTGGCCCGGCAGGCTTCCAAGGAAGGCTTCGAGGGAGTTCAATTCCTCTACTCGCGACACAAAACCAAGGCTCATGATCTTGCGTTCCAGCTCGCGCGAGTTACGCTCAAGGGCCTCGCGGTCCTCGCCCATCAAAATGATGACGCTGGTGTAATAGCCTTGAGCCACCAGCCCGGAGCTGACTTCCGCAATGGCCGTTTCAGCATCTTCCACCATAGCAACCGCGTCCTGGTTGATACGCCCGCTGTTGGTTTGAAAAACCTGATCGAAGAAGCCGCGCATCTTCTGGCGCCATTTTTTGCGGAACTGATCAAGGTGTTGGACCGCCTCGTGAGTGTCCATGAAGATGAACCGCGTGTTCCAGCGATACTCACACCTGATTTCAGCCAGCGCGTTCAGGATACCCGGCGTGCTTTCCAGCGGGAAACCGTCGATGGACACGGCCTGCACAAACTTGCGGCCGATCTTCGGAATTGTGCCCGTCCACATATCGCGGCCGCCCATGATGGCGTCGAGATACATAGGGTTGGGCGGAAGAACGATGGGCTGGTTCTCGCCAGTGACGCACCGTTGAATCCAGCGGAGTTGTTCGTCAAACGTCTTGAGCGAACCGTCTTCATCTTCCGATTGCACGCCTTTGAGCCGCGTCAGTTTGACCGCCGAGGAAATGCTGTCCTCAAAGTTGGCGATCCGGCGCTTAAATTCAGCGAGAATATCGTTCGTCCGTTCCGCGCCGGTCTTTTCGGCCCGGTCATCATCAAACAGCAGCTCCTTGAGCTTCTGCTCGGTGATCGAGGGCGGAAACCAAGTGACCGTAAGGACAAAAAAGCCTTCATACATGGCGCCAAGCTGTTGGAAATAAGCGCGGCGTTCATCATCAATGGCTTGGGTCAAAGGGTCGGGGAAGTGGGAGGCCGCCCGCTCTGGATAGGCAACCGTGCCCCGGCGAACGGCATCAACATGGATCATCCATCCACTGCCGAGGCCGACAAATGACTGATTGATGCGTGCCGATAGGGCTTCACGCTGTTCATTCGTGTTGCTGGCGGCATCTTCTGCGCGATAGATCCACGTCGCCATGAGCGAGCCGTTCTTGCCCAGCACAATGCCATCGTCGATCAGGGCGGCATAGTTGAGCAGATCCGCCAGACCGGCGTTCTTGCCGCGATGTTTGGCGAGCTTGTTGCGCTTGGATTGCTCAATCACCGCCTGGGCGAGCAGAACAAGCAGGGCTAGACCGGCAATTGCAATAACCACTGCGAAGGCGGTGAGCGCTAGCGAGGGGTTCATCGTTTCTTCCCCGGTTGGCGATACTGACGGCCCTGCCCTTCGGTGTTGACGCGAAAGGGCGTGGATCGGGCCGGATAGTAGTGTTGATAACGAAGATGGCGGAGGGCCACGAAACGCATGAGGGGGTCAGCCTTGCCCATTTTCTGCGCGGCCCAAACGCCAGCGAACCAGATCAAAAGACCGGCAATCCACGCCTTCGGGGAGTCGATAGCCGGGCCAATCAAGGCACCGGCCAGCAACCCGCACAGCATGACAATTTCGCGGTCCCCGCCCATCAACAGGTTTGGCCGAACACCCGAACGGCGAATAGCGATGGAGCGGAGCGCCACGGGTTAAGCCTTTGCCGTCATGGCAAGGGCCGGGTCGGCCAGCGCGATGAGCGCGCCGCCGCTCGAAATCGAAGTGAGCATGGCGTTGGCGCCGACCAAGAGGCTCACAACGAGAACGAGCATCATCAACGTGCGAACGAAACCATTCAGATCGCCGCCCAGAACCAGCATACCGCCTGCGGCGACAATGCCGACGATGGCGAAGGCGTAGGCAATCGGCCCGGTGGCGGACTGGCGGATCTGGGTCAGATAGGATTCATACGGCAGGCCGCCGCCCGAGGTCGAAGCGAAGGCGTGATGCGGCCAGAACATGACCAGTAGTGCAACAGCCGCGAGAGCCGCCATTTGCAGGGTGGCGGAACGGCGTTCCCTATAAAGATTGAGTGATTGCAGCATGTTATTCCTCACAATTGTGGAGTCCATAGGCGCCGCCCGCGTAGCCCTGGACTTCCAGAATGGATTCAATCCGCCGACCTTTCTCCGGCGTGCGGGCGATGTGAACGATCAGATGCACGGCCTCACCGATGAGCGGTTCAATCGGATGGGGAGCGTCTGGGTGCATACTGATGAGCATTTGCAGGCGGCTCAGACCTGCCTCAGCGTTATTCGCGTGAAGCGTGGCCGCGCCGCCTTCGTGGCCGGTGTTCCAAGCCATGAGAAGATCCAGCGCTTCTGGCCCGCGCACCTCACCAACCAAGATGCGGTCGGGGCGCATTCGCAGCGAAGTGCGAAGCAGCGCGGTCATGTTTGTCGCGCCTGACGTATGAAATTGAATGTGATTTTGCGCGGCGCACTGGATTTCACCAGTATCCTCAATGATCAATAACCGCTCGTTATGGTTCGTCTGCACCATTTCATGAATGATGGCGTTCACCAGTGTTGTTTTGCCGGAGCCGGTTCCGCCGATAACCAGAATATTGCGATGGTCTTTTACCGCGTCAACAATGATAGCTTGTTGCGTTGGCGTCATGGTGCCCGACGCAACATACTCATCCAGCGTAAAGATGCTGATGGCTTTCTTGCGGATGGCAAAACTAGGATTGGTGACGACAGGAGGAATTTGCCCGGCGAAGCGACTGCCATCAAGGGGCCATTCGCATTCCAACACGGGCTGGTCGTGGGTTACGACCTTGCTGTGAAAACCCGCCACGGTTTTCAGGATTGAATCTGCCCGCGTCGGAGGGATCTCACCGATAGGCAGCATCCCCTCGCCCAGACGCTCCTGCCAGAGAGTGCCGTCAGGATTGAGCATGACCTCTACGGTTTTCGGATCATTGAGCGCACCAAGAAGCTCCGCACCGCAAACGCGGCGCAGGGCCTCTTTCGACCGCTTTTTCCCCGTATCGTCGCTGATTGGATCTTTGAATTGCACGCTTTGCTGCCCCAACGCTCACAACGGCGTGTGAGCTTTGCGCTTGCAATAGCGAACCGATTCCTTAAAAACAACTTATAAATCGAACTGGCGGAGCGCCAGTCAGGAAGGTGTGTTTTTTATGCCTGCAATCGCAAGAGGGCCTTATTCGCCCAGCTTTTTCTTCGTGACGGCTTCCCAGGCGCGGATTTGCGTTGCGCAAAATTTGTCCACCAATGCGTAGACATATTCGTAGCCTTTTGGCGCTGTTCGCGCGCCTTCTTCGCTCAAAAGGTCGATAACCGTGGTGCCTAGGGCGGTGGCGATTTTCTCCAAGGTGCCGAGCGTTGGATTGGCGTGTCCATTCACAATGTCGGAGACAACGGACTTTGAAATCCCCGCCATCTGCGCCAAGTCCTGAAGATTCTTCTTCCGGGCCTTCAGGTGGCGCAAAATGTTGGCCGCAAGGAAATCCATATTGGTCTGCATCTGTGAAGCCTGAGTGAGAGGTTGAGTGAGAGGTTGAGTGAGAGGTTTGAGGGTGTTTTGTTTAGCGGCTGAACAGTCGGTGACGAATCTGCCAACTTCTGTCAACGCAGCACGCGATAGATGAGGGCAATTGTCAAGGCATAGCGATATGCCGCTTAATCTTGTCGTCCCATTTCAGGATGATGTGCAAAGCGAACGGGCGTGATCCGCGTGCTTAGTTGTTAGGAAAATGCGCGTGAAACAATCTGCGATTGATTGTTGAAAGCGTTATAGCCTATGGCGACGGCCCCACAGTTCTATAAAGCGGGAATTTGGCCAAAATGACCCCCTATCTGGATAAAACCATGCAGCGATTTGACCTTAACGGACAAGATGTGCAATTGCTCTAAAAATGGGCAACGAATATCTCAAGCGACTCCAATACAGTCGGCAGCACGCTGCCGAGCGTCGTCGCGAGTTGCATGAGCGCGGTTGGAAAGTGGTTACGCTGGCGCTCTCGCCCGAAGCCGTGGCTGCGCTTGAAGCCGTGAAATCGTTGGCCAATCTGAAATCGCGAGAGTCTGCGGTTAACCTTGTGCTTGCGCGTCTGCCAATGGAGCAGATCGCAGCTAATATCAGTGATGAGGAGAAGGCGGTGAGCACATAAACGAAGCCCGGCACGAAGGCCGGGCATCGAAGTTAGTTATCCCGAAAACGGCGCCAACCGTGAAGAGACCAAAACCACAGGTCTTCGGGATAGCTGGCTTGACATAACCTGTCAAGATGCAGCGCGTTTCGTGCCACGGATAAGTTTTGCCTGCTCACGGCCTCCTGAAAGGGAGGGCGTATGAAGACGAATGCATTGGCCGCTGTGGCCGGATATGATGAGTTACGCGCGGCGGGGCTGTCTGATGAGGACATTCTCTCCGGGCTTGAGCACCAAGAGCGGCAACGCCGCGCAGGCGTGCCTGTCTATCCCCTGCGAGTGATTTGCGGCCTGGAAGGGCTTACTCGATCCGCCCCGACCAAGGTAGACAATATCCTGACAAGGATCTGGCGCTGCACTCCAAAGGATGGAGTGCGAAAGCCTGCTGCTTTGCGCAAAGGTGGCAAGCACATCACGGGGCAGCCGATAATCGGCGGAAGTGTTCGGCGCGGCGATGCCGCAGAAGCTGATTTTGTCCGCCCCCTGACTGAGCCAATGCGCAAGCGTTTGAAAAACGCCTGCTACCTCGCCTTCTCGAAGGCGAGAGCGTGCGTCCGCGAGGCGCGCGCCGGACGGGAGCTGTCGGAACTGGAACAGCGGCTGACCTCTTACACCAGTTCCTGCCGTGATGTGTTTTTGGCGCTGCTGGACGAAGAGGGATACCGCAAAGGCTGGTGCATCCCAAGCTATGAACGGTTGATGGAGATGACACAGTTTTCACGGCGCACCGTTGCTCGGGCTTTGTGCATTTTGGGGGATCTGGGGCTGATCGAGTGGATTAACCGTTACATTTTCAACGTCAGCAAATGGGAGGGCGCACGGTCCAAGATGACCAGCAACCTCTATCGGTTCCATTTGCCCAAGGGTTTGGCGAAGGTGCTGGGGTTACATACCCCAGCACCCGAGGATGCCACTTGGCGCGAAGATCAAAGGCGGGAAGATGAAGCACGGATGCTGGCCGACGCCGGTTTGGCCGAGCGCAAGCGTTTCGTATCAAAGCCCCTGAAGGACAGATTTGAGGTTATCCTGGCCGCAGTCCGCGCTGACATGGAAAGCGAAGATCAAAGGCGGATTCCCGCCGTTTTCAGCGCTACCCGTGAGTGCCAATTAGACACTCATCCTCATCCTATTTTATATGATAAAGAGAAAAAGGAATCGGCCTGGTCGGCCGATGCTTCAGCCGTGACCGGCCATAAAAGGAATCGGCCTAGTCGGCCGATGCTAGTGCCGTGGCCGGCAACATGATCAAACCTCGCATTCACATGCAAAATCAGCGTAAACCCAAGCCTAGAACCGTCGGCTTCGCCGCCGGATGCACCCAGAGGGCGCAAGCGGAAATCTTGCGGAAAGAACATAGGTGGAACAAGGCCGATAGGCTGCTGGCTTACAAACAAGCGTTTGTTTATGCTTCCATTCAAGCGGTATAGGCTGGCTTTGATCGCTTTGGCGATTATCAGCCTGATTGTATGCCCGCCATGTAAGGGTTGCGGTTTTTGGGCTTACTTCCCGTTGCATTTTGTTTAGCGGCTGAACACCTTCGGCTCTGTCAAACCCGTGGGATGGGCGGGAAATAACTTTCGCGGGCGCACGTATTCTGTTGACAGTTTGTGGCAGTTTGGTATGGTTCGATATAGACGTTATTTGGACAGCGGCCATGATCACAGGAACTCACGTAATGGCACCCCCTCCCCCTCGCATTGGCCAAAGGCCGGTGCGTTTTGCGGTCGATGTTGCGTGGGCTTGCACCGTGTTCACTTGGCCGATCATGCGTTTCGTCTGGCCCGTATATGGGGTTTGGCGGCTGGTGTGCTGGATGTGGTATTCCTCTGATCCGTCGCGGCACGAGGGGTTCCATTTCCTTGTGTTCTTCGGTGTTTACTCCTTCATTCAGTGGTTCGGGGCATATTATCAGCCCGTTTTCATCAAGCGGTGACGCATGAGTAATGTGCGGCTTACTGCCGATGAATTTTCTATGGCGGCCAACCTTACTCGAATGTCGAGTAAGACCGTCAAGGCCGTGCGACAAGTATTGGTTGACGGACAGCGCCTTTCGGAAGTCGCGAAGGAATTTTGTTTAGATAAAAGCAGCCTGCACCGAGCGATAAAAATCGTGATGGCAAAATATCAAGAACGATACGGTCTTGAATATGTCGAGGCTTTTTTACCTCCTCATCAAGCATCGGTCGTTCGGGAGTGGGCATCTGTTGTGCGTTTTGTGAGGAACAAGTGATGAAAACTCTTGTTGTTGCTAACCAAAAGGGTGGTGTCGGGAAAACGGCTACCTTTGTCCACTTGGTTTTCGACTATGGCGAGCGCGGCTCCAAAGTTGCGGCCATTGATCTTGATACCCAGGGTAATGCCAGCTTTACACTGGCTGGCGCGCGGACCGGCCTTTTGGCCTCTGAACTCTTCTTCAAGGACGAGTTGGGGAGCATCGAGGGGGCCGCTAATGTCGCGTTGATCGAGGCTGATCCGGGCTTGTCCGAGATCGAGCGCTTGCCTTTGGCCGAAGGCATCGCTGCCTTCAGAAACAAGATCGCCGCTTTGGAAGCGGGGGGGTTTGATTTCTGTCTGATCGACACGGCCCCTTCTCTGGGCGTGGCGATGGCCAGTGCTCTTGCGGTGGCGGATTATGTGGTGTCGCCTATCGAGCTGGAAGCCTATTCCTTCCAAGGCATCACGTCGATGGCCAAGACCATTTCTAACATTCGTAATCAGGTGAATCCGAACCTTCGCTGGCTGGGGATGATCCCCGCGAAATATGATGCGCGTAATCCGCGTCATATCAACAATCTGGCGGAGCTTAAGAAAGCCTATCCGGCCCTTGTCCTGAACCCTGTTGGCAACAGATCCTCAATCGCTGAAGCGTTGGCAACCTCGCGTCCGGTTTGGGACATTGCCAAAACAGCGGCGCGTAAGGCCGCGCTGGAAGTCAGGGCTGTGAACAAGCAAATCTTTGATATGATGATGGAGTGATATTCTATGGCGCAGAATAAGCGAGCGGCACCCAGTGCCTCAACGTCTGGAATCGCAGCGATGGGCGATCTTTCCGCGCTACTGGCTGCGCCGAAGGCGCTAAACAGCGGCTCGAATGGCCCGCTGATGCTGTCCGTCGAAAAGATCGAGGAGGACGCCTCCCAGCCTCGCACGGTTTTTGACGATACGGCATTGGCGGAACTCTCCGAATCCATTCGCTTGCGCGGGGTGAAAACCCCGATTTCTGTCCGGCCCCATCACGAACTTCCTGATACCTATATCATCAACCATGGGGCGCGGCGCTATAGGGCCTCGCTTTTGGCGAACCAGACTACAATTCCGGCCTTCGTGGACGCGGATTATTCGCTCGCGGATCAGGTGGTTGAAAACCTCCAGCGGGAAGGCCTGACCTCGCGCGAGATCGCTGATTACATCGGACGCGAACTCGCGAGCGGGAAGAAACAGGCCGAGATCGCACGCGAGATCAGCAAAAGCCGGGCCTATGTCAGCCAGCACGCAACCTTGCTGGATCTGCCGTTCCCTATCGCGAAGGTTTTCAATGATGGGAGCGTGACGGACGTTACTCTCATCAATGACCTGGTGGTCCTCTACCGGCAGTATCCCAAGGATATGGATGAGTGGTTTGCTTCGCCCACCACGGTTATCAACCGGGAGTCTGTTCGCAACCTGCGCATGACGCTCAAGGAGGAAGACCCGGCTGCAAGCAGTGAGGCGCTGGACGCGCCTCGCGGTAAGGCGAAGGAAGAAGGGAAAAAGAGCGCGGCTAACGCCGCGCAGGAAACCAATGATGATCCAACCAAGCTGAAGAAGGCCATTGTCTCCATTTCGCACGATGGTCGGGATGGACGCTTGGTTCTTTCCAAGCGTCCGAGCGAAGAAGGTCGCGTTTGGATCAAATACGATGACAATGGCGCGGAAGAGGACGTCCCCGTTGAGGAAGTCAGCCTCAGCGGCATTGTCGAAGGTTGATCCTGATTTTCCATCAAAGGGAGCCGGTCTAGCTGATCGGCTCCTTTCTTCCTTTGGAGCCTCAAATGTCGCTAAATTCTAACGCAGGGCCGATTCCTCCCTCTCAGCTTATTTCCAGCGGCAGTTTTGATCCGTCCGTTACGTCCGACCAGATTGATGCTTACGCGCAGTCTCTCCTGCAACATGCTTTGGCGTCCGTCCAAACAGACGTTATCTTGAGCGACCTTGAGCAAGTCGTGGTGTGCGTGGAACAGATCGACCAGCTTGTCAGTGAGGCGGAATCTCGCCTTCAAAAAGTTGAGTCTACGCAGCCGGGGTTCCTTTCCCTGCCTTCCACAAAGGATAAATGGCAGGCCCAAGTCGTCCAGGCACGAGAGCAGTTGCATCGCGTCAATGACCAGCGGACGCATATCCATGAAGTGCGGGAGGAAGTGATCAATCATCTGCAAAATGGCGCGGTGCAAGGTGCGTTGATCAATTTGCAGGCGCAGACCAAGGCCGTTGACTTCGCCCAGGGCGAGATTGCCCGGCAAGCGCATTTGAAATTTCTCGATGAAAAGCGGTCGGGCAAGGGACGGGAACGTGATGATGAGGATGAAGATGACCAGTCTCAACAGCAAGAGCGTTCTGGGGCGCGGCGGATGGGTTTGAATATCAGGCGTTAAAGCATGAAAATCCTCCTGCATTTGCATTTGGCGCAGGAAAGGGAGCAGGTGGGCGTCTGCTGTCCGGGCAGTGCCCGGACAGCACCGCGCTCTAGTCGCTAGGCAGCCATGCCCGCCTGACGGCGGACCTGCCAGCCAAGCTCCCCGAGCCAGCTAAAGCTGTCTCGGCCCTTCGGGTAACGATCGCTGACGCAGTGCTTGGCTGAAAGCCTTGGTGGGCGGCAAGAGTGTAAACTTAGAAAATAAAAAAACAGATTTAGTTTACACTCTGGAATGTCAGAGTGCAGAACCCAATTGCATGAATTGACTGATATGTCGAATTGTGCAAGAGCTTAGTCCTCACAAAACACACAACCTAGCCCGGTCGCCTTCTCGACCGGGCTTTTTTATTTCCGCTTGGCCCGGCGATCACGTTCCATCGTCACGGCATTGGTTGCTGGCGCCTTCGACACAAGGCGCAGCCCCTCGCTGACAAGCGGAATCCACTGACGCCCATACGTGGTCGCGCAGAGGAAAAAGAGTTGTCCCTGACAGCCCACTATCGAGCATCGCTCAGCGCGATCAATCAAGGAAGCCCCCGGCCCTAGATGCGCAATCTTCGCGGGAAGATCCACGCGCTGCTGGATGCCGCAACAATAGCATTGCGACCTCACCAACGATTTCGTGCTGTAAAGGCTGGCCAGATTTGCCGCCCACTTCGGGAAAAAAGTCTGCGTTCTCATCCAAGAACATTACAGGATTTCGTTATATCGGTCCATGGAATATCACCTCAAAAGGTGTTTAGCGGCGAAACACTTTGGCCCCTCCGGGCAGTGTGAAGTGATGGCCGCAAAGCGGCCCGCGTTGGTTTGCTCAGGGGGGATACCCCCCTGAGACACAAGGGCCAAGCCGTCGCGGCTTTCAGCCGCGCTTGGTGTGCGGGG
>Ga0302262_10000329_pt1 | contig 19240 bp, 22 predicted proteins | sample II_Fen_E3_4_FD_194557 | JGI IMG/M metagenome (GOLD analysis project Ga0302262, IMG submission 194557) | Peat permafrost microbial communities from Stordalen Mire near Abisko, Sweden - II_Fen_E3_4 | ecosystem: Environmental > Terrestrial > Soil > Wetlands > Permafrost | place: Sweden: Abisko...
AAGGCATTCGACATTGTGGTGACCGCGATCACCATCAATAAAGAGCGCGCCAGCCATTTTGCCTTTACCTCGCCGGTTGCCATTTCCATGACCGGGCTGTTGGTCAAGGAACAGGACAGCGATCTGAAAGCAGCGACCGATCTGAGCGGTAAGACCGTGGGTTCGCAAAGCGGGTCGGTACAGCTGCAAGCCCTGGTCGCCCTCGATAAGCAGTTGAAGGACAGCGGTAAGCCTGGCTTCAAGGCCATCAAGCCTTATGTCAGTTTCGATGAAGCCTACGCCGACCTGGGTTCGGGGCGTCTCGACGCAGTGGCGCAATCGGTGGCCAACCTGGGGCCGCTGCTGAAGTCGCGTCCGGGCCTGTTTAAAGTGCTGCCCGGCTCCATTGGTGAGCAGAGCTACTTCGCTTGGGCTGCCCGCAAGGATGCCGACAGCGAAAGCCTGGTCAAGCTGTTCAACGAGGGCATCGCTCGCGCTACCGCCGATGGTTCTCTCAAACAACTGCAAACCAAATGGTTCGGCACCACCATGGATATTCCAGCCAGCGTTACGCCCTGAGCCCATCGCCCATGCCATCAGGTAGCCGACATGAATCTGACTGACCTTTTCGCCCGATGCCTGTCTTATGCGCCGCAGTTGTTGGACGGTGCCCTCACCACCTTGCTGTTATCGGGGGTAGCGGTTGTCTGCGGGTTCTTTGCCGGCATCCTGATCCATGTCTTGTCGACCCAGGGAAGTCGCCCGGTCGTGCTGGCGACGCGGGCTTACATCAGCCTGTTTCGTGGCACGCCGGTGCTGGCGCAATTGCTGGTGCTCTATTACGTGCCTTCGGCGCTGGGGCTGGGCTTGCCTGGCACCGTGGTCGCGGTCATCGGCCTGTCGTTGAACACGGCGGCATACCAATCACAAATACTGCGTGCCGGCTTCCAGTCGATTGCTCCCGGGCAGATTGAAGCGGCACTCACCTTTAACCTCACGCGCCGCCAGCGGCTCTGGCACATCGAGATTCCGCAGGTCGTGGCGCTGACGCTGCCGGCACTGATCAGCGAGATGATCGATATCGTCAAAGCCTCGGCCGTGATCTCGGTGATTGCCGTCACCGACCTGATGCGTGTCGGTCAGCAATTGTCCTCGTCCAGCTACCGGCCGCTTGAGGTGTACACCCTGACCGCTCTGTTCTACCTGATCATTACCTCGCTGTTGTCCCTGGCCGGGTACTGCGTTGAGCGACGGCTGATGCGTCGCCGGGGAGCCCTGTCATGAGCTTGATCAGTGCCGAACACAGCGAACTGCTATGGCGCTATGCCGAGGCCATGCTGGTGACCCTGGGCGTTAGCCTGTTGGCTGCGCTGATGGGCATGGTCATGGGCCTGGTCCTGAACGTGTTGCGCCTTTGTTTTCCCCGCCAGTTGAACCTGCCCTACCGCCTGCTGGTATGGCTGATACGTGGCACCCCCTACTTCTCACAGCTGATGATCGTTTACTTTGGCTTGCCGGTGCTCGGCCTCACCCTGAGCGCTGCCCAGGCCACTGTGGCCTCACTGGCGCTGTATTCGGCGGTGTACTTCGCCGAAATTTTCCGCTCCGGCTGGAACAGCATCGCCCCTGGCCACCTGGAAGCGGCACGCGCCTTCGGTATCAGTCGCTGGCAGTCGCTGCGTCATATCGAGCTGCCTCAGGCCCTGGTCTTCGCCCTGCCGTTGCTCGGCAACCAGACCGTGCTGATTATCAAGGAAAGCGCCGTGGCGTCGGTTATCACCCTGCCCGAGCTGACCATGACCACCGGCGAGATCGTGTCCTCCACCTATAGCTATGTCGGCCCCTATGCACTGTTGATCCTGTGTTACTGGCTGCTCGCCCAGACCATCACCCTGATCGTGCGTGGCTGCGCCACCTTCATGACCTCACCGCAGAGAACCCTATGAGCCTTCCCATCTTGCAACTGCGCGCCGTTGGCAAGTCATATGGCGCCGTCCGCGTCCTCAAGGGCGTTGACCTGGACGTGCAGCGCGGCGAAATCGTGTCCCTGATCGGTCCCTCTGGCTCGGGTAAGACGACGCTGCTGCGCTGCATCAACTTCCTTGAGGCCTATGACGAAGGGGAGGTCTGGATCAAGGGCCAACTGTTGGGTTACCACTCCCGGGGCCGTACCCTGCAGGATCGCGACAGTGAATCGGTTATCGCCGAAGTGCGCCGCCCGGTGTCCATGGTCTTCCAGCAGTTCAACCTGTGGCCGCACATGACCGTACTGGAAAATGTCGCCGCGCCCCTGGTGCTGGCAAAGAAGCTCAAGAAAAGCGACGCCCACCGCCTGGCCCGTCAGGCGTTGGAGCGCGTCGGGCTGGCGAACAAGGCGGATGCCTACCCGGCACGGTTGAGTGGCGGCCAGCAGCAACGGGTCGGTATCGCCCGCGCATTGGCCATCGAGCCGGAAGTCATGCTGCTCGATGAACCGACCTCGGCGCTGGACCCCGAATTGGTCGAAGAAGTGCTCAGCGTGATTCGCGGACTTGCCTACGATGGCATGACCATGGTCATGGTCACCCATGAAATGAGCTTTGCCGCGAAGATCTCAGACCTGGTGGTATTTATGGAAGCCGGGCAAATCGTCGAAGCCGGGCCGCCCGCGCAGCTGTTCGGCAAGTCAGCCACTGCGCGCATCCAACAGTTTTTGAAACCGTGGCTTGATCGCAGTCTCTCGATATAACCCGGCTGTCTTTAGAGGGGAGGGCTAAGCACTTTTCGATGACGGTGCCTGGGGCAGCCGCGCCAGCATGAACTTGATGATGGCTCCATGAGCTGGCGCCACCGGCAGCATATAGAGACGGCCGAACGTGTTGAAGGTCTTGACCGAGGTGGTGATGAAAACTTCGCGCACGTCCTGGCCGATCAAGTCGATGGACACCATAACGGCCAGGTGGCTATCGCGGGAGGTCAGTACCAGCTTCTGATCGCTGATGGCTTGTACTGTAAAAAAGTCGAGCTTTTCGCCCACTACTGGCGCTTGTTCTGGCGTTTTGCCCGAGAAGCCGCCGATCTTTTCGACATTGAAGTGCTGCGAGATTTTATCGCGAACGGTAAATGCGCCTTTTAACCACTTGGGTGTCCCGGCGGTCATGAAACAGTACAGCCGGAACGCGCTCCACTCGTTGGAAATGACGGCGTTGGCCGAGTGCAGGAAATTGAGCTCACTGCGCGGTGCCAGCAGGCTGGCGGTGAGCGGGATGTTGTCGTTGGTTGTCTTCATGGGCTCTCCCTGCCACGTTCATCGATTCGTCATAGCCCTGCACCATAGCCGGTTCAGCTTCAATTGGCTTTCACGGCTAATCCCTCACATCGCTGGGATGCCCGGCATTACTGGCAAAATCGGCGGCCCTGGACGCGCAACGGTAACCAACGACGATGTCACTGCCAGGCATCAATACTTCCCTTCAGTTCCAGGCCCTGGCCTTTGTTGTCGACGCCTTGGTAGAACTCTGGCTCCCATGTTTTTGGCACGGGAACAAGGGCGGAGAAATAGCACAAATGAGAACGATTTATATTGGTGGCAGGGGCAGGCGCTGCATTCCTGATGGCGATTCCAACAAACGCTGGCACTTTTCTGCAGACGAAAAAAAAGACCTTGAATTTCAAGGTCTTTTTTAATGATGGTGCCCCGAGGGAGAATCGAACTCCCACTTCTTTCGAAAACGGATTTTGAATCCGCCGCGTCTACCAATTCCGCCATCAGGGCTCAATGGCGGCGAAGTATAGAGATGAGCTGACCGTCGGTCAACCTTGATTATTGAGGGTTTTTTACTAATGCCGTCAAACCGGCTAAACTCCCCGCCCCTGCGAGACGAACCCCCATCATGCGCGTTGCTGACTTTACCTTCGATCTTCCCGATGCACTGATCGCCCGCCATCCTTTGGCCGAGCGTCGTGGCAGCCGCCTGTTGACCCTGGATGGGCCGACGGGGGCGCTGGCTCATCGCCAATTCACTGATTTGCTGGAGCATTTGCGCCCTGGCGATTTGATGGTGTTCAACAACACGCGGGTGATCCCGGCGCGGTTGTTCGGGCACAAGGCCTCCGGCGGCAAGCTGGAGATTCTGGTCGAGCGGGTGCTCGACACGCATCGGGTGCTGGCTCATGTGCGGTCGAGCAAGTCGCCGAAGCCGGGGTCGCAAATCCTCATCGATGGCGGTGGCGAGGCCGAGATGCTGGCGCGTCATGACACTTTGTTCGAGTTGCGTTTTGCCGAGCCGGTGTTGCCGTTGCTGGAGCGCGTCGGGCATATGCCGTTGCCTCCTTATATAGATCGCCCCGACGAGAGCGCCGACCGTGAGCGTTATCAGACCGTCTATGCCGAGCGTGCCGGTGCCGTAGCGGCGCCGACGGCGGGGCTGCATTTCGATCAGCCGTTGCTGGCGGCAATTGCCGAGAAGGGCGTTGAGAGCGCGTTTGTAACTTTGCATGTCGGTGCGGGGACGTTCCAGCCGGTGCGGGTCGAGCGTCTTGAAGATCACCATATGCACAGTGAGTGGTTGGAGGTCGGCCAGGATGTGGTCGATGCTGTGGCCGCATGTCGGGCGCGGGGCGGTCGGGTCATTGCCGTGGGCACGACCAGTGTGCGTTCGCTGGAGAGTGCGGCCCGTGATGGCCAGTTGAAGCCGTTCAGTGGCGACACCGATATTTTTATTTTCCCCGGGCGGCCGTTCCATGTGGTCGATGCCCTGGTGACCAATTTCCATTTGCCCGAATCCACGCTGTTGATGCTGGTATCGGCGTTCGCCGGTTATCCCGAGACCATGGCTGCCTATGCGGCAGCGGTCGAGCACGGATACCGCTTCTTTAGTTACGGTGATGCCATGTTCATCACCCGCAATCCCGCGCCGACGGCTCCTCAGTCGTCGGGCCCAGAGGATCTCGCATGAGTCGTATGTCTTTCGAGTTGTTGGCCACTGACGGCAAGGCCCGTCGTGGCCGTCTGACTTTCCCCCGTGGCGTGGTCGAGACCCCGGCGTTCATGCCGGTCGGCACCTATGGCACGGTCAAGGGCATGCTGCCACGGGATATCGAAGCCACTGGCGCGCAGATCATCCTGGGCAACACCTTCCATTTGTGGCTGCGCCCGGGCACCGAGGTGATCAAGCGCCACGGCGACCTGCACGATTTCATGAAGTGGCAGGGGCCGATCCTGACGGACTCGGGCGGTTTCCAGGTGTTCAGCCTGGGCGCCATGCGCAAGATCAAGGAGGAGGGCGTGACCTTCGCTTCGCCGGTCGATGGCGCCAAGGTGTTCATGGGGCCGGAAGAATCGATGCAGGTTCAGCGTGACCTGGGCTCTGACATCGTGATGATTTTCGACGAATGCACGCCATATCCGGCTGACGAAGACGTCGCGCGGATTTCCATGGAGCTGTCGCTGCGCTGGGCCAAGCGTTCAAAGATCGCCCATGGCGACAACACGGCGGCGCTGTTCGGCATCGTTCAGGGCGGCATGCACGAGAACCTGCGCATGCGTTCCCTGGAGGGCCTGGATCAGATCGGTTTCGACGGTCTGGCCATTGGTGGTCTGTCGGTGGGCGAGCCCAAGCACGAAATGATCAAGGTGCTGGACTACCTGCCGGGTCAGATGCCCGCCGACAAGCCGCGTTACCTGATGGGCGTCGGCAAGCCGGAAGACCTGGTCGAAGGCGTGCGCCGTGGCATCGATATGTTCGACTGCGTCATGCCGACCCGCAACGCGCGCAACGGTCACTTGTTCATCGATACCGGCGTGCTGAAAATCCGCAATGCGTTTCATCGCCATGACGAGTCGCCGCTGGATCCGACCTGCGATTGCTATACCTGCCAGAACTTCTCCCGTGCTTATCTGCATCATTTGGACAAGTGCGGCGAAATGTTGGGGAGCATGCTCAATACGATCCACAATTTGCGCCATTACCAGCTGCTGATGGCTGGTTTGCGCGAGGCTATTCAACAGGGTACATTGGCCGCCTTTGTCGATGCCTTCTACGCTAAACGCGGGCTTCCCGTGCCGCCTCTGGCTTGATGAAACACGGTATTGAGCTTCTTATTAAAAATGTGCAATTGGAGTGCTAAATGAGCTTTTTCATCTCTTCCGCTTTCGCGGATGCTGCTGCACCGGCTGCCGGTCCTGCGGCTTCGGGTTTTGAGTGGATTTTCCTGGTCGGTTTCCTGGTCATCTTCTATCTGATGATCTGGCGTCCACAGGCCAAGCGCGCCAAGGAGCAGAAAAACCTGCTCGGCAACCTGCAGAAAGGCGATGAAGTGGTCACCTCCGGCGGTATCGCGGGCAAGATCACCAAAGTGACCGACGATTTCGTGGTCATCGAAGTGTCCGACACCGTTGAGCTGAAAATTCAGAAGGGCGCCATTGCTGCCACCCTGCCAAAGGGCACCCTGAAAGCCATCTGATTTGCAGTTTTTTTACCAATCGACGGGGCGCGCAAGGCGCCCCGCGTTATAAGCGGGCGGCGTGATGCTGAACAAATACCCTCTGTGGAAATACGTCCTGATCCTGGCGGTGCTGGCGGTCGGCTTCATTTATTCCGCACCCAACCTCTACCCCGATGATCCGGCGATCCAGATCAGCGGCGCGAGCACGGCGTTGCATGTCAGCCAGGCTGATGTCGACCGTGCTGGCAAGGCGTTGACCGATGCCGGCATTACCGTCAAGGGCTCCTCCCTGGCCGATAACGGCAAGGGCGGCCTGTTGCGTCTGACCAAGCAGGAAGACCAGCTGCCGGCCAAAGACGTGGTGCGCAAGGCTTTGGGTGACGACTATGTCGTGGCGCTCAACCTGGCCCAGACCACGCCGACGTGGCTGCGGCACCTGGGTGCCAGCCCGATGAAGCTGGGTCTGGACCTGTCCGGTGGTGTGCATTTCCTGCTGGAAGTCGACATGGATAAAGCCATCGACGCCCGCCTGAAAGTCTACGAAGGCGAAGTCAAAGGCCTGCTGCGCAAAGAAAAAGTCCGCTATCGCAGCCTGCCGCCGATTGCCAATGGCATCCAGTTGGGCTTCAGCGATGACGCCGAACGTGAACAGGCCCGTGGCCTGATCCGCAAGAACTCCACCGATTTCGATGTGGTACCGGCTGATTTGAACGGTATCCCGGTGCTGCGTCTGAACATGACCCAGGCCAAGATCGCCGAGATCCGCGAATACTCGATCAAGCAGAACCTGACCACGGTACGTAACCGCGTCAACGAGCTGGGTGTCGCCGAGCCGCTGGTTCAGCGTCAGGGCGCCAACCGTATCGTCGTTGAGCTGCCGGGCGTGCAGGACACGGCCGAAGCCAAGCGTATTCTCGGCAAGACGGCCAACCTCGAATTCCGTCTGGGCGCAGCGCCTGATGATTCGAAAGCCACTACCGAGATGTTCGAATTCCGCGAAGGCAATCGTCCTGCCGCCGCAGTCGAGCGCGGCCTGATCATTACGGGTGACCAGGTCACGGACGCCAAGGCCGGCTTCGACGAGCACGGCGCGCCACAAGTGAATATCAAGCTGGATAATCACGGCGGCGACCTGATGAGTCGCGCAACCCGCAGCAATGTGGGCCGCAGCATGGCGGTGATCTTCATCGAGCAGAAGCCGACCACCACCTACGTCAAGCAGTTGGTCGACGGTGTCGAGAAAGACGTGCCGGTGCAGACCTTCAAGGAAGAGAAAAAGATCATCAGCCTGGCGACCATCCAGTCGCCACTGGGCAGTCAGTTCCGGATTACCGGTCTGAACGGCCAGGGTGAGTCTTCCGAGCTGGCGCTGCTGCTGCGTGCCGGTGGCCTGGCGGCGCCGATGTACTTCGCCGAAGAGCGCACCATTGGCCCGAGCCTGGGTGCCGACAACATCACCAAGGGTGTCGATGCTTCCCTGTGGGGCATGCTGTTCGTGTCGCTGTTCATCATGGCCATCTACCGCTTCTTCGGTGTGATCGCGACGGTGGCTCTGGCCATCAACATGGTCCTGCTGCTGGCCCTGATGTCGCTGCTGGGTGCAACGCTGACCCTGCCGGGTATCGCCGGTATCGTCTTGACCATGGGTATGGCGGTGGATGCCAACGTGCTGATCTTCTCGCGGATTCGTGAGGAAATCGCCAATGGCATGACTATCCAGCGTGCGATCAGCGAAGGTTTCGGTCGTGCCTTTACGGCGATCCTCGATGCCAACCTGACGACCTTGCTGGTCGGCGGCATTCTCTTTGCGATGGGCACCGGCCCGGTCAAGGGTTTTGCCGTGACCATGTCGCTCGGGATCTTTACCTCGATGTTCACAGCCATCATGGTGACCCGCGCAATGGTCAACCTGATTTATGGCGGCCGTGACTTCAAGAAGTTGTGGATTTAAGGGGCTGCCATGAAAACTATCAACTTCATGGGCATTCGCAATATTGCGTTTGCCTTCACCGTGTTCCTGACGCTGCTGGCCTTGTTCAGTTGCTTCCACAAGGGCTTGAACTACGGTCTGGACTTCACCGGCGGTACGCTCATCGAGCTGACCTACGAGCGTCCGGCCGACCTGGGCAAGGTGCGTGAGGAGCTGTTCAACGCCGGCTACAAAGAAGCCATCGTGCAGAACTTCGGTGCAACCACCGACCTGCTGGTGCGTATGCCGGGCGAGGATCCGCAACTGGGTACTCAGGTTGCCGCTGCACTGCGCAAGGTGGGCGCCGATAACCCGGCGACCGTCAAACGCGTCGAGTTCGTCGGTCCGCAGGTGGGCGAAGAGCTGCGCGACCAGGGCGGCCTCGGTATGCTCCTGGCGTTGGGTGGTGTACTGGTTTACCTGGCCTTCCGCTTCCAGTGGAAGTTCGCGGTCGGCGCCATTGTGTCGCTGATCCACGACGTGGTCGTAACCGTGGGTATCCTGTCGTTCTTCCAGATCACCTTCGACCTGACGGTATTGGCGGCGGTGCTGGCGATCATCGGTTATTCGCTTAACGACACCATCGTCGTATTCGACCGGGTGCGGGAAAACTTCCGCTTGCTGCGCAAGGCCTCGTTGATCGAGAACATCAACATCTCCACGACGCAAACCCTGCTGCGGACCATGGCGACGTCGATTTCGACGCTGCTGGCGATCGTTGCGCTGTGGATCTTCGGTGGCGACAGCCTGCACGGTTTCTCCGTGGCGTTGTTCATTGGTGTATTGGCGGGTACGTACTCGTCGATCTACATCGCCAACGTCGTGTTGATCTGGCTGAGCCTGACGTCCGAGGATCTGATTCCGCCGGTGGTCACTGAGAAAGTGGATGATCGTCCGTAAGCACTGACGGTGGTCTGATTCAGAAAAAGCGCGAGTTTTGAACTCGCGCTTTTTTTTGTGCTCCAAGGCTGGGTATTGCGTAAGAAACGTCGCGTTTTTTACGTTTGTGTTGGTCTGGAGGTTCTCGTGAACAAATCGTTGCTAGTTGGTGCTGTATTGGGTGCTGTCGGTGTCACTGCCGGTGGTGCTATTGCCGCCTATAGCCTCGTGAAAAGCGGCCCTGAATACGCGGATGTTGTCGCGGTGGAGCCCATCAAGGAGCAAGTTAAAACCCCTCGCGAAGTGTGCAAGGACGTAGCCGTGACTCGGCGTGCGCCGGTCAAGGACGAGCATCAGATTGTCGGCAGTGTGCTCGGTGCGGTAGCCGGCGGCCTGCTGGGTAATCAGGTCGGTGGCGGCAATGGCAAAAAAATTGCCACGGTGGCGGGGGCGGTCGGTGGCGGTTATGCCGGGAATAAGGTGCAGGAAGGTATGCAGAATCGCGATACCTACACCACCACGCAGACGCGCTGTAACACGGTCAATGACATCAGTGACAAGGTCGTGGGCTATGACGTTAAGTACAAGTTGAACGACAAGTTTGGCCAGGTGCGTATGGATCGTGACCCGGGCAGCCAGATTCCGGTCGATAAGCAAGGGCAGTTGATTCTGGGGCAGGCGGCGCAAGCGGGTCAGCCCGCGCAGTAAATGGCTGTGGGACCGGCTTTAGCCGGGATGGCGTATTCCCGGCTAAAGCCGGTCCCGCAGTTTTCAGCAGGTCCAGATAACGCCCGCAAAAAAAACCGGCCAAGGCCGGTTTTTTTGTTCTCGCGAAGCTTAGCGCTTCATTGAAGCAGGCAAGTGCGGTGCGATTGCTGTCAGCACGGCTTTGAAGCATTTGGTGTTGCCTGCCACGATATGGCCTTTTTCGAGGAATTCGTGGCCGCCAGTAAAGTCACTGACCAAGCCGCCTGCTTCCTGAATCAGCAGGGCGCCCGCTGCCATGTCCCACTCGGACAGGCCCGACTCCCAGAACGCATCGAAACGACCGGCTGCGACATAGGCCAGGTCCAGGCTGGCGGCGCCCGCGCGACGGATGCCGGCGGTCTGGCCAATCAGGCTGCGGAACATGCCCAGGTAGTTTTCCAGGTTATCCATCTGGTTGTCGCGGAACGGGAAGCCGGTACCCAGCAGCGCGCCTTCGAGGCTCTTGCGCGGGCTGACGCGCAGGCGACGACCATTGAGTGCGGCACCACGGCCACGGCTGGCGGTGAATTCTTCCTGGCGAACCGGGTCCAGGACCACGGCGTGTTCCAGGCGGCCACGGTATTTGCAGGCGATGCTGACGGCGAAGTGCGGGATGCCGCGTACGAAGTTGGTGGTGCCGTCCAGTGGGTCGATGATCCACAGGTAGTCGGCGCCTTCGCCGCTGCCCGGATGCATGCCGCTTTCTTCGCCGAGGATGCCGTGGGTAGGGTAGGCCTTGCGCAACGCGGTGATGATGCTTTGCTCAGCTGCGCGATCGACTTCGGTGACGTAGTCTTTGGCGTCTTTTTCGTCGACCTTGATGGTATCCAGGCGCTCGATGGAGCGGAAGATCAATTCGCTGGCGCTGCGGGCGGCGCGCAGCGCGATATTCAGCATGGGCTGCATGGACGTTTCACCTGAGGTTGTTAAAGAGAGCCGGGCATTCTATTGGCTGCGGGCGAATATTTCCAGCGTTGTGTAACGGTTACAGAGCAGGGGCTTGACCGGCGGTGATGCAGTCGTTCATGGCGTTACTCCGGGTGGTTCTGTAAGATTTGCTCCCCATTGATCTATCTATAGAGCGCCTGCCTTGTTGCAAAACATTCGTGTTGTCCTGGTCGGAACCAGTCACCCCGGCAATATCGGTGGGGCTGCACGCGCCATGAAAAACATGGGGCTGTCGCGTTTGGTGCTGGTCGAGCCCAAGGTTTTTCCGTCGCCGGAAGCATCGGCGCGGGCTTCGGGTGCCGACGATATTCTCGAACGCACCCAGGTAGTCGCGACCCTCGAAGAGGCGTTGGCCGGTTGCACGCTGGTGCTGGGCACCAGTGCCCGTGACCGCAGCCTGCCATGGCCTTTGCTCGACCCCCGCGAATCGGGTGTGTTGGCCGCCGAGCACGCGCGCCAGGGTGCCGAAGTGGCGCTGGTCTTTGGTCGTGAGCACGCCGGCCTGACCAATGACGAGCTGCAGCGATGTCATTATCACGTACACATTCCGTCCGATCCGGGTTTTAGCTCGCTCAACCTGGCAGCTGCGGTGCAGGTCCTCAGTTATGAGGTGCGCATGTCCTGGCTCGCCGCCCAGGCCGAGACGACCCCGGCTCAAAGCAATGAAGTGGCGCCAGTGCGTAACGCCGATCTGGCGACGATGGATGAAATGGAAGGGTTTTACGGACACCTGGAATCGACCCTGGTCGCCATCGGTTTCCTTGACCCGCAAAAGCCTCGTCACCTGATGGCGCGCCTGCGTCGCCTTTACGGTCGCAGTGAAGTGGAACGGTCCGAGCTGAGCATTTTGCGCGGCATCCTGACCGAGACCCAGAAAGCTGCACGTGGTGAACCTTATAAGCGGAAGGATCAATGATGTTCGAGCGTCTGCGAGAAGATATTCAAAGTGTATTTCATCGTGATCCGGCGGCACGCAATGCCTTTGAGGTGCTGACCTGCTACCCCGGCATGCAGGCCATATGGCTGCACCGACTGAGCCATCTCCTGTGGCGCAAGAACTGGAAGTGGCTGGCGCGGGTGGTGTCGAATTTCGGTCGCTGGTTGACCGGGATCGAGATTCATCCGGGCGCCAAGGTGGGGCGGCGGTTTTTTATCGATCACGGCATGGGCATCGTGATTGGTGAAACGGCGGAAATCGGCGATGACGTGACCCTTTATCAGGGCGTGACCCTGGGTGGCACCAGCTGGAATAAAGGCAAGCGTCACCCGACCCTCGAAGATGGTGTCGTGGTAGGCGCGGGTGCCAAGGTATTGGGCCCGTTCACGGTCGGGGCCGGGGCCAAGATCGGCTCCAATGCGGTGGTCACCAAGGCGGTGCCGGCCGGTGCCACGGCAGTGGGTATTCCGGGGCGGATCATCGTCAAGTCCGACGATGCCGTGGAAGCCAAGCGCAAGGCCATCGCCGAGAAGCTGGGTTTCGATGCCTACGGCGTCAGCGAAGATATGCCTGATCCTGTTGCACGTGCCATTGGCCAGTTGCTCGATCACTTGCAGGCGGTCGATGGACGACTGGAGGGGATGTGCGAAGCGCTGACCCGGCTGGGCAGTGACTATTGCGCCAAAGAGTTGCCGCAATTGCGTGATGAAGTCTTCGACTGCGTAAAAGATGACGTCGAGGTTAAGGCAGACTAGATAAAAGTCGTATCGCTTGGGGCATGTCATTGTGCCCCGGCGTTTGCTATGCTAGCGCCGCACTTTTCCCCGCAATCCCGACTATTTTGCTTGGTCTTATAGTTGACTTAAATACTCGGGAATAGCATACTCGCTCCATTCCGAACCTCCGTGGTACACGCCATGCGACTGACTACAAAAGGCCGATACGCCGTAACTGCCATGCTTGACCTGGCATTGCACGCGCAGCACGGGCCAGTGTCCCTGGCCGATATCTCCGAACGGCAGGGGATCTCCTTGTCCTACCTTGAACAACTGTTTGCCAAGCTGCGCCGCAGCAATCTGGTTTCCAGCGTCCGTGGACCGGGTGGCGGCTACCAGCTGTCCCGTGACATGCATGGCATCCAGGTGGCTCAGGTGGTCGATGCGGTCAACGAGTCGGTTGATGCGACCCGTTGCCAGGGCCTTGGCGATTGCCATGCCGGTGACACCTGCCTGACCCACCACTTGTGGTGTGATCTCAGCCAGCAGATCCATGAGTTTCTAAGCGGTATCAGTCTGGCCGATCTTGTCACTCGCCGTGAGGTACAAGAAGTCGCCCAGCGCCAGGACCTGCGTCGTAGCACTAGCAAGATGCCGCAACTGGATAAGATTGAAACGTCCGCCGTTGAATGAACGCAGATCAATGAGCGGTGCGCCTGCCTGATAGGAGAGATTCAATGAGATTGCCGATTTACCTCGATTACTCCGCGACGACTCCGGTCGATCCGCGTGTCGCCCAGAAGATGAGCGAATGCCTGCTGGTTGACGGAAACTTCGGTAACCCGGCCTCGCGCTCCCACGTTTTTGGCTGGAAAGCTGAAGAAGCGGTTGAGAACGCTCGCCGTCAGGTGGCTGATCTGGTCAATGCCGATCCCCGCGAAATTGTCTGGACCTCCGGTGCTACCGAATCCGACAACCTGGCGATCAAAGGCGCAGCGCATTTCTATGCCTCCAAGGGCAAACACCTGATCACCTCCAAGATCGAGCACAAGGCTGTGCTGGACACCATGCGCCAATTGGAGCGTGAAGGTTTCGAGGTTACCTACCTGGATCCGCGCGAGGATGGCCTCATCACGCCGGCCATGGTCGAAGCTGCTCTGCGCGAAGACACCATCCTGGTGTCGATCATGCACGTGAACAACGAAATCGGCACCATCAACGATATCGCCGCAATCGGTGAGCTGACCCGCTCCCGTGGCGTGCTGTTCCATGTCGACGCTGCCCAGTCCACCGGCAAAGTCGAGATCGACCTGAGCAAGCTCAAGGTCGACCTGATGTCCTTCTCGGCCCACAAGACTTATGGCCCGAAGGGCATCGGCGCGCTGTATGTCAGCCGCAAGCCGCGTGTGCGCATCGAAGCGACCATGCACGGCGGCGGTCACGAGCGCGGCATGCGTTCCGGTACCCTGGCGACCCACCAGATCGTTGGCATGGGTGAGGCTTTCCGTATCGCCAAGGAAGAAATGGCGGGCGAGAACGTGCGCATCAAGGCCCTGAGCGAGCGCTTCTACAAGCAGGTCGAAAACCTCGAAGAGCTGTACGTCAACGGCAGCATGACGGCCCGCGTACCGCACAACCTGAACCTGAGCTTCAACTATGTCGAAGGCGAGTCGTTGATCATGGCGCTCAAGGATCTGGCGGTATCGTCCGGTTCGGCCTGCACCTCGGCCTCCCTCGAGCCTTCCTACGTCTTGCGTGCCCTTGGTCGTAATGACGAGCTGGCCCATAGCTCGATACGCTTTACCTTCGGTCGTTTCACCACTGAAGAAGAAATCGATTATGCCGCGCAGAAAGTCTGCGAGGCCGTTACCAAGCTGCGCGCTTTGTCGCCGCTGTGGGACATGTACAAAGACGGCGTCGACATCTCCAAGATCGAGTGGGCTGCGCACTAATTCAAGCCGCCAACCGATCGGGTCATGCCCTGTTTTCAATGAGCATGGCCCGCAGAGCGGCACCCTGATGTGAGAGGAACGAATCATGGCTTACAGCGAAAAGGTCATCGACCACTACGAGAACCCGCGTAACGTCGGCAAGATGGATGCGGAAGATCCAAACGTGGGTACCGGCATGGTCGGTGCTCCGGCATGTGGCGACGTCATGCGCCTGCAGATCAAGGTCAACGAGCAAGGCATCATCGAAGACGCCAAGTTCAAGACCTACGGCTGCGGTTCGGCAATCGCCTCCAGCTCCCTGGCGACCGAGTGGATGAAAGGCAAGACTCTGGATGAAGCAGAGACCATCAAGAACACTCAACTGGCCGAAGAACTGGCATTGCCTCCGGTGAAAATCCACTGCTCGGTACTCGCTGAAGACGCCATCAAGGCTGCTGTTCGCGACTATAAGCAGAAGAAAGGCCTGCTGTAAGCAGCGGCCCTTTTTACACGCTGCGTTAAGTAAGGAGTTTCCATGGCTATCAGCATGACAGAAGCTGCCGCGAATCACGTACGTCGCTCCCTTGATGGGCGCGGTAAGGGTGATGGCATTCGTCTGGGTGTTCGCACCACGGGCTGTTCGGGTCTGGCCTATGTGCTGGAGTTCGTCGACGAGGCGGGCGGTGACGACACTGTGTACGAGTTGCACGGCGTCAAGGTGATCATCGATCCTAAAAGCCTGGTCTACCTCGATGGCACCGAACTGGATTTCGTCAAGGAAGGGTTGAACGAAGGCTTCAAGTTCAACAACCCCAACTCGCGCGGTGAATGTGGCTGCGGCGAAAGCTTCAACGTTTGAGGCCGACCGTGGGTACTCCTTGTCATTTTGCTCTGTTCGATCTGCAGCCCGGTTTTCGGCTGGATCTTGATCAGTTGGCCACCCGCTACCGCGAATTGGCGCGTAGCGTCCACCCTGACCGCTTTGCTGATGCCTCTGAGCGTGAGCAGCGTCTGGCGCTGGAGCGTTCCGCCAGCCTCAATGAAGCCTACCAAACGCTCAAGAGTGCGCCGAAACGGGCGCGTTACTTGCTGGCGATAGGGGGAGACGAGGTGCCGCTGGAAGTCACCGTGCACGATCCCGAGTTTCTGCTGCAACAGATGCAGTGGCGCGAAGAGCTGGAGGATCTGCAGGACGAAGCGGACCTGGCGGGCATTGCCGTCTTCAAGCGGCGGCTGAAAGTGGCCCAGGACGAACTGAGCGAAAGTTTTGCCGCCTGTTGGGATGATGCCGCACAGCGCGATCAGGCTGAACGCCTGATGCGTCGCATGCAGTTCCTCGACAAGCTCTCTTACGAAGTGCGCCAGCTGGAAGAGCGCCTCGACGATTAACCCCGTGCCGCCCTTGGGCGGCGCGCCTGTGATGTTCAGATAAAGCATGGCTCTACTGCAGATCGCCGAACCCGGCCAAAGTCCTCAACCGCACCAGCGCCGTCTGGCAGTCGGGATCGACTTGGGTACCACCAATTCGCTGGTCGCTGCCTTGCGCAGCGGTCTTTCCGAGCCTCTGGCAGATGCCGAGGGTCGCGTCATTCTGCCGTCTGCCGTGCGCTACCACGCCGATCATATCGAAGTGGGGCAGTCGGCCAAGGCGGCGGCGTCCATCGATCCGTTCAATACCGTGCTGTCGGTCAAACGCTTGATGGGCCGCGGCCTGTCCGACGTCAAGCAATTGGGCGAACAACTGCCTTATCGCTTTGTTGGCGGTGAGTCGCATATGCCGTTTATTGACACCGTGCAAGGGCCGAAAAGCCCGGTCGAAGTGTCGGCGGATATCCTCAAGGTTCTGCGCCAGCGCGCCGAACAGGCCTTGGGCGGGGAATTGGTCGGGGCGGTGATTACCGTGCCGGCCTATTTCGACGATGCCCAGCGCCAGGCCACCAAGGATGCAGCGCGTCTGGCTGGCTTGAATGTACTGCGCCTGCTCAACGAGCCGACCGCTGCGGCCGTGGCCTATGGCCTCGACCGGCAGGCTCAGGGCGTTGTGGCTATCTATGACCTGGGCGGTGGCACCTTCGATATCTCGATCCTGCGCCTGACTGGCGGGGTTTTTGAAGTGCTGGCCACCGGTGGCGACAGTGCTCTGGGGGGGGATGATTTCGATCATGCCATTGCCAGCTGGATCGTCAGCGAGGCGGGCTTGTCCGCCGATCTCGATCCGTCAGCCCAGCGCAGCCTGCTCCAGGCTGCCTGCGAAGCCAAAGAAGCATTGAGTGACGCATTGTCGGTTGAGGTCGCTTATGGCGACTGGAAGGGCACGCTGACCCGCGATGTTTTCAATGCCCTGATCGAGGCGATGCTGGCCCGTAGCCTGAAAGCCTGTCGTCGTGCCGTGCGTGATGCCGGTATCGAGATGGAAGAAGTCGAAGCGGTGGTTATGGTCGGTGGCTCGACCCGTGTGCCGCGTGTTCGTGAGGCGGTAGGCGAGCTGTTCGGTCGCCAGCCTTTGACCGAAATCGATCCGGATCAAGTGGTGGCCATCGGGGCCGCGATCCAGGCCGATACCCTCGCCGGTAACAAGCGCGATGGCGAAGAGCTGTTGCTGCTGGATGTGATTCCGTTGTCCCTGGGGTTGGAAACCATGGGTGGCCTGATGGAGAAGGTGATTCCGCGCAATACCACCATTCCGGTCGCCCGTGCCCAAGACTTCACTACTTACAAAGATGGCCAGTCGGCCATGAAGATCCATGTCCTGCAGGGTGAGCGTGAGCTGGTCAGCGATTGCCGTTCCCTGGCGCGTTTCGAGTTGCGCGGCATTCCGGCCATGGTCGCTGGCGCCGCCAAGATTCGCGTGACCTTCCAGGTCGATGCCGATGGCTTGCTCAGTGTTTCGGCCCGCGAGCTGGGCTCGGGTGTCGAGTCGAGCATCCAGGTCAAGCCGTCTTATGGCCTGACGGATGGCGAGATTGCCCGCATGCTCAAGGATTCGTTCCAATACGCCAGTGACGACAAGGTCGCTCGTGTCCTGCGCGAGCAGCAAGTGGATGCCGAGCGTTTGCTTGAAGCGGTCCAAGGTGCCCTCGAAGCCGACGGTGAGCGTCTGCTCGATGCCGAGGAGCGCATGGTCATCGATGCCCAGATGGATGAATTACGTGAACTGATGCAAGGCACCGATGGCCCGGCCATCGAGCAGCAGACCAAGCGTCTGTCGCAAGTGACCGATGCATTTGCCGCGAGGCGCCTGGATTCGACGGTCAAGGCCGCACTGGCAGGGCGCAATCTGAATGAAATCGAGGAATAACTGATGCCGCAGGTCATTTTTCTGCCACACGCCGAGCATTGCCCGGACGGCATGGTCGTAGAGGCCGAGGAAGGCAAGTCTATTCTCGAAGTGGCCCACGACAACCATATCGAGATCGAAAGTGCATGTGGTGGCGTCTGTGCCTGCACCACCTGCCACTGCATCATCCGCGAGGGTTTTGACTCGCTGGAAGAGGCGGACGAGCTGGAAGAGGACTATCTTGATCGTGCCTGGGGGCTTGAAGCGCAGTCGCGCCTGGCATGCCAGGCCAAGGTCGGTTCCGAAGACCTGACAGTCGAAATTCCGAAATATTCGCTCAACCATGCGGCCGAAGCGCCGCACTGATCGAGATGCTGAAATGAGCTACGGTTGGAATGATGTACAGCGCATTGCCGAAGAGTTGGCTGAAGCCAGGCCGGGTGTCGATCCGTTTTCAGTCAACTTCGTCGATTTACAGCGATGGATCATGGAGTTGCCCGGTTTTGACAATGCTTCCGGGCGTGTCGGAGAAAAGGTACTGGAAGCTGTTCAGACCCGCTGGGCCGACGAAATAGACTGATCCTTTTTGCAGGTTAGGCAATACCCAAGAACCCGCGTATAATTCGCGGGTTTAATTTTTCGCTTTAATCACAGTTTCTGGAGTTTCACATGGCTGTTCAACGTACTTTCTCGATCATCAAGCCTGACGCCGTTGCTAAAAACGTAATTGGCGAGATCACCACTCGTTTCGAAAAAGCCGGCCTGCGCGTCGTTGCTTCGAAACTCAAGCAACTGTCCAAGGCTGAAGCAGAAGGCTTCTACGCTGAACACAGCGCTCGTGGCTTCTTCGGCGACCTGGTTGCTTTCATGATCTCCGGCCCGGTTGTTGTCCAGGTTCTGGAAGGCGAAAACGCTATCGCTCTGAACCGTGAGCTGATGGGCGCTACCAACCCTAAAGAAGCCGCTGCCGGCACCATCCGTGCTGACTTCGCTGACTCCATCGACGCCAACGCGGTTCACGGCTCCGATTCGGAAGCCGCTGCTGCGCGCGAAATCTCGTACTTCTTCGCCGCTACCGAAGTAACCGCTCGATAAGACCCTGGGTCTTTGAGCGAGGGTGAATTCATGACTGCATCGATTGGCAAGACAAACCTGTTGGGTCTGACTCAGCTGGAAATGGAAAAGTTCTTCGACTCGATAGGGGAGAAGCGCTTCCGTGCCGGTCAGGTAATGAAGTGGATTCACCACTATGGCGTCGATGATTTCGACGCCATGACCAATGTCGGCAAGGCCCTGCGCGAAAAGCTCAAGGCATGTGCCGAGATTCGCGGTCCGGAAGTGGTCAGCGAGGACATCTCCAGCGACGGTACCCGCAAATGGGTGGTGCGCGTGGAGTCCGGCAGCTGCGTCGAGACCGTCTATATTCCCCAG
>Ga0302262_10000330_pt1 | contig 19198 bp, 17 predicted proteins | sample II_Fen_E3_4_FD_194557 | JGI IMG/M metagenome (GOLD analysis project Ga0302262, IMG submission 194557) | Peat permafrost microbial communities from Stordalen Mire near Abisko, Sweden - II_Fen_E3_4 | ecosystem: Environmental > Terrestrial > Soil > Wetlands > Permafrost | place: Sweden: Abisko...
GAGCAGCTTGTCGCCATAGGCCTTGGTGATGCCCTTGGCCTCGATCACCTTGCTGCCCAGACGCTCGGGCACCTGAATGACGATCTGCGCCTTGTTGATGATGCGCGTTTCCTGCGATTCGACCAATTGATCGAAGGCCTTGATACGCGCCTTGGACTTGGTCTGGCGGCCCTTGGTGCCCGCGCGGATCCATTCCAGTTCGTCCTTGATCGCCTTGGAACGACCTTCGTCCTCGCGGCTTTCCTGATCGAGGCGCTTGGCCTTCTTTTCCAGATAGGTGGAATAGTTGCCCTCGTAGGGGAAATATTTCCCGCGATCGAGTTCGAGAATCCAGCCCACCACATTGTCGAGGAAGTAACGGTCATGGGTGATCATCAGCACCGCGCCGTGGTATTCCTTCAGGTGGTTTTCCAGCCAGTTGACCGACTCCGCATCCAAATGGTTGGTCGGTTCGTCGAGCAGCAGGATGTCCGGCTTTTGAATGAGCAGGCGGGTGAGCGCGATGCGGCGGCGTTCACCGCCCGACAGGCTGTCCACCGGCCAGTCGCCCGGCGGGCAGCGCAGCGCTTCCATCGCGATTTCGAGCTGGTTGTCGAGCGTCCAGCCGTCCACGGCGTCGATCTTGCCTTGCAGATCGCCCATTTCGTCCATCAGCGCGTCAAAATCGACGTCCTCGGGCGGATCGGCCATCAGGTTGCTGATTTCGTTGAAGCGATCCACTAGATCGGCGGTGGCGCGGGCGCCATCCTTGACGTTTTCCAGCACCGACTTGCTGGAGTCGAGTTGCGGCTCCTGCTCCAGATAGCCGACGGTGATGTTTTCGCCGGGCCATGCCTCGCCGGTGAAATCCTTGTCGATCCCGGCCATGATCTTGATCAGGGTCGATTTACCCGCACCGTTGGGGCCAACGATACCGATTTTCGAACCCTGATAGAATTGCAGGCTGATGTTGCTCAGCACAGGCTTTGCAGCACCGGGGAAGGTTTTCGTCATGTCTTTCATGACAAAGGCGTATTGGGCGGCCACGGATGGGTCTCCGAACAAGATGGCTTAAGGGATTTGGTGCAGGCCTCTACATCCTGGGCGCCCGCTTGCCAAGCGATGCTTGGCAAGGGGCGGCGGGCGCTCTAGCATCGGGCCTATGCGTAAACCCTGCTCCCTGCTGGCGCTTGCCGCCGCTCTCGCCGCTTTGCCTGTTCTTGCCGCCCCGGCGGGGGGCGATGCGCTGTCCATCGTGACGGACCTCACCACCGACATCGGCCAGCGCATGGCGGGCACGCCGCGCGAGGCGGCGGCGCGCGATTGGGCGGTGGCGCGCCTGAAGGCGCTGGGCTTTGCCGGGGTGCATGTCGAAACCTTCCCCATCCCCGGCTGGCAACGCGGCGAGGAGCAGGCGGCGATCACCGCCCCCGTGCCGCAAAAGCTGGCCGTGACGGCGCTGGGCTTTTCTGGCGCCACCCCGCCGCAGGGGATCAGGGCGGAGCTGGTCTATTTCCCGACGCTCGACGCGTTGCAATCCGTGCCCGATGGGTCGCTGAAGGGCAAGGTGGCCTTTGTCGATCACGCCTTTGTCGCCTCACAGGATGGCGCGGGCTATGGCGTGTTTGGCCAACCGCGCCGCATCGGCCCGGTGATCGCCGCGCAAAAGGGCGCCGCCGCGCTGCTGATCCGCTCGGCTGGCACGGGGCACACGCGCGATCCGCATACCGGCTATTCGCAGCAGCCCAAGGATGGCCCGCTGCCCTCGGGCGCGGTGTCGATCCCCGACGCGGAACTGATCGCGCGGCTGGCGGCCAAGGGGCGGCCTCTGACGGTTTCGCTAACTTTGACACCCAGAGCGGTTGGCACGCTGACCTCGGGCAATGTCATCGCCGATCTGCCGGGGCGCGATGCCAGCTTGCCGCCGATCCTGATCGCCTGCCATCTCGACAGTTGGGATCTGGGCACGGGCGCGATTGACGATGGCGCGGGCTGCGCGATCATCACCGCCGCCGCGCTCCAGGCCAGCCAGAGCGGCCAACTGGCGCGCACGATCCGCCTGCTCTGGGCGGGCACGGAGGAGACCGGCGGCTTTGGGGGCCAGGCCTATGCCAAGGCCTATGCCGCGCAGCGCCACGCCGTGGTGATCGAATCCGATTCGGGCGCGGACCGCGTCTACACCGCCGATTTCGCCTTTGCCGAAGCGGACAAGGCGCTGGCCGAGCGGCTGGCCACCGCGCTGGCCCGCATGGGCATCACGCGCGGGAGTGATCAGCCCGAGGGCGGCGAGGATGTCGGCTATCTGGCCGCGCAGCAAAAGACCGCGGTGATCGACCTGCGGCAGGATGCCACGCGCTATTTCGACTGGCACCACACGCCCGACGATACGCTGGACAAGATCGACCCGGCGCAATTGCAGCAGAATGTCGATGCCTGGGCGGTGGTGCTGAAGATCCTAGGCAACGAGACCGGCCCGATCAGCCCGCTTAAACAGCCGTAAGCGGCGCGTCGGGGATGGCGCCCAGGCGCTGTCCCCGGATCGCCCCGTAAAGCTGGTAAAACGCGCGAGGCAGCAGCGCATAGCCCACCCCATACCAGGGCAGCATGATCGCCCCCCAGTAAAACGTGTCCGCCCGTGAAAACAGCACGATCATCAGGGCAAACCCGCCCACCGCCGTCGCGGCAAACACCCCCTCGCGCCCGCCGATCGCCAGCCAGCCCACCATCGGGATCATCGCGCCAAACAGCGCCAGCCCCAGCGGCAGGCGCTGCAACGGGCTGGTGAACACCACCGCCTTCAGGAAGCCGGAAAAGCCCTGCTTCGCGTGCCAGCCCTGGCTGACCAGATCATGCGGTTGCCACTGGGCCATCACCTCTTGCGCATGGATCGCCATGAACACGCCCCACGCCGCGATCAGCAGCCCCCAGGCCGCGCTTTCCACCCAGCGCCGGTTCCACGCCGCATAGGCCAGCGCCAGCAGGGCAAAGGGCAGGGCCGTTTCGCGGATGAACAGGCCAAGGCCCAGCACCGGCACCGAAATCCACCACTTGCGCGGCCAGCCCAGCACGCCCGCAAAGGCAATCGCGATGCACAGGCCCGCCGGATATTCCTGCAACGCCAGCAGCCAGTCCGACGACACCGCCGCGCCCGCGCCGCCCACAAAGCCGGCAATCGCCACCTGTTCTGCCCAATGCAGGCGGCCTTCAAACGCGACGAACCAGCCGAAAATGCCGCCGATCAGCAGGGCCATGCACAGTTTCTGAAAACCCTTCCACCCGATATGCGCCGCGATCACCATTTCGGTGGGCGGGCGCATGGTGACAAAGGGCTTGAGCGGATAGTGGTGCGCGCGGTGCAGTTCGGCCGCCGCCTGATGATAGGGCCGCCCCTTGGCCACCTCTGCGGCAATATCGTGATACAGGCGCGCATCGGTATAGCCGCCCTTTTTCGCCGTCTTGATCGGCGGGGGCGTGGTTGTCAGGCACCAGGCCGACAGGGCAACCAACAACAGGGCGAACAAGATCGCGGCGAGGCGGGGAAGGCGGGCAAGCACGCCGCGATCCTTTGGCCAAAGCGCGCGCCGATGCAAGATGCAAGCAGGGGTCTGGCAATGAAATCTAGGGGATTTGCGCGAGGGGCGGCGTAACGGCGGCTTTGCCAGTGCAGGTTTAGGCCTCTTTCACGAAATTTCCGCCCCTTATGTCCGCAGGATTCGCGATTGCAGGCCGGGGCGACCCAAGGGGAACGCGTGTTGTCGGGCAAGGTTACCACCATTCGGCAGAGACTGATTCTGTGTCTCATTGCTCTGGCCACGGTCAGTGTCGTGCAGGTCAGCGCGGCGTCATTTCTGCATTACCGGCTCTATTCCACCAATCAGCAATTGCGCGCGATGATCGGCACGCAGGCCAACGCTGTCGCCGCCACCGCCGATACGCTGGTGAATATCGCCCTGGGCGTGACGGGGTTGACCATTGTGGTGGGCGCGGCGACGCTGACATGGGCGGGGCTGTTTGTGTGGCGCTCGGTGGTGGCGCCGGTGACGCATCTGACCGACACGCTGGGCCAGATGGCGGCGGGGAATTATGATCAGCCGATTGCGGGCGATCCGCAGGGCGATGAGGTCGGGCGCATGTTTGCCGCCGCCGCCGTCTTTCGCGACACGGCCCTTGCCAAACAGGCCGCCGAGCAGGATCAGCAGGCGGTGGTCGCCGCCCTGTCGCAGGGGCTGGACAAGCTGGCCGGGCAGGATCTGGAATATCGCATCAACGATACCTTTCCGGTCGATTACGAAACGCTGCGGGTGAATTTCAACCAGGCGCTGGTCGCGCTGGCCAAGGCGATTGGCACGGTGCGGGTGGGCGCGGCCAGCGTGATGGCCTCGATCCAGGAAATCCGCTCCGCCTCCGACGATCTGGCCCAGCGCAACACGCAGCAGGCCGCCACGCTGGAGGAAACCGCCGCCGCGATGAGCCAGGTGACCGATGGCGTGCAGGAAACCGCCAACCGCGCCGCGGATGTGCAGCGCTCCATTACCGAAACCCATGCCCAGGCCACCCAGGGCGCCGGCGTCGTCACTCGCGCGATCGAGGCGATGGCCGCGCTGGAAAGTTCGGCGGTGCAGATCGGCACGATTGTGGGCGTGATCGAGGGGATCGCGTTTCAGACCAACCTGCTGGCGCTCAACGCCGGGGTGGAGGCCGCGCGGGCGGGCGAGGCGGGCAAAGGCTTTGCCGTGGTCGCCAATGAGGTGCGCGCTCTGGCCCAGCGCAGCGCGGACGCGGCCAAGACCATCAACGAACTGATCACCACCGCGACTGGCCAGGTGTCGGGCGGGGTGGTGCTGGTGCGCGAAACCGGCGATCTGCTGGGCAGGATCATGGGGCGCGTGGGCGAGGTCAACGATGTGATCATCGACATTGCCACGGGCGCTGAATTGCAGGCGCAGAATATCCAGCAGGTGAACAATGCGGTGAGCGAGATGGACCGCGTGACCCAGCAAAACGCCGCCATGGTGGATCAGACCACCGCCGCCACCCGCGATCTGGCGCATCAGGCCGAGCAGCTTTCAGCCATGGTGCGCACTTTCCGCACCCGCGATGAGGATCATCACCCGCAGAGCAGCCCGCAGCACCGCGCCAGCGAGGTAAGGCGCGCCGCGCCGCAGGTGGTGGGCAATCTGGCGCTGGCTCGGCAGGCCGACGATGACTGGACCGATTTCTAGGGCGCTAGAGCAGCTTGCCCATGCGCAGCAGCGGCACGCGCACGCCAGCGATGGGGGCGGACAACACCTCCTCGATCGGCGTGTAGCCGCAGGAACGATAGAGCGGCACGCCCGCCATGGTGGCCATCATTTCGGTGCGGGCAAAACCGGCGGCGCGCGCGGCATCCTCGCACAGGCCCATCACGCGGCGGCCAATGCCCTGCCGCGCGAAATCGGGGTTGGTGTACATCGCCCGGATGCGCGCGGCATCGGTGGCGGGGTTGAGCACTTCCGGCTCGCGCTGCACCACGCTGGCATCGCCGCCATACAGGGTGGAGCGATAGCTCCAGCCGCCGCAGCCCGCGATGCGGCCATCTTCGGCCTCGATCAGGATATAGGTGCCGTCCTTCACCAGTTGCGAATCGAGGCCCATCACATGGCGGCTGGCCGCGACCTGTTCGGGCGTCAGGAAATCGGACTGCAACTGATCAATCGCCCGCGCCATCAGAGCGTGGAGGGCGGGCAGGTCGGCTTCGGTGGCGATGCGGTGCGTATAGGTCATGATCGTCCGGTGGTTTCAGGAGGTAAGGGCGCCGCGTTGCGCAAGGGCGGCGGCGATGGTGTCGGGCGCCTGGCCCAGAGCGATCAGGCAGGCGAGCAGGATGCGTGTCTGGCTCGGCCCCAGATCGCCCGCGAACACCGCGCCCGCCTCGGCCAGCGCGGCGCCCGTGGCGTAATCCGCCCCCGTGCCGCCCACCGGGCAGCGCGAGGTGATCGCCACCGGCACGCCCGCCGCAACGGCCCTGCGCACGCCCGCCAGCGCCCCCGCCGAAGCATTGCCGCGCCCCAGCGCCATCAGCACCAGCCCGCGCGCGCCATGGTCGAGCGCGGCATGGATCATCGCGCCATCGTCTCCCCCGGCCAGCGCAAGTATTGGGCAGCCACCATCGGGCACTACGGCGGGCAAAGGCTCCGCGCGCGGATAGGCCGGGGGCGCCGCGTCCTCGCGCCCCGCCTCGCCAAAGCGCCAGCCAAAGCCGTCGAGCGCATGGCTGGAATGCTTATACACGCTGGCTGCGGGGATCAGATGGCCCGCAAACGCCACCAGCACGCCATGCGCCGCCAGAGCGGGCGTGGAAGCCGCCCGGATCGCCAGCGCCAGATTACCCGGCGCATCGCTGCCGGGCGCCTGCATGGGCAGCATCGCGCCGGTCACGATCACCGGCTTGGTGGCCGGGGCGGACAGGTCGATCAGAAAGGCGGTTTCCTCCAGCGCGTCGGTGCCGTGCGCCACGATCACCCCCGATACCGCCGGATCGCCCAGCGCCTCCAGCACGGCATCGCGCACGCGGGCCATGTCGGCCAGGGTCATCTCCTCGGACAGGCCCGCATAGACCTGCCGACGCAACAGGCCGGTGCCGGCAAGCCCATCCTTGCCGCCCGCCAGTCGCCCGCCTGCATCGGGGGCGGAGGAAATCGTGCCCCCCGCATCAATCATCATCACCGTCATGGCCGCATCCATGCGCAGGGATCGCGCGGGGCACAAGGGGGGATTTGCGCGCGCGTCATACGCAAAACGGGCAGGGCATTCGTCAAAGAGCTTTGCGAATAACTCAAGGGCAATTGCTGGCTATGTTAGGCATAACGCGGTATTTGGCTTTCTAAATGTCAGATGGTGCGGATGACGAGAGGACGGCAGTGCAATTCAGCCCGGTTATTACCCTGATCCCGACCAAGCGATCAGGGCAAGCGCATCTGGTGGCGGCCTGTCTGGCGCTGCTGCTGGCAACACCGGCGCTGGCTCAGGTGGCGCCCGAACCACGGGTGGAGGGGGAGATCGTGGTGTCCTCCCACGCCCGCCATTCGCGCGGCGATCCGCTGTCTGGCCCCAATGCGGCGACCTTCTCGGCGGCGCAGGCGGTGGACAAGGCGGTGCTGGAACCTGTCGCCAAGACCTATGAGCGCGTCCTGCCCACCCCCGCGCGCGATGGCGTCCATAATGTGCTGTATAATTTGCGCGAACCGGTGATCGCGGGCAATTTCCTGTTGCAGCACAAGGTGGGCAAGGCGGGCGAGACCGTGGCGCGGCTGGCGATCAACAGCACGCTGGGGCTAGGGGGCCTGTTCGACATCGCCCGGCGCAAGCCATTCCATCTGCCCCATCGCCCCAATGGCTTTGCCAACACGATGGGCTTTTATGGCGTCGGGCCGGGACCGTACATGTTCCTGCCCTTGCTGGGATCGACCACGGTGCGCGATCTGGCGGGCATGGTGGTGGACCGGGCATCGCTGCCCGCGATGTTCGGTCACGCGCTGCGCAATCCGGCCTTTGCCGTGCCGGTGGCGGTGCTCAGCACGATCGACCATCGTCTGGTGATCGATGAGCGCATTGTTCGTCTGCGGGAAAGTCCGCTCGACCTGTATGTGGCCACGCGCGAGGATTATCTGCGCCGCCGCCGCCTCGAAATCGCCGCCCTGCGCGACGGGAGCGAGCAGCCGGAAGAGCCGCGCGACCAGGTCAAGCTGCCGCTGGAGTAACTGCGGCGCGGTGGACAGGGGGGCGGGCCGTGTATAGGGCGAAGGCCTCTTCTTCCCTTGCCAGGACAGATCGATCATGACCCGGACCTTGCCCGCCGCCGCCCGGTGGACGCTTTGCCTGCCGCTTCTTGCCACGCTGGCCATGGCGGCCACGGTCCGCCCGGCGCAGGCCGCGCCCGAGGAGGTGCAGGTCTATACCAATGACATCAACGCTCCGGGGCAGGTGGGGCTGGAACTCCACGTCAACCACGTGGCGACGGGCGATCCCACGCCCGACCATCCCGGCGGCGAATCGAGCACGGGCCGCCTGCGGGTGACGCCTGAATGGTCCTATGGGATTGATGATCATTTCGAGCTGGGCGCCTATCTGCCGCTGACCACGATCGACAACCACGGCACTTTTCGCGCGGATGGCTACAAGATACGCCTCAAATGGCTGCCTCAGCATTCCGAGCGCGGCGTTTACTATGGCATCAATTACGAGGTGGGCCGCGAGGATCGTCATCTCGACCAGAACCCGTGGAACAACGAGGTTAAGCTGATCGGCGGCTGGGAAGGCAACCGCTGGCTGATTGGCGGCAACGTCAATTTTGATTTCGCGCTGAGCGGTCCGGCCAAGGCCCCCCCGGCGGTCGAGCTGGATACCAAGGTCGGCTACAAGCTGCGGGAGGCCACGCTGGTCGGTTTCGAGACCTATAATGGCGCGGGCACCACCACCTCCTTCGGCCATTTCGGTGGCAGCGATCAGGCCACCTATCTGACGCTGGATACCAAGCTGGGACGCTGGGATGTCAATGCCGGGGTGGGCAGGGGCTATGGCGCGAATGCCGATCACCTGATCCTGAAAATGATCGTGGGCGTGCCCATCGGGCACTAGCCCCGGTTCTGGCCCCGATTACAGCCGGGCGAGCAACTCGGCTTTTTTGACCGAGAATTCCTCCTCGGTGATGATGTCTTTCTTGCGCAAGTCGCCAAGGCGTTCGATCCGCGAGAAGATTTCCTCATCCCCCATGTTTTGGGTGACAGGTTCGGCGAATGGGGGCGGCGGCGCGAATTGCGGCTCAAAGGATGGCGGCGCGGGCGAGACGAGCGGCAGATCCTGCACCCGCACAAGGCCATACTGGCTGGTGAAGGTCAGCGAGAAATCGCCGCCTTGCTGCTGGGATACGCCGCCGATCTGATGGTCGCCGGTGTCATAGATGCTGATCTGCCCGCCCTGTTCGATGGCCAGACGGCGCGTGGCGGGGAACACCGCGTAATGCAGGTCGTTCTGCGATCCGCTGGAGGATGGCGTGCCCAGATCGGCGGGCCAGCGGCTGGCAAAAAAGCCGCTCTGGGCGACCGGCGCGGGCGCAAAGGGCCAGGCCGCGCGCAATTCCCCGGCCAGATCATTGCACAGCGAGTCCACCTGGTATTTCAGCCCCTGGTTGAACATGTCACCCACCATGATCATGCCGCCCTGCTGCCACTGGCCCATGCCGCCCAGTTCGGGGATGCTGAACTGCGCCTGCGTGCCGCCGCCCGCCGCGATGGCCTGCAACATCTGATAGGCGGCATCGCTGCTGACATGATGACGGGCGGCCACATTGTTGACCATGGTCTGGCCGTCCTGGGTTAAGGCTTGCATGACAATCCAATGCTCTGGAACCAAGCCGTGTGAATAGCACAGATTTTTCCCAGACGCATGGGCAAAGGGCGCGCCTATCGCGGGTGGCGGGCGGCCAGAGCGATTCCGGCTAGATTCTGCTCGCGCTTGATCCAGCGGATACGGGGATGCCCGCCGGTGGTCAGCGCCAGAAGCGTGGCGGCATGGCCATGCATCGCGCGGCCGCTGCTCAGCGCCTGATTGGCCTGCTGAACCACCTCGGCAGCGTCACCGATCAACTCGATCTCGGCTAGCCCCAGCGCCTGCGCCAGTTCCACCGCGCGGATCAGCGCCAGCCATTCGGCATCGTGGTTGGTGCCGTGCCCCAGATCGTCGAACAGATGCGCGACGCCGCGCACCACCACGGCGGCCTCGATACGGCCGGGGTTGGGGCGGGCGCCGCCATCAAAGAATATTTTCAGGCGGCGTCGCGCCATGGATGCTTTCCCTTGGGCGCTGGTCAGGCGCCGGTGCGCTTGGGGGTGACCCAGACCTCGACCGGCGCCAGAAATTTGCCCGGCGCCGGTTTCCCGACGGCAACCCGGTCGGCGGTGACCATTTCGCCCGTGGCCAGATGCAGGCTGACCCACGGCTTGGGCATACGTTCGAAGGTCATTTTCTGGATCGGCTGACCCGTGGCGGAATTCATGATGGTGGCAATGATACTCATCACACGCCGATAGCCAGCTTCGGCGGGGACTTTCAATGGCCCCCGCCGGGCTGTCCACGGCTTTGCGGATCAGGCGCGATAGTCCGCGATGATCGTGCCGCAGGTGGCCAGCTCCGCCTCATGCGCCTCCTCGCGCCAGCTTTCGGCCAGCGCGGCGCGTTCCCATTCCAGCATGGCGGGATGGGCAAGGATGGTGTCCACCCAAGCCTGCCCCTTGCCGACATCCAGCCCATAGGTGCGGATGCGGTAAGCCACCGGCGCGTAAAACGCATCGAGTGCGGTGAAACGCGCGCCGCCCAGCCACGGCCCGCCAAAGCGATCGAGCGCGGTGGTGAACAGTTCGGTCAAGCGCGCCACATTCCTGGCCAGCGCCGGGGACAGCGCATCCTTGCGCACCCGCACGCCCACATTCATCGTGCATTCGTTGCGCAGCGCGGCAAAGCCGCTGTGCATTTCGGCCACGGCGCATTGGGCAAAGGCGCGGGCGTCGGCATCCTCTGGCCAGACGCCGGGGTGGCGCTCGGCAAGATACAGCGTGATCCCCAGCGAATCCCACAGGCTGGCCTCGCCATCCATCAGCGCGGGCACCTGCCCCGTGGGCGAAAAGCCCCGGAAGGCGGCATAGTTCTCGGCCTGTGCGAAAGGCTCGATACGGTCTTCAAACGGAATCCCCAGCGCCTTGAGCAGCAGCCAAGGGCGCAGCGACCAGCTTGAGTAATTCCGGTTAGCGGTGATGAGAGTGTAGGTCATGAGGGGATGCTAGGCGATGGCGCGCCGGATGGGAAGGCGTCCTTTGGCTTAAACAAAGTAGCCAACCCTATGCATTCACACCTATATGCGCCCAATCCAATCTCAACATGGAAAGGCCATCATTTCCCACGGTTCATGACTTGATAGGCACCTCACGGAAATGATCGCAACCAACATAACTACTCGCCTGATGGCCCCGTTGGCCATCTCGATGTTGCTCTTGTGCGCACTGGGCGGGATGATGTTTTGGGCGCAGGCCGATGTCGCCGCCGCCAATGGCAAGGCATTGGCTGGGCAGGCCAATGCCAATGCGCTGGGCGAATTGCGCTCCACCAGCCGGTCTCTCCAGCGCGATGCGCTCAATCTGATTTCGGAAACCGACCCGGCAGAGCGCGCGACCATTGTGAAAAAGTTCAGTGGGCGTCTGGATACCATGGCGCAGGGTCTGGCCAGACTTGCCGCGCAGCCCGATCATGATTTTGTCTCCGCCGAATTTTTCACGACCCAGCACCAGGTGATCAGCGCCCTGAAAGACACCGGCATCAGGGCGGTGGGCGGCGATGTGTCGGGGGCGCTGGACGATTTTCATCACAAGGTTCGTCCGGCGGAACGGGCGGCGTCCAAGATCGCCGATCAACGGATCGAGGCGCTGGATCATCAGGTCGAGGACTTGCGCGCCTCTGCCGCGCGGGCCACGGGTTTTGCCCAGATGGTCCTGTTGCTGGGAACGCTGGTGACCGCCGTGGCGGGAGGGGCTTCGGGCTTTCTGATCATCCGGCGCAGCGTGGTGATCCCGCTCCATGATCTGCGCGGGGCAATGGGGGAACTGGCCGCTGGACGCACCGATCGGGCCATTCCCTATATCGACCGCGCCGATGAAGTGGGGCAGATGGCCCGCTCCATGGCCACGTTCCGCGATCAACTGGCCGAGGCCGAGCGCGCCAAGGACGCGCAGGCCGAGTTGATCGTCGCCAGCGTTGGCAATGGGCTGGATGCTCTGGCGCGCGGGGATCTGTCGGCCCGCGTCGATGCGGAGCTGGAGGGCCGGTTTGCCAAGCTGCGCAGCGATTTCAACAATGCGCTGGGCGCGATCGGGCAAGCCATCGGCGCCGTCAGCGACGCCAGCGCGGGCATCAATGGCGGCGCGGTGGAAATCAGGCAGGCCTCCGACGATCTGGCCCAACGCACCGAGCAGCAGGCCGCCAGTATCGAGGAAGCCTCGGCCGCGCTGGACGAAGTGACCGAGGGCGTGCGCCAGACCGCCGATGGCGCTCAGGCTGCCAACACCGCGATCAGCCAGACCGAGGCCCAGGCCAACGAGGGCAAGGATGTGGTCGGCAAGGCGGTGGAAGCCATGGCGGGCATCGAGCGTTCGTCGCAGGAAATCGCCCAGATCGTTACCGTCATCGACGGCATCGCCTTTCAAACCAACCTGCTGGCCCTCAACGCCGGTGTGGAGGCCGCGCGCGCGGGGGATGCGGGCAAGGGCTTTGCCGTGGTCGCCAACGAGGTGCGCGCTCTGGCCCAGCGGTCGGCCGAGGCGGCTGCGGGCATCAAGCGCCTGATCGAGGCCAGCGGCGCCGAGGTCGAGCATGGCGTCCAGCTTGTCGGGCGCTCTGGTGAAGTGTTTGAGCGCATTGTCGCCCAGGTGACGGGTGTAGCCGGTCTGGTGGCGGGCATATCTGATCTGTCGAAGCAACAGGCCACCAATCTGCAACAGGTCAATGCCACGGTCCGCTCCATGGATCTGACCACCCAGCAAAATGCGGCGATGGTCGAAGAGGCCAATGCCGCCGCGCGCGGTCTGACCGAGGAGGCCAAGCGCCTTGATGATCTGGTCGCCCGGTTCCGTCTGAAGGGTGGGCACAGAGAGGCAGCGTCACGACCAACCAGCCGCTGGGCGGCTTAGCTGGCCATTCACCGGGCCGCAGTCTATCCTTGACGGCGGCGGGTTGGCGCTGCGTTTCTGCCGCTGCGTGAAACGGGCAAGGAGGATGCTGTGAAGGTAGGGATTGTCGGTTCGGGAATGGTCGGCTCCGCGGCGGGCTATGCTCTGACGCTGCTGGGCGCGGCGGCCGAGATCGTTTTTGTGGATCACAAGGCGGAGTTGGCCATCGCGCAGGCCGAGGATATCGGCCACGCGGTGCCTTTCGTGCATCCCTGCCGGGTGTCGGCGGGGGATTATGCGGCGCTGGCTGGGGCTGGCGTGGTCATTCTGGCGGCGGGTGTGCCGCAAAAGCCGGGGGAAAGCCGCCTCAGCCTGCTCGCCCGCAATGCCGAGGTGTTTGGCGAGGTTTGCGCGCAGGTGGTGGCCGCCGCGCCCGATGCGCTGCTGGTGGTGGCCTCCAACCCGGTCGATATCATGACCATGGTGGCCCAGCGCGCCTCCGGCCTGCCGCCAGAGCGGGTGATCGGATCGGGCACGATCCTCGACACCGCCCGCTTTCGGCAATTGCTGGCCAGCCATCTGGGTGTGGCGGCGCAATCGGTGCACGCGACCGTGCTGGGCGAACATGGCGACAGCGAGGTTCTGGCCTGGTCCGCCGCGCATGTCGGCGGCAAGCCGCTGGCGGAATGCGCCGACATGCTGGGTGTGGAGATCACCGATGCGGTGCGCGCCCGGATCGACGACGGCGTGCGCCGCGCGGCCTATCGCATTATCGCGGGCAAGGGGGCGACGTGGTATGGCATAGGCGCTGGCCTTGCCCGGATCGTTCAGGCCATCCGCGATGATCAGCGCACGGTGCTCACCGTCTCGATACGCATGGCGCAGGTCGCCGGGGTGGAGGACATCGCGCTCAGCCTGCCCCGCATTGTGGGCGCCGCCGGGGTGGTCGCCACGCTGTCGCCCAGCCTCTCACCCCAGGAGCATCTGGCGCTCCAGCATTCCGCCCAAGTGCTGAAGGAGGCCGCGCGGGGCCTGTGGTAGGCAACCGCCATCCGCTTCTTTTGTCTTCACACACGGCTTGTTGCGTTTTCCCCTTGCGCCCGCCCCGGTGCAAACATAAGGGCTTGAGCGGTTCGGGGAGTAGCGCAGCCTGGTAGCGCATCTGCTTTGGGAGCAGAGGGTCGTAGGTTCGAATCCTATCTCCCCGACCAATTCCTCCGATGTTTGGCCATACGCTCGCGCTACAGGTGGAAGTCCGCAGCGCTGAGGGAGGTGATGCCCTTGAGCACAATGGCGAAATCCGCTACGCCATCGCCGTTCATGTCGCCATAGACATAGGTGTTGCCGCCCGTCACATCATAGCGCAATTCCCCGGCCACCTTGTCGAAGGCGTGCTGGCCGATAAAGGTGAAGAGATCCATTCTCGATACGGTCAGCTTGTTGGCATCGACTTGGCTCAGGTCAATGATGTCATTGCCATGTTTGAAATTGTTGATGGTGTTGGTGGAATAGGTCGCCAGATCGGCAGATACAAAGCGGAAGACGTCGTGCCCGCTGCCCGCTGTCATGGTGTTGTTGCCCGTGCCCCCATCAATGATGTCATTGCCCGTGCCGCCCGTGATGGTGTCATCCCCAGCGCCGCCAAGCAGCGTGTTATTGCCGCCGCCGCCGGTGATTGTGTCATTGCCGTTGCCACCGTCGATGTAATCGTTGCCCGCTCCACCTTGCAGAGTATCATTGCCATCCAGGCCATAAAGTGTGTCATTGCCAGTCCCGGCAACGATCCGGTTGTCGAGCGCGTTGCCGCTCACCGTTAGGTCGGCGGTGCCCATCAGGCGCATGTTTTCCACGTTGTCAGGCAATGTGTAGTTCACATAGGTGGCCACCGTGTCGGTGCCGCCGTTGGCTGCCTCGATCACATAGGTGTTTGTGCTATGCACCGTATAGGTGTCATCGCCAGACCCCCCCACCAGATAGGTGATCCCGGTGGCCTGCCCGATCAGCGAATCATTGCCAGCGCCGCCCTCGATAATCGAGTTGCCAGTCCCGTTCCCCCACAACGTATCCGCGCCGGATGTCCCCTCAATCCGGTGAAAGACCGTGCCATCCAACGTGATCTGGGTGTCGGTGACGGAAATTCCGAATTCGGATCGCATCGCATCGCCTGTGGCGCCCTGCTCATACAATACCGTGGGATGGGCCAGCAGCCAGTCGTACACCAGTTGCTTCTCGCTCGCGGCGGTTGAGGTGCCATACAGGACATTACCATTGCTGCCGACAACCGAGGCGGTTCCGTTCGAATTCAGGAAAGTCGTGGCGGTGTTGTCGGAAAAACTCATCGTTGCCGATGCCCAGACCGTTATCCAGGATGTCTGGCCGGGATAGCCCACCACAGTGTTGCCGGTCGCCGAACCGCTGTCCACGCCAAGAATGGAAATGCCGTTGTAAAGGCCGCCGAGGATCTCGTTATTGGTGATTGTGACGTTGTGAAAGGGCAGATTTCCCACCTCATCGCGCATGAAGATACCCTGGATCGGGGCACCCGTGCCGCGCACGACCAGATTGCTGTCGATGGTGATGTTGGAGGCCGAGGTGGTGGTGTTGGTGGTCCAGAACTGGATCGCATCGGGATGGTCACCGGTGGCAGGATGAAAGTCCGTGAAGGTGTTTTGCGAGATCACGACATCACTGTTGCCGCCGCCACGGATGCCGTCCGTGCGGATATCGTGGAAATTGTTATTGGAAATAGTGAGGCCGGTATCATTCAGAATGTTGATACCAAATTGCGAATCGTGAAAATTGCTGTTGGTCACGGTCACATTCGTGCTGGACCGGATCAGCAGGGGGCCGCTCGCCTCTGCGGAGCCAAGCCCGACTACACTGTGAACATCCAGATGATCGAGAACGATGTTGCTGGAACCCTGAACGGTAAAGCCAAACAGCTTGGTGGGGTTCAATTCCGAAAATTCGAGATTGGAGAAGGTCAGGCCGCTACTGTTTTTCACCATCAGGTCGGTGAGGACTGCCGGCTTGGAGGCATTCGTCGATGTAATGGTCACATTGCTGGCAAAATTCAGGTTGGACAGGTTGACGCCTGAATAATTGCCGGAGGCAAGGCTGATCGTGTCGCCACCGGAAGCCTTGGAGAGTGCGGACAATAGATCCTTGGTCGTGCTGACGTAAAAAGTCGTCATTCAAAGCCTCCTCGCGGGCGGTCCGGGCAAACAGTACTGCCTCTGGCCTAGGCTGAAGGGGTAGATCAGCCGCTAACATGCCTGGTAAATGGCGGGTCAAGCATGTTATTGATAGCAATGATGAAAATACTTATTGGTATTCGTGTCTGTATCTTCATTGCGAGAAAATATACCACGTTTTGGGTGTGAACGCTGCCCGGTTCCTGTTTCCCGATGCCCAACGGGCCATTCCGCACCGGCCAGCTTGTTCCCGGTTGAGTTAGGCCGGGCGACCGGCATATAGGGGGCAAATTCGGTCACACTGTCAGGATTACCAAACCTTCATGCGCCCTCTTGTCCTTGCCCGCTGCCTTGTGGCGGTCGTTGCGGCCTTTGGCCTTACTCCCACCGCCCAGGCCGCGCCCGAGGCGCCCTCCGCCGATGCCCGCCTGCTGGCCGACGTGCCCGCCAAAACGGGGAAGGTGGCGCTGACTTTTGACGATCTGCCGGGGCTGAGCCTGTTTGCCGACCAGCCCTATGTGGATTACCTCAATGAAATACTGGTGCGCGGGCTAAAGCGGCATCATTTGCCAGCGACGGGCTTTGTCAACGAATCCAAGCTGGACGCGATCATCCGCCCGCGCCAGATCGCCAATCTGCAACGCTGGCTGGATGCGGGCAATGATCTGGGCAACCACACGTTCAGCCATGAATCGCCCAATGACCTTGGCGCTGCGGGCTATATTGCCGACATTGCCAAGGGCGAGCCGGTGACGCGCGATCTGATGGCCGCGCGCCACAAGACCATGCACTATTTTCGCCACCCCTATCTGGAAACCGGCTTTCCCGAGGCGGTCAAGCGCGCCATTGATCAGTGGTTGGTCGAGCATCACTACACCATCGCCCCGGTGACGATTGACGCCGATGACTGGGAATTTGCCGAACCGTATGATGATGCGATCTCGCGCCATGATGCCCCGCGCGTGGCGCGCATTCGCCGCCAATATCTGGAGTATACCGAGCGCACCATCGCCTGGTATCAAAGGTCCTCCGACGCGGTGTTCGGGCGCCAGATCGCCTTTGTCATGCTGCTGCACGACACGCGGCTGAATGCGGACAGCATCGACGAACTGGCCGCGATTCTCAAGCGTCGCCGCCTGAAGGGTGTCAGTCTGGACGAGGCGATGCGCGATCCGGCCTATCGCCTGCGCGATCCCTATACCGGCAAAGATGGCATCGACTGGCTGGAGCGCTGGTCGGACGAGCAGCACAAAACCATGCCCTGGGCGCTGTGGCGCGATCCGCCCAAGCAGATCGAGGACGAATACGAACGCAACAACCACGATCGCCATTGATCATGGCGGCGGCATCGCGCTTCCCTGAGGGGAGGCCGGTGCCGCCGGGCGATCAGCTCTTGCGCTCGTTGGCCAGCACCGCCGCGACCGAGGCGGCCACCACCAGCACGATGGCCAGCCATTGCTGCGACGACAGCCGCTCGCCCAGCAGCAGGCCGCCCGCCAGCGCCCCCACCGCCGGTTCAATGCTGACCAGCACGCCAAAGCGGTTGGCGGGAATGGCTTTGAGCGCGAAGATTTCCAACGAATAGGGGATCGAGCTGGACAGGAAAGCCGCCGCCAGTCCCACCACGATCAGCGAGGGCGAGAGCAGCAGCGCTCCCTCGGCATGGATGCCGATGGGCACCACGATCAGCGCCGCCATCGTCATGCCCAGCGCCACCGCCTGGCCGCCCGGCATCGCCTTGGTCTGCTTGCCAAAGACGATATACAGCCCCCAGAACACCCCGGCGCCCAGCGCATAGCCAACCCCCACCGGGTCCAGCGTCTGATGCGCGGCATGGATCGGCAGCAACAGCGCCAAGCCCGCCGCCGCCAGCCCCACCGCCACGAAATGCATCGCCCGGCGCGCATGGATCAGCGAAACGGTGAGCGGGCCAATGAACTCTATGGCAATGGCCAGCCCCAGCGGGATCGTGCGCAGCGCCATGTAGAAGCTGAGGTTCATCAGGCCCAGCACCGCGCCATAGCGCATGGTGGCCAAGAGATTGGCGCGCGAGAGCGGATAGCGCCACGGGCGAAACACCACCAGCACGATCAGCGCGGAAAAGCCCACGCGGTAGGCGGCGGTGCCCTCGGCCCCGATCTGGGGAAAGAGTTGCTTGGCAAAGGACGTGCCGATGCAAAACGACAGGATGGAGCCGAGCAGCGCCAGATAGGGCAGGGCGCGCGTCAGGGGCGACACAGGGACAGAGTGCGAATGCGAGGTCATGGAATAGTTATAACCAGAGCGCGCTGGCGGAGGGCGGCGATTTCAGGCAATAAATGCCGGAAATCGTCAGGCGGGCAGGGCATATGGTGGAAATCGTCGAAATTGATCAGTTTGACCAGCGAATCCTCGCCATCGTGCGGCGCAACAATCTGGAACCGGCCCGCTCCATCGCGCAGCAGGTCGGCCTGTCGGAAAGTTCTGTGCTACGGCGTTTGCGGCATTTGCGCGCGGCGGGGGTGATTGTGGCGGATGTCGCGCTGATCGATCCGGCGCGGCTGGCCCCCTCGATCACCATTCACGTGCTGGTGGAACTCAACCAGTCGGGCCTGCGCCAGGAACAAGTCTTTGCCGCCAAGCTGGATCAGCGCCCCGAGGTGATTGGCGCGTGGAATGTCACCGGGCGCACCGATTTCCTGCTGACGGTCGCGGTGCCTTCGATCGAGGCCTATCAGCGTTTTTCGGATGAGGTGCTGGCCTCGGACGACAATATTCGCGGCCTTGAAACGCTGGTATCCCTGCGCGAAATCGTGCGGCCCAATCCGTTGCAGGCGGGCCTGCCGCAATAGGCCAGCGTCAGCGCCGGGCGCGGCGGGCGTAGCGGGAGCGCAGCGCCATGCCGATCACGCCAAATCCGCCGATCATCATCCACCACGTGGAAGGCTCGGGCATGGCGCTTGCGGAAACGCCCGAGCCGCTAAAGCCCTGGCTGCCAAAATCAGCGGCACTGCTGGAGCAATTGTTGGACACGGCGTTGCTGTCCATGGTGACGGCGGCGTTCAGGGCGATGGCTCGGCCGCAGGCGATGGTTGCGCCATGATTGAGGGTGATGCTCTGGTTGGCCAGAATGTTGCCGGAAAAACTGCTGCCGGTTCCCAGCGTCGCGGAACTTCCGACATCCCAGTAGATGGCGCTGTCGGGGCCGCCATTCAGGACGGTAATGGTTGATCCGCTGGCCGTGGTCAGCGTCGATCCGATCAGGAACACAAAGCGCGAGGCGGGATTGTTGGCGAAATTGAGGGTGAGTGTGCCGGTAAGTTGCGCCGAACTGCTCAAGCTGTAGACGCCGGG
>Ga0302262_10000331_pt1 | contig 19170 bp, 18 predicted proteins | sample II_Fen_E3_4_FD_194557 | JGI IMG/M metagenome (GOLD analysis project Ga0302262, IMG submission 194557) | Peat permafrost microbial communities from Stordalen Mire near Abisko, Sweden - II_Fen_E3_4 | ecosystem: Environmental > Terrestrial > Soil > Wetlands > Permafrost | place: Sweden: Abisko...
AATGGAATTGATGATATCGGTTTTATTGCATAAAATGGATGATACTGAATGGAGTATGGAAGAATTATCACCCATCAAAAACATTGAAATTATGGATATAACTTCAAAATATTCGGCTTTAGGAGCAAATATCATTCTCAGCAATGATAAAAAATATGAAGTAGATTTTATTGATATTGATGGATACAGATCCTGTTAATCATGCTTTGTATAAATTGAAAACTTAATATTCAAAATGTACTCACTATTGGATTAAGAATTGTCAATCAATTCCTTTTAAAAACAAGAGAAATATTGTAATCATAAGCTTTAAATGGTTGATTATTTGAAGTTCATTAATACAAGATTATGTTTAGTACAGATGATCTAATGTCCGGTTTTTTCATTGCGTCTTAAGCTGAAATTAATCTTGCAAAGGAATTTTAGTGCATTTTATAAAGTTATTCAGTTTTGTACTCAAATGAATATCATCTACAAAAAAAACTCTATGTGTTTGGGAAAAAGATTTTATATCAGCTTCTGGTTTGCCATAAACAACAATTTTAAGTGACATGTATTTATGTGATTAACTTTAATATGAATTGCTTTGTATTATGACAAAGTTAAGGATTTCAATTTTTTCATTTTTGATTATTTGTAGCTTATCCCTCAAAAAGAAGCAGCATTACTTTTATTTTCAGTGGCGATGTCATGAAAAAGTAATTCTGTTTTTTTTTAATTTTTATAAGTCAAGCTTTAAATGTAGTTGAATCAACAAGAGTGTTAACAGTACTTTGAATATTTCTTATTCATCATTGTAATTATAAATGATGATAGGATCGGTTGTAAGCAAATCCTGCTGTTCGAACTGAAGTCTATAGTTTGTAAAGTATTGTATCATTTTTTTTTTTTTGTTTTTTTCAACAGGATTAAAATTCTCCATACTTTTTTTTGTTTTAAATAACTCGTTTGCAACCGACTATTTAAAAAAGTTTAAGCCCGGATTTCCACTTTGTTGATTGCCTTATTTTTCTTACCTTTGCACTCTTATTTCAAAAACAATTAATCAATCAGAACAATATGTTTGAATCTCTTAGTGAAAGACTGGAACGGTCGTTTAAGATCCTGAAAGGGGAAGGTAAGATTACCGAGATAAACGTGGCAGAAACGCTCAAGGACGTACGTAAAGCCTTGTTGGATGCTGATGTTAACTACAAAATAGCCAAATCATTTACAGAGACAGTAAAAGAAAAAGCCATTGGTCAGAATGTACTCACTTCGCTGAAACCAAATCAGTTGATGGTGAAAATTGTTCACGATGAACTGGCTGAACTTATGGGTGGACAGAGTGTGGACATAAACCTCAAAGGCTCACCAACCGTGATTTTAATGTCCGGGTTGCAAGGCTCGGGTAAAACCACTTTCTCAGGTAAACTGGCTAATCTTCTTAAAACTAAACGTGGTAAAAACCCCCTCTTAGTAGCATGTGATGTGTATCGTCCTGCTGCCATTGAGCAATTAAAAGTTATAGGTGAACAACTTCAGATACCGGTTTATGCTGATTTGGAAAGCAAGAGTCCGGTAGCAATTGCCGAAGCTGCTATTAAATATGCAAAACTTCATGGAAATGATGTAATCATCGTGGATACTGCCGGACGTTTGGCAGTAGATGAAATGATGATGAACGAAATTGCAGCCATTAAAAAGGCCCTGCAACCTCAGGAAATTCTGTTTGTGGTGGATGCCATGACAGGACAGGATGCCGTGAATACAGCTAAAGAATTTAATGACCGGCTTAATTTCGATGGCGTAATCCTCACAAAACTTGATGGAGATACCCGTGGTGGTGCTGCTTTATCGATTCGTTCTGTTGTCAATAAGCCAATTAAATTTGTTGGTACAGGTGAAAAGATGGATGCATTGGATGTGTTCTATCCTGAACGTATGGCCGATCGTATTTTAGGAATGGGTGATATTGTTTCGTTAGTGGAACGTGCCCAGGAACAATATGACGAAGAAGATGCCCGCAGACTGCAAAAAAGAATTGCAAAAAATCAATTTGATTTCAATGACTTTATCTCCCAGATACAGCAAATCAAAAAGATGGGTAATATCAAAGACCTTGCTGCCATGATTCCAGGTATGGGAAAGGCATTGAAAGATGTGGAAGTCGGTGATGATGCCTTCAAAGGAATAGAGTCCATCATTCATTCAATGACTCCTCATGAGCGCGAAAATCCGGCTCTTTTAAACGGAAGCCGTAAAATTCGTATTGCTAAAGGTAGTGGTACGACCATTGTAGATGTGAATCGTTTACTGAAACAATTTGAACAAACCAGCAAAATGATGAAAATGGCTACAGTCAGTCAGGGTAAACTGAAAGTGGGTAAACACAGATAAATGCATTTACAATTTGTTTATTTACAATTTATAAATTAAGCCGGACACGGAACGCTGAACTTCAAACCTTTCAAACCTTTCAAACTCTTCAAACAATAACAACATGTATAAGATCATAGATGGCAAGGCCATATCCGAACAAATAAAATTAGAAATTGCAGAAGAAGTAAAAACGATCGTTGCCTCTGGTAAAAGGGCTCCTCATTTAGCTGTTATCATTGTCGGACACGATGGAGGTAGTGAAACGTATGTGGCTCATAAAGTAAAATCATGTTTGCAGGTAGGGTTTAAATCAACAAAGGTCACTTTTGAAGCCGATATTACCGAAGCTGAATTACTTGCCAAAGTTGATGAAATGAACAAAGACATCAGTTTGGATGGTTTTATTGTACAACTTCCATTACCTAAACATATATCAGAACAAAAAGTCATTGAGGCAATCGACTACCGCAAAGATGTTGATGGATTTCATCCTGTGAATGTAGGACGATTGGTCATTGGATTGCCCTGTTATGTTTCCGCGACGCCTTCCGGTATTTTAGAACTCATTAAACGATACGAAATACCTACTGTAGGTAAAAACTGTGTGGTCATAGGACGCAGCAATATTGTCGGTAAACCGGTGGCATCTCTCATGATGCAAAAAGGATATCCCGGTGATGCTACAGTCACAGTATGTCACAGCCGTACAAAGAACCTGAAAGAAATATGTCTTCAGGCCGATATTATTATCGCTGCATTAGGTCAACCTGAATTCCTGACCGGTGATATGGTGAAAAATGGTGCTGCAGTAATTGATGTTGGAACAACTAGAGTCCCTTCCGACAAAACCAAATCAGGATTTCGTCTGAGTGGTGATGTTAAATTTGACGAAGTAGCTCCTAAATGTTCTTTTATAACACCTGTTCCGGGTGGAGTAGGACCAATGACTATCGTTTCGTTACTAAAAAACACGTTGTTGGCTGCAAAAGGGGAAATCTATTAAAGAATTTACCATTTTTTCATTTACTATTTAGAATTGCTTCACATACCATACTGTATGCAAACATCAATTCAATAAAGTAGTAAAATACAGATTACAGAAATGATCTTAAATAGTAAATGACTAAATAGTAAATAGAAATGGCTTTATTTTACGTTCCAACTTTATCTTCCGGCAATGTTCTTTCAGAAGAAGAATCACAACATGCTGTCAAAGTGCTGCGGTTGCAGGTTGGTGAAGTTATAACGGTCGTTGATGGTACAGGAGGATTTTATAATGCGAAAATTATAAACCCACACCCAAAACATTGTACGTTTGAGATTACCTCCACTATTCTTGAATATGGAAAGCGTGATTACCGTTTGCATATCGCCATTGCACCTACCAAAAATATAGAACGCATTGAATGGTTTATCGAGAAGGCCACTGAAATTGGAATTGATGAAATAACTCCGGTTATTTGCCGTTTTTCCGAACGTAAAATTATAAAAGCCGAACGTCTCGATAAAATTATTGTTTCGGCTTCCAAACAATCTGTTAAAGCCTATTTCCCTAAATTGAATCCCCTGTGTACTTTTGATGAGTTGTTAAAACAATATTCTGCATCCCAACTGTTTATTGCCCATTGTTATGAGGAAGAAAAGAAACAATTACAAAAAGAAATTGTCAAATCTTCTGATGTATTGATATTAATCGGACCAGAGGGTGATTTTAGTAAAGAAGAAGTACAAAAAGCCATATCTGTAGGATTTATCCCTGTTTCGCTGGGAAACAGCCGCCTGCGTACAGAAACTGCCGGTGTGGTAGCCTGCCATACGGTATGTCTTAGGAATGGGGAATGAGGGATGAGGAAAGAGGTAAGAAAGTAAGAGGTAAGAAAGTAAGAGGTAAGAAAGTAAGAGGTAAGAAAGTAAGAGGTAAGAAAGTAAGAGGTAAGAAAGTAAGAGGTAAGAAGGATAATCATAAAATACCAAATAACCAATCAACTTAATCAACCAATTAACTTAATTAACCAATCAACCAATCAACCAATTAACTTAATCAACCAATCAACCAATCACCCTCTTGTAAATACAAGTTTCTTTTCAGAAGACAGACGTGAATTGTACCAATATCCATCGGCATTAAACCCTTTCAGGTCTTCCACATTTTCAATCCTGTTTTGAATTACATACCTGACCATCATGCCACGTGCTTTTTTAATATATACCACTATTGGTTTATAGGTATCGTTTTTATTCTCCAGAAAATCAAAATCAATCACTTCTGCTTTTAGTTTGCGGCGGTTGATTGATTTAAAGTACTCCCCTGATGCCAGGTTAAGCAATACCAGTGGTCCACCTGAAGCCAGTACCGATTCATTTAAAGTCTGCGTTATACGGTCTTTCCAAAATGCATATAAATCATTTCCTTCATTGGTCTTCAATTTAGTACTTACATCAAGCCGGTAAGGCTGAATAAGGTCGAGTGGGCGAAGTGAGCCGTAAAGACCTGAAAGTATCCTCAAATGAGATTGCAGGTAGTCGAAGTCTCCTGGAGAAAAACTTTTAGCATCCAGCCCGTGGAATACTTCACCATTGAATACAAAGACGGTTTGTTTTGCATTTTTTGTAGTGAATGGAACCTGCCAGTTGAAATGCCTGTCTGCATTGAGTTTTGCCAGATTCGAATTGATATCGAGTAATTCCGCCAGTTCAGTTCGTGATAACTGTTTGATTTTAGATACCAGTATCTCTGCTTCAGCCAAAAATTCAGGTAAAGTATAATCTTTTACAAAATGCTGAGGAGAGAAGTTTTGAATTTTAGCTGGAGAAAGGAGTAGGAGCATGGCTTGATAGGTTGATGTATTGAATGGATAATGTGATAAGTTGATGTAAAAATGTCAAAAAGAGATAATTTTCATAGAAAATAATTTGTATTTGATATCAGAAAATTTTGATCCCCAAAACCGTTTGCTTTTGAATTTTCAGTTGTAAAAGGATTCATAAATTTCGAAGTAAATATATCTAATTTTATTCAATAAAATGATGATTGTGTCTCAGAATTAGACACAATATAAAATTTATTTCCCCGCAACCGAACTTTTTAAAATAAAACGGACTCACCCTAAGGGCAAGTCCGTCATATAATTTAAAGATATAGTGTCTGTTATAACATTAATTTTCCTTGTTCGTAACGTAAAGTGTGAGTTGGCTGATCACATACTTCGGTAGGTCCGTAGTATTGAATTGGTCCCGGATAAATATAGCTCATATTCTCACTGGCCCATTCTTCACGAACAGATTCATAATATTTAAACGGAGCTCCATCCAGTTGAACCAATGCTTTTTGAATCACCGGTTTCATTTTTCCGTTGCGGCGTTCCATATTCATCATCATCGTGATGGGCACACCACCGGCAATCCAATCATTGGCAGGAGCCGTCAGGTTGCGGATGGAAGCCATATATCCGGTTCTGCCTTCGTTGATTAAAACCGAAGCTGTATAACCAAGTGAATACGTGTAATCAGCATCAAAGTTTGAAGGAATAGCACAACGTCCTTCATAACCAAAGAAATGGTTAATGGCTGAGAATTTGCCTTTGTATTCTCCTTCTGCCTTTAATTGAGCCAGACGTTTTGCGACCATTTCGATCAGCAGTTTTTCTGTTTCAATCAAAGATACCTGAACATTTCCATGAGGGTCACGGTCCAGTGTTAACTGCCGGGCTATCCCTTTAGGTAATCCACGATACAACTTGGTACTTTCAGGAGTTAGCATGCCTTTTACATATTCACGTTTTTCTTCGTCTGTATTCAACGCAACAAAATCTTCATTATCCGAAAGTAATTCGTTCAGTTCGGAAATCAGAATTTTCATAGCAGGAATAAATTCAATTAATCCTTCAGGAATTAGTATAGTACCAAAATTAAGTCCGTGTTTTGCACGGTTAACTACGATTTTTACGATATTATTGACAATATCATACAACGTCATATTCTTAGCTTCTACTTCTTCTGATACAATACAAATGTTCGGTTGACTTTGTAAAGCACATTCCAATGTAATATGCGAAGCCGAACGTCCCATGAGCCGGATAAAATGCCAGTATTTTTTAGCTGAATTGGCATCCCGCTGAATGTTTCCGATTAATTCGGAATATACTTTACACGCTGTATCGAAACCAAAAGATGTTTCTATCATTTCGTTTTTCAAATCACCATCAATTGTTTTTGGACAACCGATTACTTGAATGCCTGAATTATTTTGGGAGTAATATTCTGCCAGAACACATGCATTGGTGTTGGAGTCATCGCCACCGATAATTACAATCGCTTTAATCCCCAGTTTTTTACAGATTTCGGTTCCTTTTTCATACTGCCACTCTTCTTCAAGTTTGGTACGTCCGGAACCTATAATGTCGAAACCACCTGTGTTGCGGTATTCATCCACGATTTCTTTTGTAAGTTCAATATAATCATGATCAACCAACCCGATTGGACCTCCCAAAAAACCGTACAGCTTATTGGCAGGGTTCAAGGCTTTTAATCCATCATACAATCCGCTTATAACATTGTGACCCCCGGGAGCCTGACCACCGGATAAGATAACACCTACACCAATGACAGCATTCTCTTTTTTAGTGCTTGGTTCAATAGTAAGTAAGGGCATTCCATACGTATTAGGAAACAAAGTTTTGATTTCATTCGTGTCGGCTACCGATTCAGTAGCATTACCAACCTTCAAAATAACATTGCCTTTAAGTGCTGCCGGCAATTTTGGCTGATAGCTTGCACGTGCAATTTGCAACGGACTTTTCGTTATTAATTTCATAAAAATAATATAGTTTGATGTTTGTTATTGTCATTGATTTTTATAACTGCAAAATTAATCCTTTTTTTTGGAAACCACAATTAAATAAATCAGTTTCATTTTACGTTTTTATTGTACCTTTATCTTATAAAATGAAATCATTTCAGTATAATTATTAACTTCATTGTTGATCACATTCTGCGTGAACCAATTGTTTTCGTATTAATTTTTCAGAACACTTGCCGGAATGCATTATTTACACTACCTTTGCGCCCGAATTAAAAACAACTATACGTTGTGAGTAAAATATCCGCACACACTGCATTAACCATTGCAGGCTGCTTATCTGAGGGTACACGTTTTGGAAAAACGAATGAAACCCGAATCCACTTTTGTTCTTTACCGGACAAAAGTATTATGAGGGTTCCATGAGATGTTGGTAATTGATCAACTCATTCTCATGAAATAATCGCCGGATTACTACTCGAAACGTGTACTAAAAACAACAAAATGACATTTAAAGAATTGAATTTGAAGGACGATATCTTATCGGCCATCGAAGAGCTGGGCTATGAATCTCCTATGCCCGTACAGGAAAAAACTATCCCGTTCATGTTGGAACAAACTGCCGATTTAGTGGCACTGGCTCAAACAGGAACAGGTAAAACAGCAGCTTTCGGGTTGCCGGTGTTGAACTTAATAGATGCAACCCGCAAACAAACACAGGCACTGGTCCTTTCACCAACACGTGAATTATGTATCCAGATCGCCAACGACCTAAAAGGGTATTCCAAAAACATGCGTGGCATGCGTATCGTTCCCGTATACGGTGGCGAAGATATCCGCACGCAACTCCGTCAGTTGGATACCGCTCCACAAATCATTGTGGCAACTCCGGGCCGGTTGATCGACCTGATTGAACGTGGAAAAGTAGAATTGGGAGCCATTGATTTCCTGATCCTTGATGAAGCAGACGAAATGCTGAACATGGGTTTCAAGGAAGATATTGAAACAATCCTTCAACGTACACCCGATACCCGTCGTACCATGCTCTTTTCGGCTACTATGCCTAAAGAAATTGCGAATATCGCAAAACGGTACATGAAGAATTACGAAGAAATTACCGTTGGAACTAAGAATGCCGGTGCAGAAAACGTAGAACATATCTATTATGTTTCTCAGGCCAGACAACGTTACATGGTACTTAAACGTATTGTGGATATGAATCCGGACATTTATGGAATCGTATTTTGCCGTACCCGTATGGAAACAAAGGAAGTGGCCGATAAATTAATGCACGATGGTTACAGTGCCGACGCACTTCATGGCGACCTTTCACAGGCTCAACGTGACACCGTAATGCAAAAATTCCGTATCCGCAATATTCAGTTGCTGGTTGCTACCGATGTGGCAGCACGTGGTTTGGATGTAAGTGACCTGACTCACGTTATCAATTACAACTTACCTGATGATGTGGAAATTTATACTCACCGTAGCGGTCGTACTGGTCGTGCCAATAAAAAAGGGGTGGCTGTATCAATTATCCATTCAAAAGAGAAATTTAAAATCAAAGACATAGAGCGCATGCTCCATAAATCCTTTGAACAACAACAAATCCCTAACGGACTTGAAGTTTGTAAAAAACAATTGTTCTATATGATCGACCGCATGGAACATGTGGAAGTAAGTGAAGAACAGATTGAGACATACATGCCTCAAATCATGAAACAACTGGAATACCTTACCAAAGAAGAACTTCTGAAACGTTTCGTTTCGTTGGAATTCAATCGTTTCCTGAGTTATTATAAGAATGCCGAAGATTTGAATCTTCCTGAACGTAGTGAACGTGGAGAAAGAGGTGATCGTGGTGAAAGAGGTGAACGTGGATCGAAACCGGGTGGCCGTATTCGTCTGAAAATGAATGTTGGTGAGAAGGAAGGAATTGATCCAAAACGTTTGTTGGGTATCATCAACGATGTTACCGGTGACAAATCCATTAATATCGGATCCATTGAAGTGACTAATAAATTTACATTCTTTGATGTGTTTGCCGATCAGCTCGATCAGGTTGTTACTGCTTTTGCCGGACAATCGGAAGTAGAAGTAACGGAAGCTAAAGGAAGCCGAACTTTCGAAGGTGGTGGTAGCCGCAAACCGGAATATCGTCCCCGTTCAGGTGGAAGCTCAAGTTCATATTCAGGTGGCGGATATCGCGGTGGTGACCGTAGTTCAAGTAGCCGTCCTTCTGAATCAGCTGGTGGCGAAAAACCATGGCGTAACCGTGATGCAAGTGATCGCGGCAGCAGCCGTTCTTCAGCAGCCGGAAGCAGCGAACGCAGAAGCGGATCTTCGTACAAAGGAGGAAGCTCTTCGTATAAGAAAAGATCGTAAATTATCATATAATCCAGTAAAACGGATAATTCAGAAATGGGTTATCCGTTTTTGTTTAAATCAAAACGGATGATTCATCTTTGAACCATCCGTTTCTTTTATTATTGAACTATTTAATTATCTCATCTCTCATAAAGAAGATCTAATATAATCAGGACGAACTGTTGAAAGAATCTGATCTGATTTTTTTAATATAAAAGCATCGTTTTAGAAATAGCATTCAATTTGATAATTTGTCCTGATATGTAAAAATACCAAACTGAATAGTATTCTTTTTCCCCTCATAAATATTATCCCTGATGATTAAGTTGATCAACTGACCTGAAATAATTTTCAACCCATTGAACCATTTGTTTGTCGGTCATGACATCTGCCGATTCAACCGACAATAAATGCGAATGTATTTGTGGATATTTGCACATTAGTGTTTCAAATTCTTTTTTTATCAGTGATGGACCGAATAATACAAATTCATCGACATCTTTGATCCCCTGAAGGATAATCTTGAAGAATTGTTGCTTCACATTTTTTAATTTGTGCATGTTTTTTATCTCTGTACTGTAATGTTGAATCCCTGATCGGGCAAACTCTTTTGTGTCACCCGGTAACCTGAGTTTTGTCTGAATAGGGGAAGAAATAATCTGATACCTTTCATCTGAAATTTTGGGCGACTTCCTAATCCTTTCTCCCGAACGGGACTGCTGGATATTAGCACGATGTTCAACTCCATTTAAGGATATGATGACAGCCTTTTCTGTATCAATCCATACACCAACTTTTTTTTTCATACGTGTTGATATTAATAAAATTATTACCATGAAAGTTATATTCCGTACTTTTAAATGCGTGTTGAACCTTAAAATATGAATAGAAATCTTCAGATACTGCATTTCAAAGATCACGGTTTATTTATATTCTTCAACAAATGACCTGTGAAAATGTTGATTGTTATTATTCTGTTTTATGTTATTTAACTTCATCTCAGTTCGTATTTCTCAATTTACTATTTGCGGTTATTCTTGGTCAACATTAAGATATGAAGTGTTATACATCCATTTTAAAAGTCGAATTGTAACTAATAAACGCTGATTTAGTAAAAGTTTATTTATTAAATTCAAATCGAATGATTATCTTTGTAGAATAAAATTAAAATATTGATTACAAAGAAAACTTAACGTGCCTGTATATTTTAAAAAATACCCCTGCATACAGGTTATTATAAGTAATCTATCTGATTAAATAAAATTCAACGTGAAACAACCTATTCTTAATGAAGCTAAAAAGGAATATGCAAAAGACATGCATACCTGCGAACATATCCTGAATCAAACGATGATCCGTATGTTTGATTGCGGCCGGTCGTACGATGCACATATAGAAAGAAAGAAGTCAAAATGCGATTACCACATGCCTGAATCTCCTACCGATGATCAGATTATTGTGTTGCAGAATACTGTCAATGAAATTATCAAACAAAATCTGCCTGTTACAATTGAGTTTATGAACAGGGAAGAAGCCGGTAAATTGGTTGACCTTACTAAACTGCCTGAGGATGCCTCTAAAACATTGCGAATTGTACGTGTCGGTGAGTATGACACTTGTGCCTGTATTGGACAACATGTAAAGAATACCTCTGAATTAGGTCGTTTTGAAATCAGAAGTCATGAATTTGATAATGGACGATGGAGGGTGAGGTTTAAATTATACTATTGAAACCCAACCATCAACCCTCAAACTTCATTTATTTTTTCTATCAATGACCGATCAACAAATTCCTGAACCTCAAATGCATAGTAAAGCACCCCGTAGAAGCTGGTGGAACTGGTTCCTTCATTTTAGCAGAAATCTAATTATTCTTTTTTTTATTATCAGCATCGTTTGGGTGATTGTAGCCCGTTTCTTACCGGTTTATCTCACCCCGCTCATGGCGATCCGATCTGTCGAATACCTGTCAAAGGGTGAATTTCCAAAGAATCACAAAACCTGGGTCCCGATCAGTGAAATCTCACCCAACATGGTTCAAGCAGTGGTAGCCTCGGAGGATAACCTGTTCCTGCATCATCATGGTTTTTCGTTCGATGGCATGACAAAAGCATTCGAACACAACATGCAGGGTAAGCGTATCCGCGGTGGAAGCACTATTTCACAACAAACGGCTAAAAATGTATTTCTATTTCCAAACCGCTCCTATGTCCGAAAAGGACTGGAGGCCTATTTCACTGTGCTGATTGAATTGATATGGTCGAAACAGCGTATTATGGAAGTGTATCTCAATGTAATTGAAACAGGTAAGGGTATATATGGAGTGGAAGCAGCTTCTGAAGAATATTTCGGTGTCAATGCCTCTCAGCTTTCCCGATCACAGGCTGCTCTGATCGCAGCATGTCTGCCTAATCCACGACGTTTTAATGCCGGAGATCCATCGGGTTATATCCAACATCGGAAAAACAGCATTGTTGGATTAATGGGTAAAGTAGAACAGGTTAATTTTAATCGGATAAAACCTCTTGTAAAACATAAACATCATCACAGACATCATAAATCATGAAAAAAACAATAGAATATCATGATTGGGGATTAGTGGAATATAACGAAGCCTGGGCAAAGCAGGAGAAAATGTTCACTGCTTCTATCGATAAAAAAATGGATGGAATTCCAACTGATAATTATCTTGTGTTTTGTGAACATCCACATGTCTATACATTGGGTAAAAGCGGTGATCAGCAGAATCTGTTGTTAAACCAAATTCAGCTGCAGGCTCGAAATGCCATCTTTGTTCATTCCAACCGGGGAGGTGATATTACGTACCATGGTCCCGGACAGGTAGTGGGATATCCAATCTTTGATTTAGATAATTTTGATCTGGGACTCAAGCAATATATATTCAGAATTGAAGAAGCCATTATTCAAACCCTCTTACAGTATAAAATCCCTACTACCCGCTTAGATGGTTCAACCGGTGTATGGCTTGGAGTTGATACTCCCGAATGTCGTAAAATATGTGCCATTGGCGTCCGCAGTTCCCACTTTGTTACCATGCATGGTTTTGCACTGAATGTCAATACTCAACTCGAATACTTTAATTACATCAATCCGTGTGGTTTCATCGATAAAGGAGTTACATCAATGGAAAAGGAACTTGGTAAAACTGTCGACATGGTTGAACTAAAATCCAGGTTAAGAGGATGTATCGAAGAACAATTTAGCCGGTAGTTGATAGTCGGTAGTTTGTAGTAGGTAGAAATATGGATGAAGTGGTTCCGGGTATTTGTTCTAAATAATTAATATTATTACTCCCTGGATCACCATTTATAGATTTATCTCTACATCCTTTTCTCTGAAACGGGTGAACTTTATTTTTCTACCTCTACTCATTCCACATTTCTCATTTCTTGTCTTTACTTACTCCTTACCTCTTACCTCTTTTTTCTCATTCCTCACCTCTCATTCCTCATTTCTGTCTTCTTACCTCTAATTTAATTGCCTGCCGACTGTATCACTTTCTGTGCTTCTATTTCAGCCTTAGCGTTGAGATCTATCGCTTTTTTGTTTGCCTCATCCACCAGTTTTTTTGCTGCTACCTGTGCAACCTTTTTCGTAAACGGATTACTTGCTTTCGCCACTAACTGATCACCCTGTGCCTGTGCATCCGATATCAGTTTGTCGCTAAGTTTTTGCGCTTCACTTCTGATCTTTTGTACACGATCCTGAGCATCTTTCAATGCATTTGCCTTTTGTTTATTGACTTCATCAATCACTTTTGTTTTAGCCGCATCTACCTGTTTGTTAACTTCCGTTGCCACTTTTGCTTTTGCGCCCGATACCATGTCGTTCAACATCCCTGACATATCAAGGGAAACTTTCGGCTTGGTGAATGTACCCCCGATTTTCAGTGCTATATTGGAAATTTGTCCCAGTTTATACTTATCGGGCAGTTGCACCTTACCCGTGTAGGCTATAGTTTTATCCAAACCCGTTGAGCCGCTCAGGTTCATTTTGATATTACCCAGTGTGATGTTAAAAGGTTTGGTTGTTAATTCGCCATCTTTTATATCAAAGTTAAGGTTCAGGTCTTTGATATTCGGGTTGGCCAGCTCCGGACGTTTCAGGGTGGATGCCAATGCTGTCAGGGCAGCAACATTCGAGATTCCTACCGATTTGGTGGAAAATGATCCATTGCCTGCCAGGGTTGCCAAATCAGGCATCATGTTGTTTTGCAACAGTGAATTGAATGAAAACTTTGATGAAAACCTGCCCGAAGCACAGCTGAAGATCGGAGCAATCTTCTGCAAAGTCTCCACCTGTTTGAACATTTCAGTGAACACTACATCGTTGATGTTGAGATCGAAATTAACAGTTGGTTTTTTAGGATTGGTGGTACTATATGTTCCGTTCATCAACATGTTGCCGCCAAAAGCCTGTACACCCATATCCTGGAATTTTAAGTTTCCGTCCAAAACTCTCAGAACACCTTTGGCATTGGTAAAATTCATTTTTTCGTATACCAGCTGGTTGAAGCCTGCCTGCATCGTAAAGTCTATATTCTTAGGAATTTCGATCAATGTAAGTGTTGATCCGGAGCTTGATTTGGTTGTTCCACCTGTCATAAAATCGGATGCATTGAAATAGTTCGATTGCAATGTCAATGTACCTTTCAGAGTTTTTTTATGTAAGGCATAGGCTACGAAGTTCTCAAGTTTTCCACTTGCCGACAAATCGTTACGACCGATCTTCATTTTTAGGGTGGTTAAGTCAATATACCGGTTGTTAAAAATCATAGTTGCTTTATTTATAGTAATCTCCTGTGGCAGGGAGCTCGTCTTAGTAGCCAGATTTGTTACATTCATCGACCCGTTGAATGTGAACTTATCATGCTGGTTATTATCGTAGTAGGACATGCGTCCTCCTGCTTTAAGATTCATGTCCAGCAGGCCGTTCATGTTGGTACCCGAAGGCAACGGATAGAGTTCATTGATGTTGCCAAGGTTCATTTTTCCGGTTGCTTTCAGCAAAAAATCAGGATCGGACATAGGGGTTGCCACATGTAACTCTGCCATAAAAGGATTTCCACCCATCAAAAATGAAAACCGTGATATATCGATTACTGTTGCATCCAGTGTTTTCCCCGGGTTACTTATATGGGCTGCAATATTAATTTTTTGAACTGACTTTGGTAATTTCGGATACTGGAACCAACCGTTTGTTGCTGTCAACTTTAAATCGAAGGCAGGATAATTATCCCCAATCATTTTACCCTTAATAAATCCGGTCATTGTCACTTCCCCGCCTGCTTTTACTCCTTCGAATGAAGTGGCGTAAATGGCAGGTATCATGGATAGTATCGCTTTAAAATCAACTTTCTTTGCATTTAGGGTGATATCCATATCGTAACCGTTATTCAACATTTTTACCCAACCGTCAAATGAAAATGGAATGGCATTGATATTTGATGAATTCTTACTAAAAGTATAAACATTGTCTTTCAGATTGGCATCGATATCAGCAACCAGACCGACATTGACTTTTGTGAGATACTTGATGTCGTTCATCCAGTAGTTCAGGGTGTCTATCGAGGTGTGTGTGCTTAACAACGACCTGTCAGCCGTTAAATCGCCCGAAGTTGTATGGTTCATGTTCTTCAGTTCGGCTTTCATTTTGCCCTGATCATCCTGGTATACCAGATCAAGATGACTGATTTCGAATTTTTTTAATTTCAGCTTAAAGTTGCTCTTTTTAGTTTCCGGCTGTTGAAGGGTCGAATCTATTTTCATTATGTCCCAGTTGACTTTCCCATTGGGTAACACATGTGCGAGTACCCGTGAATTACTGAAAAGTAGTTTCTTTATCTCATAACCTTTATCCGAGAATAAACTGCTCAGATTTAATACCAGGTCCACTTTTTCACTGGATATCAGGGTGTCTTTCGCAAATTCATTCACCCCCACAATGCGCAGGTTACCTACCCGAACGGTGGCATTCGGAAAATGGCGGATAAAACTCAGGCTGAAATCATCAAAGTCAACTTTTGCCATAAGTTTTTGATTTACCTGATCTTTTGCCAGAGCCATAATTGTACCACGAAATGCATAGGGCAAAACCAACAAGGCTGCAAAAATCACTCCGAAAACAGACAGAAAAATTACCAGTCCTTTTTTTAATTTTTTATTCATCTGAGTTGATTTTTTTTATTTATTTCAATAAAAATAACTTGAAAACTTACTAGATAATATTAACAAAGAAACCATACAAGTTGTTCTTTTGATGACTGTTGTTCTTATGGTTAGTTGCAATTTAATCTTCCGGAATTGCATCAGTTTTGTTAAAACAGAAATCATAATGGCTAAATATGACAATAGACGGAGTAATGCACAAAATTATATATTTATATTCGCATTTAAGAATAGAATATAGAAATGGATGGATTGAGTTAAAAGACCCAACGTAAAGTCTTGGATTGAAACTATTAACGAACTTTTTTTATTTTTTTTTGTTCTACAAATTGTTTAGAATATTCGGAATGTATGACTGGAATTTTATTGTGAAAAATTAAAAATGTTTTGTTTAATACTACAAATAATACCGAATCATGAATAAAGAAGAAATTAAATATACTAACGCTCAGATTCTTCGAAAAAAAGCCGAAAAATTAATGTATGAAAAACAAACCCGCTTGGATGCTAATCCTAATGAACTGGATCAACAAAAGCTCCTCCACGAATTACAGGTTCATCAGATTGAGCTCGAAATGCAAAACGAAGAGTTGATGTGTGAAGTTGAAATGGTTGAAAAAATACTAAAAAAGAATGCCCTTCTGTTCGATTTAGCCCCAATGGGTTATTTTACTATTGATGCATCCGGTAAGATTTTCGAACTTAACCAGGCCGGTGCCAGAATGCTGAGAGATAATAGTACGAATTTGATAAATGCTAACTTTAAAATCTTTGTTGTAGATAGAGCCAGGAATGCTTTTGAAAGTTTTATAAAAACTGCTTTTCAAAAAGGTGAAAAGGTATCGTGCAAAGTAATGCTTGAAAAAAATAAAAAACCACTTTGTTATGTCTATTTGGAGGGATTAGTGATTCCCGATGATCAGAAATTACTATTGTCTGTTGTTAATATTTCAGGAAATGCTTCTGCACATGACTATCAAGTTCCAATATTCTGATTTGTTAATCTGAATTTTATTTGTCCGACAATCATCCTCCCTCTTTCAATGAAAGTTTCTGCTGCTTATGAGAAATCAGGGAGGGATGATTTTAAGGTTTAAGAATAGGTGACTATACTTTTTTTTTAATCATAGAATGATTGAATTTGTAACAGTGTTTTAATGTTTCAACTTATGATCTTTCATTTTACTTCTATGTCGCCGACCTGTATTCAATAAATTCTTCGACTGTCTTAATCATCTTATCATTTTCCGAACTCCCACTCTCTTCTATTCGTTACATTCTTCGACACTTTTGCTATTCGTTTTAATGACTAATTTATTTATCTGTTGAGGCCTGAATTAAGTGATTGTGGAAAAATTAAAGAGTACAGTCAACTCCCTTCTGCGTGTAATTGGTTTTGTATAGCCTGTTTTGAATCCCCCAGATAATACATTTATTAATATCTGCTATTTATTAATTATCATGTGTTGAAGTTCCGGTAACCTCTTTTTTCGTATACTTGCAGTCTGTAAATCTATTTTTGCTTCCTGTAACTATTCATCCCGGACATATGACTGTATATCAACGTGTATTCCTGCTTATCTTTGTTTTAATTCCAACGTTTTTATTCCCCGAATCAAAGCTGAAGATAGATGGTAAAAAGGTAGTCTATGGCGAAACTTTAAAATACAAAGCTACATGGGGCATTTTTACCATTGGCACTGCATCCACAAAAATTGACAGGACTCTGTATAAAGTCGGATCAAAGGTTTGTTTTAAGATTAATGTCAGTGGTCAAACCAACGGATTGGCAAAATTATTTTATGTTCATGATAAATGGATATCCTATATCGATACTGCGTCGATAACAACACATACTTCTTCGCGCAGCATCCGGGAAGGAAAGTACGAACTGGATGAACAGATTCATTTCGACTATAAAAATAAAAAAGCCGAAGTTAAAGTCTATAATAAAAATACGAAATCCTACCTGTTGAAAAAGCTCTATGATACTCCCGAAGATATCCGGGATGTCATTGCCGGATTTATGGTGTTCAGATTAGTCGACCTCTCCACATATCGAAATGGTGAGGTTTTTACAATCAATGGCTTTTATGAGGATGAGGGGTATAAAATCGATGTGGTTTATCTGGGAATAGAGACCATTAAAACAGATCATGGTATGATACGATGCTATAAAGTGAAACCGGTTGTCCCCAAAAATCATGTATTTAAAGGACGTGATGCAGTCAATATCTGGTTGTCTACAAATTCGTCCACCTCCATTATCAGGGTCCGGGTAAAAATGTTTGTCGGAAATATGCAGATTGATTTACTGTAACGACATCCCCACGTGAAGAACCTCAAAACCGACTTAACCCTCAAAACCGACTTAACCCTCAAGGCGTACGCAGTACCCTTGAGCGTTTTTCTGATACTATCCCTTTTTCACCCCCTTGGTTCCCCTTTTACTCCGGTTTTAGGTAAAAATTTACGTACAACTCAGGTACAACAACCATAATACTTATCTAGATAATTAAGTATTATCTAAGTATTATCTAAGTTTTTACTAAGTATTATCAGTAAACGGGAATAAAACGGGTAGCGAAGGGGTACCGGAGGTGAAGAATAAGATATGAAAGGATTGTTTTGATGAAAAGTTGACAATGAATGTCCGGCATTGAAAACGGGGGAGTAGTATATCACTGTTCAGGAAAGAGTACAATGACGCGCTCAACAGGTTGCAAAAATAAGATATTAGTTCTTAATCACCATACGATATCCGGTTTTTTATTGAGACGAACATCCTTTTTGATTTCCTCATTCGCAAATTGAAACTGAATTTCTATCCGTTTTAATAGCAACCGCATTTACTTTAAGACAGGATTCTGCTTTTTATTTCATACTATTTGAGCGTTCCTGCTTGTTCGGGATCTTATATCAGCCGGTTTATATGGGAAAATCATGGTAACAACAGACAAAAACCGGGTTGTTGAAATAGATTTGTTACATGAACCATTCACCTTCGAATAAACTTTTCCTGTTTTATTGAAAAGAAAACGGGATGAAAACCGCTCGGGACATTATCCTTTTGTAATTAAATGCAACTAATTTTGAGCTGAACCCACGCAGAATGGACGATAATACCCCTTGATCTGGGCAGTATTCTGACAAATATCCAACCGGTCCTACTAAAACTCCGGGTAAAACGGCAGGATTCAATCTGTAATTAGCATTCAGCAAAGAAAAACCTGAATTTATTTTCAGTCAAAAGTACTTTTTAGTCAATGAATTAGGGATTCTTTATGTTTTATTTCAGAAAAAAGACCTCAATAAGTTTGGTTTGTAGGGACAAAGCGACTACTTTTGCAGCCGCTTTAAGAGAGAAGCGAGGAACATATTTACTATTTATTCATTTACTATTTACAATTGAAAGATTGCAACTGGTACGATAAAAAAAAGATTTGTTTTATTTTT
>Ga0302262_10000341_pt1 | contig 19004 bp, 17 predicted proteins | sample II_Fen_E3_4_FD_194557 | JGI IMG/M metagenome (GOLD analysis project Ga0302262, IMG submission 194557) | Peat permafrost microbial communities from Stordalen Mire near Abisko, Sweden - II_Fen_E3_4 | ecosystem: Environmental > Terrestrial > Soil > Wetlands > Permafrost | place: Sweden: Abisko...
GGCTGGTGGCGAGGGTGAGGGCGTGATCGATCGAGGCCAGCGCGGTGGTGGGTGCGCGCAGATCGAGTGGGGCGAGATAGGTGCGCGCGACGATTTCCGCCTTGGTATCCCCGGCTTTTTGCGCGGCTTCGGCGATGGCCAGCCATTGCGGCCAGCCTGTGATCCGCGCGACCGCGGGGTGATAGGGCGCGATCAGGGGGGAGGCCCAGCGATCGAGGCGATCATGCAGGGGCAGGACGGGGGAGGCGCCGCCTTCGCCGGTGGCCTGGGTGCAATGCAGCTCTACCCGGCTGGCCACGCGGAAAAATAGCGGGATCTTGGCGGCATCTTCCGGGCGCCATTGCCAATGCGATACGGCGCGGGCGAAGGCGGTGGCCTTGGCATAAGAGCCATTGGCATAGACGGGCTGGGCGGAATCCACTTTGCCATCATCGGCGATGGAAAATTCCACGACGGCAGTATCGGCTGGCTCCAGCCCGGTATCGGGGCCACACAGGGGCGGGTTCATCGCGGCGGCTTTGGCGAAGGGGGAGGAGCCGACGCGGCCCGCGCCCGAGGCGGCCATGTATTGATAGGCGCCTTCTGTATCGCGATTGAGCATGGCGGCCTGCGCCAGATCGGCGCGCATGACTGCATCGGTGAGCGAGGCGTGATCGGTCAGGCCGCCCGCGAGATTCAGCGCCTTGGTCAAAGCCGTGCGGCCTTCCTTGGCCAGCCCTTGGTTGAGCAGGATGCGGCCCTGGGCGGTGTGCCATTGGGCGAGTTGCTTCTTGTCGGGCTTGGGGGCGGCTTCGGCAATTTTGAGGCCTTCGGCGGCGGCATCCAGCCCCTTTGTGCCGCCATCAAAGGCGGTGAGCATGGCGATCAGCATCAGGACGCTGGCGCGTTCATCCCCCTTGAGCAGATCGCGCGCGATTTCCAGATGGGCCAGCGCGGTATCATGATCCCAGCGCGCGATGGCCAGCTTGCCAAGTGCGACTTCGGCCTGCGCGACTTCTGGGGTGAAGGTGTCGCCCGCTGTGCGCAGGATGGGCAGGCCGGAGAGGATCGCGATTTCGCCCGCCTCGCTTTGGCCCAGACTCAGCAGGCAATCGCCGCGCCGCACCGCGATGGCTGCGGCGGGCAGGCTGCCAGGCTTGATGCGCGGATCACGCCCCAGCGCATCGAACAGTGGCAGCGCGGCGGCACAATCGTGGCGCTCCCATGCGGCGGTTGCGGTGTTGAACTGGTCTTGCAGGCTGGGGGGCTGGGCTTGGGCTTGGCCCGGGGTGGGGATCAGGAGGGCGAGCGTTGCAGCAAGAGGGGTATAGGGCAAGGGGCTGCTCCTGATTTACAAGATTGTATGGGAAAAGTATTAAGGAGCGATGGAAAACAAGTCTATCGCCTTTGTTTGGGTGTTGGCACTTTGCTTGCCTTCTTCTGCGGCTTTTGCGCAGGGGCGGGCAGAGGATGGGCGCCAGATTGTGTTGCTGGGCGCAAGGTGGTGCGCGCCTTGTATGGCTGAGTGGCGTGATCTGCATCGCAGTGTGGCGGCGGTGGCGCCGGAAAGGTTGGTGTTGGGGTGGATCGATGGGGCGATCCCGGTGCCGCCGGATCTGATCGGGCAGGTGGGGGTGATGCCCCCGGCGCAGGCGCTGACTTTGGCGCGCGGTGCTTTGGGCGAGGGGTTTGGCTTGCCCGCGGCGGTGATGATCGGCGGTGCGGGGCGGGTTTGCGCGGTGTGGCGCGGGGTGTTGCGGCCTGAGGGGTTGATGGCTTTGCGCGAGGGGTGTGAGGTTCGCCCCCGCCGGGCAGAGTGAGCGCTGGCTTGCCGCAAGTTTTGGGCTTGGGGACGGGGGTGTTTTGCGGTTAGCCTGCGCCCATGTTGATCCGCCCTGCCACGCCCGCCGATGCTGAGGCCATTCTTGCCATTATCTTGCCGGTGATCCGGGCGGGGGAGACGTATGCGCTCGATCGCGCCATGGGGGAGGGGGAGGCGATCGCCTATTGGATGGGCGCGGATAAGGCGGTGTTTGTGGCCGAGGAGGAGGGGCGCGTTTTGGGCACCTATTACTTGCGGGCCAATCAGGCGGGCGGCGGCGGCCATGTGGCCAATTGCGGCTATATGGTGGGCGAGGCTGGGCGGGGGCGCGGGCTGGCGCGGGCGATGTGTGGGCATTCGCTGGATGCGGCGCGGCAGGCGGGGTTCGCTGCTATGCAGTTCAATTTCGTGGTCAGCAGCAATGGCGCGGCGGTGCATCTGTGGCAGGCGATGGGGTTTGCGATCATCGGGCGGGTGCCGGGGGGATTTGCGCATCCTGCGCTGGGGTTTGTTGATGCTTTGGTGATGTTTCGCGATCTGTAAGCGGCGCTTTCCATCGCGGCTTGCGCCCGCTACACAGCGCGCCGGATTTGCGGAGTTTTTTTGATCATGGCTGATTTCACCATCTCGCCGGTGTCCACCAAGGCGGAGCGCGCCGTGTGGGTGGATTATGTCTATGAAGCCAATGCGGGCGATCCCAGCTTTGTGCCGCAATTGCGCGGCGAGGAGATCAAGAAGGTCACTATCGGTGGCAATCCTTTCCATGAACATGCACGGGTGCAATTGTTCTTGGCGCGGGCCGGTGGCCGTGTGGTGGGGCGGATCAGCGCGCATATTGATGAGCTGGCGATTGGCCAGCCCGCCGAGCAGGGCATGGGACCGGGCACGGGCAATTGGGGCGCGCTGGAGGCGCAGACGCAGGAGATCGCCAATGCGCTGATCGCCACGGCCGAGGATTGGCTGCGCGGGCAGGGGATGACGCGGGTGCTGGCGCCGATGAACCTGTCGGTATGGGAAGAGCCGGGCTTGCTGGTGAAAGGGCATGACCATCCGCCCACGGTGATGATGGGCCACCAGAACGCCAAGTTCCAGCCGTGGATCGAGGCGGCGGGCTATGCGCCGGTGAAATTGCTCAACACCTATGAGCTGGACATTACCAAGGAATTTCCGCCGCTGATCCAGCGCATCGTGAAGGCCGGTGAGAAGAACCCGCGTATCAATGTGCGCGGGGTGGATCTCAAGAATTTCGACAAGGAAGCCGCGATCATCCTCGACATCCTCAATGATGCGTGGAGCGACAATTGGGGCTTTGTGCCGATCACCGACAGCGAGGTGGAATATACGGGCAAGAATCTGAAGCCGCTGGTGAAATCGGATCTGGTGCAGATTGCCGAATATGATGGCGAGCCGGTGGCGTTTATGATGACGCTGCCCGATATGAACGAGGTGTTGGCCAAGATCGGGCCGAAGCCTTCGCCGCTGGGGTGGATCAGGCTGTTGCTGTGGATTTGGCGCCCCAAGGTGCGCACGATGCGTGTGCCGCTGATGGGGGTGCGCAAAAAGTTGCAATCGAGCCGGATGGCCAGCCAATTGGCGTTTATGATGATCGAATATATCCGTCGCAATTCGGTGGCCAATTATGGCGCCTCGCGCGGGGAGATCGGCTGGATCCTGGATGACAACCAGGGGATGAATTCCATCGCGCGCGAGATCAATTCGCATGTGAACAAGGAATACCAAGTTTACGCCAAGGCGCTGTAAGCTTGGCATAAAATGGAAGGCCTCCGGCTCTGGGGGAGAGCGGAGGCCTTCGCGGGATCGTGCCACCGCCGCTGTGGACGGGAGGGGGGTGCCTGCAAGCGGTGACGAAGGGATAACGCGGGGGGCGGGGGTTGGTTCCCGCCAGATGTGAAAATTTTCCGCGTGGCGAATGGGCGCCCGGTTGATAAAACGCATGGGCCGCCATTTGGCGGGCGCGCAGGAGAGGGCCTTTATGCCGCTTGGAAGCCAGATTGCCGCCTATCTGCCCTTATTGCGCCGTTATGCGCGCGCGCTGGTGGGCGAGCAGGCTTTGGGCGATGCGCTGGTGCGGGCGACGCTGGAGGCGGCGCTGGGCGATCCGGCGTTGCGGGCGCGGTTGGCGGGGGGCAAGGCTGCGCTCTATCGCGGCTTTAGCGAGGTATATGCCGCGGTGAGCGCGGCGCCGGTGGTGGCTGGCGGGGTTGCGGATATGCGGCTGGCGCGGGTGGCGCCGCGCGAGCGGCAGGCGCTGTTGCTGACGGCGATGGAGGGGTTTTCGCCTGAACAGGCGGGCGCAATTCTGGGGATCACGGCAGCGGCGGTGGTGGATTTGGCGCGCGCGGCCAGTGAAACCATTGCGCGCGATAGCCGCACGAGTGTGCTGGTGATCGAGGATGAGCCGCTGATCGCGATGCAGATCGAGGATCTGGTGCTGGGCATGGGGCATAGTCTGTTTGGCACGGCGGCCACGCGAACGCAGGCGGTGGATTTGATCCGACAGGGCAATCCCGGTCTGGTCTTGGCCGATATTCAACTGGCGGATGGATCATCCGGGTTGGATGCGGTGGAGGATTTGTTGGGTGTGGCCGATGTGCCGGTGATCTTTATCACCGCCTTTCCCGAAAGATTGCTGACCGGGGGGCGGGCGGAGCCGACTTGGCTGATCGCCAAGCCTTTCCGCGAAGAGGCGGTGCGGGTGGCGATGGCGCAGGCGTTGTTTTTCCGATCGCCCGAGGCGGTCGCCTAGGGTTTTGAGGTGGTGCCTGCGCGGATGCGAAAAGCGGCAGGCGCACGCACGGGGAGCGCCAGAGTGCAGCGCACGCCTTGCTCCGCGAAGGCCAGATCGACCGGCTCGCCCAGTTCATGCGCGACGATGCGTTCGATCAACTCTGTGCCAAAGCCGCGCGGGCGGGTGGGCGACACGGCTGGGCCGCCGCTTTCGGCCCATTGCACACGCACCTTGTCGGTGCCTTCTAGCGACCAATCCACGCGAACACGACCGCCCTCGGCGGAGAGGGCGCCATATTTGCTGGCATTGGTGGCCAGTTCATGCAGCGCGAGGCCCAGCGAGAGCGCATCATTGGGGGCCAGATCGACATCGGGGCCTTCCAACGCGACCACGCCATCGCCAAAGCCGCGCGAATAAGGCGCCAGTTCTGCCGCGATCACCGCGCGCAGCGGGGTTGGCCCCCAATTGCTGGCGATCAGAAGATCATGCGTGGCCGAGAGCGCGCGGATGCGGCCATCGAGCGCGTTGGCGAAATCGTCCAGTCCGCTGGTGCGCCGCCGGGTGAGCGCGATGATCGAGAGCACATTGGCCAGCGTGTTTTTCACCCGGTGGCTCAGCTCGCGGCTGAGTGTGCCGCGGATGGAGGCTTGTTCGCGCAGCCAGGCGAGCGCGGCGCGATCTTCTGCCGCCTGACGCGCCACCATCCATGCCACCGCCGCCAGCAGCACCGCGACCGTCGAGCCAAGCGCCAACGCGATGACCGATAGCGGGCCAAGGGCGCTGGTGAGCGGGGGGCTGACCACCAGCAGCATCGGGCGGTGGGCGACGATGATGGGCAGGCGGGTGGAGCCTGCGGTCTGCCCCGGAGGGCCGGCGCGGGCGAAGAGCAGCGATGGTTCGGCGCGGCCATCATACAGGGCGATGGCGTAATCGTGCACCGGCGCCATTTCCAGCGCGGAATCGAGGAAGGCGCCTGCGTTAAAAGGCGCGCCCAGAAAGCCGCGCAGGGCGTGGGTCTGGCGATCGAACACCGGCATATAGATGAGGAAACCGGGCCATGAGGGGCGATCCTTATCAATTTCCAGCCGCACCCGCCCGGTGGCGATCGGGCGCCTTTCGCGCAGGGCGCGATCCAGCGCGGCGCGGCGCATGGCTTCGGAATAGGTGTCATAACCATAGGCCAGCCGCAGGCGCGCGGTGGGGTGGCCGATATAGGCCACCGGGACGATCAGGCGTTGGCCGGGCGCGGGGGTGGGGTGGACGGCGTAATCGGGGAAATCCTCGGCGCGGCGCGATGCCTCAAAGGCGGGGATGTCTTCGCGGCGCAGCGCCTTGGCCCAGCTAATGCCTTCGGAGCCGCGATATTCGTCATCGGTGGATAATTCGCTGGCGATGGCGTTGAAGTCGCGCTGGCGGACATCGGCGCGGGAGGAGAGCAGGATGGCCACCGCGCGCAGATAGGCGGTATGGGTGTTGGCGCGCCGCCCCAGCGCCGAGGCCACCACGCTGGCCACCGCATGGGTCTGGCTCTCGCGCCTTTCGGCCTCGCGATATTCGTTATAGGTCACGAACAGCAGTGTGGCCGCGATGGCCAGCGTGAATACGCCGAAAGGGAGCGCGCGCGGCATGCGTTCATACCAGCGCTGCGAATCGACCCGCGCCGCAATCATGCGATCCATGCGCTGCCCTCCTTTTCCTTCGCGCCGCCGGAACCTTTTCCGCCGGGGCGTTGTGCTGTGCTACAGCCCTTTGCTGCGGGAACCAACCATGGGTTGAGGCGTTCGCCTATGAGGTTGCCGGGGTAAGGAGGCCAGTGCGGCCTTGCGGACAGGACGGGCGGGATCGTGGTGAATAGCGGGCATAATCGGCAAGATCAGGGTGAGGACGATCCCGGCGCGAGCTCTGAAGAAAGCACACCGCCATGGGCTTGCGCTCTGCGTGACTTGTATCAGCAGGTGGTGGAGGAGCCTTTGCCCGATGCGTTGGCCGCGTTGATCGCGCGGCTGGATGGCGAAGGGCCATGACGCTGGCGGCACCTGAGGATTTCAAGCAGGAATTGACGAGGGTCGTGCCGCATTTGCGCGCTTTTGCGCGGGGCTTGTGTGGGCGGGCGGATGTGGCCGATGATCTGGTGCAGGAAACCTTGCTGCGCGCGTGGAGTGCTCGGGGGCGATTTGAGGCGGGATCATCGATGCGGGCATGGACTTTTACCATCCTGCGCAATGCCTATCTGACCGAAATGCGCCGCAACCGGTTTCGCGGCGAGTATGACGAGGCGCAGGCCGAGCGCATTCTGGTGGCGCCTGCCGAACAGGAAGGGCCGATGCATCTGGCCGATGTGTCGCGCGCGCTGATGGCTTTGTCGGCGGAGCGGCGCGAGGCGCTGTTGCTGGTGGGGGCGGGGGGCTTTTCCTATGAGGAGGCGGCCGAGGTTTGCGGCTGCGCGCTGGGCACGATCAAGAGCCGGGTGGCGCGCGGGCGGGCGCAATTGAGCGCGATGATCGAAGGCGGGCGCTTGCCGGGGCGCGAGGAGGCGGCGCAGGATATTATCGCGCAATTGGAGCGGATCAGGCCGACGGAAGAATGAAAGAGCGGCAGGATTTTACCCCTGCCGCTCTCCCGTCTTGGAACTTTGGCCCGTCTTGGAACTCAGGCTTCGGTATCCATGCCCACCGCTTCGGCGGCATGGGCAAGGATCTGGTCTTCGGTGGGGGCCTGTGCGCTTTCGGCCAGCTTTTTGGCATTGGCGATGGCGCGGCGGCGGGGATGGTCGCTGGCGATGCCGCCCGACAATTCCTTTACCCACGGATATTTCTTGGCCACTTCCTCGGTATAGCCGAGGTTGAACACCGTGGGGCTGCGGCCGGGGCGGTCCTTCTTTTCGTAATAGGTGCCCAGAATATGGTCCCACCAATAGTTGGTGATGCCAAAATTGCCGTCTTCATCCACATAGTGATGTTCGTTGTGGCGCTGCTTCATGTGCTGAACCCAGCCCCATTTCGGCTTGAAGGCCAGATGTTGGATGCAGTGCATGAATTCATAATAGCAGGTGGTCAGGATACCGATGGCAAAGGCCAGCGCGGCGCCGCCAATGCGGTGCCCATCCTCGGCGATCAGCGCGCCGACCGGGGCGGTGGCGAGGAAGATCGTGGGCACGGTGGTATGCAGCGCGCCGAACAGGACTTCGAGATGGTTGGGATCCTGATGGTGGTCATAGTGGATGCGCTTCCACGTGCTGGCCAGCCATTTGATCTTGTAGGGCCATTGGCCATGCAGGATATATTGGTGGAGCATATGCCACACCAGCGGATAGACCGCCGCCGCCGCCGCAACAATGGCGGCCGCGCGCAGCGGGCTGGTGGGGTTGAACGCGAAGACCGCAAAGCTCACCGCGGCCAGCGCCAGATAGACGATGATCGTGTAATGCTGGAAATAGGCGACGAACAGGTCGCGCAGATTCATGCGGTCGAGATAGTGCGAGCGCTTCCAGAAGGGCAGCTTGGCATCTTCCAGAGCGGCGTTGTTGGTGGCCACGGCGTTGGTTCCTCGAAATCTTCGGGGGCATATCTAGGGGTTCGGAGCGGCGGCGGCAATGGGACCTGCCCGGTGGGGCAGGGTTTGCGCTGGCGATCCGGCGATGGGCATGCCTACACCATGGCATTGCGGCGCAATTGGGGCATGGCTGCCGCAATGCGGGGGGTGGGGCGATTTGTGCCTTTGGGGTTGATCGGGGCTTGGCGCCCTTATTCCTCGGTGCGCACCAGCACCGTTTCGCCCACCAGCAGGAACAGCACAAAGGGCGCCCAGGCCGCAATCAGCGGGGGGTATCCGCCAAAATTGCCGATGGCGAGGCTGAGATTATCCACCACGAAATAGGTGAAGCCCAAGGCCATGCCGATGATGGCGCGCAGGAAAAGCTGGCCTGAGCGGGCGAGGCCAAAGGCGGCGACCGAGCCGAGCAGCGGCATCAAGAGCGCGGAAAGCGGGCCGGAGAATTTGTGCCAGCGCTTGCCTTCCAGTTCCGAGGTGCGGCGCCCGCCCGCGCGCAAAGTGTGGATGGTTTTCGACAGTTGCGACAGGGTCATGCCATCGGCATCGGCGGTGACGAGTTCGAGTTGATCGGGCTTGATCTCTGCCCCGACGATCAGCGGCGCGGGTTTGGAGAGCGTGGCGCGGGCGACATCGAAGCTTTCGGGCGCAGAAAGCAGCCAGCCCGGCGCGGCATAGCTGGCCTCTGGGCTGATGATGCGGCGGGTGATCATGCGGTTGGCGTCGCGCTCATACCATGTCACGCCTTCGAGATGGATGGCCTTGCCGCTGCCGGTCATGGTGGTGGCGGCAAGGATATTGGGGCCATCGGCGATATAGATATTCGCACGCGGCGAGGCATCTGTGGGGATTTTGCCATATTGCACCCCTTGCCATGCCTTCAACTGCGCGGTGGCGCGGGTGACCACCAGTTCGTTGAAGGTGAAGCTGACGCCGGAAACCACCATGGCGGTGGCCAGCAGCGGAGCCAGGATCTGATGCGCCGACAGACCCGCCGCGCGCATGGCGATCACTTCGCTGTTCTGGTTGAGCGGAAAGAAGGTGAACAGCGTGGCCAGCAATACCGAATAGGGCAGAAAGCGCGCGACCAGTTGCGGGATGCGCAGGGAGACATAATGCAGAATCTGCGCTTGGCCATTGCCCGGTTGCGACAGGATCGCGCCCGATTCGGACAACAGATCGAGCACCTGCAAGATCATCACCAGCATGATCAGCACGCTGAAAATACGCGTGATGAACAGCCGCGAGAGATACATCGCCAGCGTGCGCGAGGGGAACAGATCCATCATGCCTTGTGCCCCTTGCTGGCCGTGCTGCGGTCGAGCAGGCGGGTGAGCGACTTGCCGATGGTGGCGGCGAATTTTTCCAGCGCGCCGATGGGTTGGCCGCCGGGGACATAGGCGATGGTCCAATACATCCAGCCGATGATGCCCGCAAAGATCAGGAATGGCCCCCAGAGCGCGATGGCCGGATCGATACGGCCCAGTTCGGCCACCGATTGGCCATATTCATTGACCTTGTGATAGGCCACCACCATCACCACCGACACAAACACCCCCAGCGATGAGGTCGATCGCTTGGGCGGGACCGCCAGCGCCACCGCCAGCAAAGGCAGCATCAGGATCATCACCACCTCGGCCATGCGGTAATTCAGGCTGGCCTTGACCACGGCGCGATCCTTGGCGGATGTATCCTTGGCCCAGCCGATCTTGAACAATTCGGGCATGACATATTCGCGTTCGCGCCCGCCGCGTTTGCGGAATTTTTCCAGCGCGGGCAGGTCAATCGGCAGATCATGCTGGCTAAAGGAGAGCACGCGTGGGGGCAGGCCTTTGGGGCTTTGCACAATCTGGCCATCGCTAAGCCGCAAGATCACCGTATCGGGGCTTTCCTGAAGCGCCATAAAGCGGCCCTGGCGGGCAGAGATCGAGAGCACTTCGCCATTGGTCTCCACCACGCGGGCGAAAATGCCGACGAGTTGGCGGCCATCATCGCGGCTTTGTTCGATGCGCAGGCTCATCCGGTCGGCCAGCGTGTTGAATTCGCCGACCTTGATCGAGGCGCCCAGCGCGCCGGTGCGCAGCTCGAATTCCAATTGCTCGTAATAATAGCGCGAAAGCGGCTGAATATAGCCGACAATCGCGAAATTGAGCGCGGCCAGCGCCAGCGCGATCAGAAAGGGCACGCGCAGCAGGCGGGTGTAGGACAGGCCCACCGCGCGCATCACATCCAGTTCGCTGGTGGTGGCCAGTTTGCGAAAGGCCAGCAGAATGCCCAGCATCAGCCCCAGCGGGATCGCGAGGCTGGCATATTCGGGCAGGAGATTGGCCAGCATCTTGAACACGATGCTGACCGGGCCACCCTCTGTTGAGACAAATTCGAACAGCCGCAGCATCTTGTCGAGTACCAGCAGGCTGGCCGCGATCACGAAGACGCCGATCATCGGCATCAGCACCAGCCGGAAGATATAGCGATCAATGGCGTTGAAAAATTTCATGCGCACGCAGCCTGCTGGTCGCCCATGGGGGGAGGGGTCTGGCAAAAGATCACGGGGCGGCTTTCAGCGATGGTGGTGGCGTCATGAACCCCCGATGGGCGACAGGCCGGATGGCTGCCGTCCGTTTCGACAAGTCCCTCTGGAACTGGCAGTTAAGGGGCTACGCGCCCGCGCGCAAGAGGGGCTTTGGCAGGAAGCGCGATGTGGTGGGCGCCTCAGGCTTTTTCCAGCGTGCATTGCAGAGGGTGCTGGTTCGCGCGGGCGCAATCCATCACCTGATTCACCTTGGTTTCGGCGATTTCATAAGGGAAAACGCCACAGACGCCCACGCCGCGTTGATGCACATGCAGCATCACGCGGGTGGCCTGTTCCAGATCCATATTGAAGAAGCGCTTCAAGACCATCACGACGAATTCCATCGGCGTGTAATCATCGTTAAGCAGCAAGACTTTGAACTGGCTAGGCTTTTTGGGTTTGGCGCGGGCGCGGGTGGCCAACCCAATCTGGCCGCCCTGATCGCGATCGTGATCATGATCGCCGGCGGCCAAGGGCGCAACCAGACCATCGCGCGATGCACGAGAAAGGCTGCCGCATGCAGCGGTAAGGGGGGGGCGGCGATTCACCATGGCGCTCAATTACAGCAAAACAGGGGGGGAGGACAAGCGTGTGTGTCCCTATGGCAACATTAAGTGCTATAAAAGATGCCGGGTGCGCATGGGACCCGGCATCAGACGCTGATCAGGCCGCGTTCTTGACCTTTTCCACCGCGAGGCTGACGCGGGTGGAGATCGGTTGGGCGGCTTCGTTGGCCAGCTTGACCAGCGCTTCGGAATGTTTCGAAGCGCTGGAGACGGCTTCGTCGAAGTGCTTTTTGACCAGCTCGTTCTGGATCTTCAGGAAATCGGTGGGGCTTTGCGCGGTGGCCAGTTCTTTTACCTCGGCGCTGAGGTTTTCAAAGCCTGCGCGGCTGTCGGATACCAGCGCGGTGGTCAGCTCTTGCAGGCCTGAGGCGAGAATTTTGCCTGCTTCCACAAAGGCTTCGAGATTGCCTTTGGCGAAATCATTATAGTCGCCGAACACCGAGTTGCTCTTTTCAAAGGCGGCCTTGGTCTTGTCTTGCAGATCGGCAAAGGCGGATTGGAACGGGGCGGTAAAATCGAAATGGGGCAGGCTGGACATCGGTGTCTCCGCAGGAAGGGGCATGGCGGTGGGGAGATTTGCCGTGGATTCAGGGGCCGGTGCTGTGGGGGAGCAGAACGGGCGGGGCCATGATCATCGCGGCAAATATCCAGCGCGGGGGAGGCAATGTTCGGGGGATGTCACGTCGCGCTTCTGTGACAGTGGCGAGGGGAATACGCCAATTGACGCATGCGTCAAGCAAAATTTGTGCGGTGCAGCAAAAGGATTGAGGATAGCAGATCTGGGCTGGTTTGGGAAAACGTTTTCTCAAAGGGGCGCGTGATCTCGCATTTGCACAATGATGCTGATCAGCGCTGGCGCACGTAGTCCCCCGGTGCATCGGCCAGCACGGTGTCGCCCTTGCCGCCCGGAATGCGTTTGCCGCGCGCGGGCTTTTCCGTCTCATCCAGCCCGCGCAGCCAAGCCCGCCAATGCGGCCACCAGCTTCCCTTGGTTTCCCGCGCAGCGGCGGTGAAGGCAGCGAGCGTGGCGGGCGCGCCCTCGCAGGTCCAGTATTGGTATTTGCCAGAGGCGGGCGGATTGACCACCCCCGCGATATGGCCAGACCCGGCCAGCACAAACACATGCGGCGCATGGGGCAGCGCCTTGGCGAGGCGCCAGACGCTTTCGGGCGGGGCGATGTGATCCTCGCGTCCGGCCTGAATATAGGAGGGGGTGGTGATGCGCGACAGGTCGATGGGTGTGCCGCAGGCGCTGAGCGAGTCAGGCTGGATCAGGCGGTTGTCGCGATAGAGGTCGCGCAAATAGGCCTGATGCCAGCGCGCGGGCAGGTTGGTCGTGTCGCCATTCCAGTGCAGCAGATCGAAGGCGGAGTAGGTCTGGCCCAGCAGGTAATGGCGTTTCACATAGCCCCAGATCAGATCCCGCCCGCGCAGCAGGTTGAAGGCGGCCGCCAGATAGCGGCCATCCATCACGCCATCGCTGCCCAGCGTTTCGAGCATGGCCAGTTGCGCATCATCGATGAAGGCCTTGAGATCGCCTGCCAGTTCGAAATCGACCTGCGCGGTGAAATAGGTGGCGCTGGCGACTTTGGCATCCTCGCCGCGGCGGGCGAGGATGGCCAGCGTGGCGGCCAGCGTGGTGCCCGCCACGCAATAGCCGATGGTGTGGACAGCGGGCACCTTGAGCCGGGCGCGCACGACCTCCATGGCCTCAATCTGTGCGGCGATATAGTCATCCCATGTCACCGCGCCCCAATCGAGCGCTGGATCATCGGGTTGCGCCGATTTCCAGCTGACCATGAACACGCTCAGCCCCTGATCCAGCGCCCATTGCACGAAGCTTTTGCGCGGGTTGAGATCGAGGATGTAGAACCGGTTGATCCATGGCGGGAAGATCAGCAGCGGGATGGTGCTGACGCGCTGGGTGGTGGGGGTGTAGTGGAGCAGTTCGAACAGCGGGGTGCGGTGGATCACCTTGCCCGGCGTGGTGGCGATGGTCTCGCCCAGTGTGAAGGCGGCCGGATCGCTATGGGTGAGCTGGCCGCGTTGCAGATCGGCCAGCAGATGCTCCATGCCCTTGAGCAGGCTTTCGCCCTTGGTGTCGATCGCCTTGGCGATCACTTGCGGGTTGGTGAGCGGGAAGTGATCCGGGCTGAGCGCATCGACCATGATCTGGGTGAAGAAGCGAAGCTGGGCCTTGCGCTGGGGGTCTAGCCCTTCGATGCTCTCGGCAATGGCGGTGATCTGATCGGCCAGCAGGTGATAGGTCTGGGCGATCAGCGCGAAAGTGGGATCATCTTGCCATGCCGGATCGGCAAAGCGCTTGTCGGGGCGGGCGGGCGCAGGCGCGTCGGGCTTGCCCCATCGCGCGAGCAGCGTCTCCCACAGGGCCGCGCTATCGGCCAGCAGCTTGGCTTGCGTTTCGGGTGTGAGTTGGGGGATCTGGGTGGCCCAATGGGCCAGCAGGGGGGGCATGGGGGTGGCGGGTTGCGCGCTTTGCCACATCGCTTGCAGGTGGGCGGCGGTATCGGATTCAGGCGCGGCGGCATCGCTCTGCCATGCGGCCAGCGCCTGCCCGGCGAGCTGCATGGGCAGGGTGAGCAGTGCGGTGAGGGGATCGGTGGTGGTCTCACCCATCGGCCTGATCCTTGTTGGCGGCGGTCCGTGAAGGGGCTTGATGCGCCGGAGCGGGGGGGAAGGCAAATTTTTTTGGCGCTCCTCTCGCCTTTGCGGGGAAAAAGGCGCATGGGGCTTGGCTCCGCCCAGCCTAGGATACGCGCATGGTGCGCCTGTCCCGTCTGGGTTTTTTTGCCGACGAAATGTCAGGAAAGGTGCAATGTCCGAAGAATTCTACCGCATGAAGCGTTTGCCGCCCTATGTCATCGCCGAAGTCAACGGCATGCGGGCAGCAGCACGCGCCGCGGGGAAGGACATTATCGACCTTGGCATGGGCAACCCCGATCTGCCCCCTCCGCAGCATATCATCGACAAGCTGTGCGAAGTGGCGCAAAAGCCCAGCGCGCATGGCTATTCGGCATCCAAGGGCATCCCCGGCATCCGCAAGGCGCAGGCCAATTATTATGCGGCGCGTTTTGGCGTGGAGCTGGACCCGGAGACCGAAGTGGTGATGACCATGGGGTCGAAGGAAGGCTTGGCCAGCATGGCGACGGCGATCACCGCTCCGGGCGATGTGGTGCTGGCGCCCAACCCATCCTATCCGATCCACACGTTTGGCTTCATTCTGGCGGGCGCGACGATCCGTTCTGTGCCCACCACGCCGGATGAGCGCTATTGGGAATCGCTGGATCGCGCGATGGCCTATACCGTGCCGCGGCCTTCGGTGTTGATCGTGAATTATCCGTCGAACCCGACCGCCGAGACGGTGGATCTGGCGTTTTACGAGCGGCTGGTGGCTTGGGCCAAGGAGCACAAGGTGTGGATCTTGTCCGACCTTGCCTATTCCGAGCTGTATTATGATGGGCAGCCGACACGTTCGATCCTCGAAGTGCCGGGCGCGAAGGATGTGGCGGTGGAGTTTACCTCCATGTCCAAGACCTTTTCCATGGCCGGGTGGCGCGTGGGCTTTGCGGTGGGCAACAAGAAGCTGATCGCGGCGCTGACGCGGGTGAAGAGCTATCTGGATTATGGCGCGTTTACGCCCATTCAGGCGGCGGCTTGCGCGGCGCTCAACGGGCCGCAGGATATTGTCGAGAGCAACCGCCAGCTTTACCAAAAGCGCCGCGATGTGATGGTGGAAAGCTTTGGCCGCGCCGGTTGGGATATTCCCAGCCCGAAGGCCAGCATGTTCGCTTGGGCGCCTCTGCCGCCCGCGCTGGCGCATCTGGGGTCGTTGGAGTTTTCCAAGCAATTGCTGACCCATGCCGAGGTCGCCGTGGCGCCGGGCGTGGGTTATGGCGAGGATGGCGAGGGCTTTGTGCGCATCGCCATGGTGGAAAATGAGCAGCGGCTGCGGCAGGCCGCTCGCAACATCAAGCGCTATTTGCAGAGCATGGGTGTCAACACGCCGAGCGGCAAACTGGGCTGATTTTCCTATTTTGATTAACGCACCGCCCGGCCGCCGATTTGGCGCGCCGGGCGGTTTGCGTTTTGATGAAAATTAGAATGTGTATCCTCGATCGCCCCAGCATTCATCGCAGATATGGCCGTCAGAGCACTCTTCGGAACCATGAGGGCATTGGTACTTTTTTGTGATGGCGCGCATGATGATGGCCAATGTTTTAAGAAAATACACAAAAGGTAACCCCCCTTAATCTTTGGGTAAGCCCCACCTCCTTTTGTCAGAAAGCATGCAAAAATCTTGTATAGTCCCGACGGTCTGTGCGGGGAAAATCATCCTTCTTTTTGAGTGGCCTTATCAATCCCGGCCGCTGCGTTAACCATAAAAATTTACGGAAAAGTTAGGTATTTGACCGAGGGTGTTTCCATGCGGACTGCCTTGTATGGCAGGGGATGGAGGGTTGCGTGCGTCGGTTCTATGGCCTTGGAAATCAAGACATTCCAGCAGCTATGGATCTGCGCGCGCAAGGCTGGCGGTTGATCGCTGCTGTGGCGATGCAGCCGGAAACCTGGGCGGAATTCACCCCGGAGCATCCGATCATTCTTAACCATGGCGCGCTGGAACCTGCGCAATGGCGGCATTTGAATGGCCCGCGCGGGGCCAAGCTGCGGCGCTGGGCGATTGTGCTGGGCGTGGAGGATGGCGAGGAGCGCGCGCGGCTGTTGCGCAAAGGGTATGGCGAGGTCTTGCCGCCCGGCGCGCCGCTGGCCGAGCTGGCCGAGCGGGCCATGCGGCTGCGGGATAATGCCCTGGCGCTGCGCCGGTTTCGCCGCCATGGGGGGCTGCGGCTCGATCTGCTTGATCGCGAGGCCTATGTGCGCGGGCAACCTTTGGGGCTGCATCCGCGTGAATTCGCGGTGCTGTGGCGGTTAATGGATACGCCCGAAGTGCCGGTGGAAAAGCTCGATCTGTTGCGCGATGTGTGGCGCATGGCGCATGTGCCCGAGACCAACAGCGTGGCGGTGCATGTCAGCCGGTTGCGCGCCAAGCTGGCTACGGTGGGGCTGGGCGAGGTGATCGAATCCACGCCGGGGGGGGGCTATTGCTTGGTGCGGGCCGTGGCGCCCGATTGAATGCCTTGCATAGCTATGCTGCGATTGCGTAATATGGTGCAGTGCAATATAAGGGGCGGGCCTATCAGGCATCCTCTCCCTAACTTTTTAGCCCGGCCTGTCATCAGGCCGGGCTTTTTTTGTGCCAATTCAGGCGATCAGAACACGACCACGCTGCGGATCGATTCGCCCGCATGCATCAGGTCAAACCCCTTGTTGATTTCCTCCAGCGTGAGGATGTGGGTGATCATCGGGTCGATCTCGATCTTGCCCTGCATATACCAATCGACGATCTTGGGCACATCGGTGCGGCCCTTGGCGCCGCCAAAGGCTGTGCCGCGCCAGTTGCGCCCGGTCACAAGCTGGAAGGGGCGGGTGCTGATTTCCTTGCCGGCCTCGGCCACGCCGATGATGATGCTGGTGCCCCAGCCGCGGTGGCAGGCTTCCAGAGCGGTGCGCATCACTTCGGTGTTGCCGGTGGCGTCAAACGTGTAATCGGCGCCGCCATCGGTGAGCGCGACCACGGCGGCGACCACCTCATCGCGGCTTAGCCCCTTGGAATTGAGGAAATCGGTCATGCCAAAGCGGCGGCCCCATTCCTCGCGCTCGGGGTTGATGTCTACGCCCACGATGCGGCCAGCGCCGGCCATGCGCGCGCCCTGAATGACATTCAGCCCGATGCCGCCAAGGCCAAACACCACCACATTGTCGCCCACCTGCACCTTGGCGGTGTTGACCACCGCGCCCACGCCCGTGGTGACGCCGCAGCCGATGTAGCACGAGGTCTGGAACGGCGCGTCCTCGCGGATTTTGGCGACGGCGATTTCGGGCAGGACGGTGAAATTGCTGAAGGTCGAGCAGCCCATGTAGTGGTAGATCGGCTGACCCTTGTAGCTGAAGCGCGTGGTGCCATCGGGCATCAGGCCTTTACCCTGTGTCGCGCGGATGGCGGTGCACAGGTTGGTCTTGCCCGACAGGCAGCTTTTGCACTGGCGGCATTCGGGTGTGTAGAGCGGGATCACATGATCGCCCGGCTTCACACTGGTCACGCCAGCGCCCACTTCGCGCACGATCCCCGCGCCCTCATGGCCGAGCACGCTGGGGAAGATGCCCTCGCTATCCAGCCCATCAAGCGTATAGGCATCGGTGTGGCACAGGCCAGTGGCCATGATTTCCACCAGAACTTCGCCCGCGCGCGGGCCTTCGAGGTCTAGCTCGACGATTTCCAGCGGGGTTTTGGGCGCAAAGGCGACGGCGGCGCGGGTCTTCATCGGGGGGCTTCCTCTGGTGATTTATGGGCGACACTTATTATCGCGCAAACCCTTGCGGTCAACGCTGTGCAAGATTTGCAGAAACATGGTTGCATCATGCCACTCTCTCGTTTAGGGGCGGCGGCTCACCGCAATTGGATGGCCCGATGGCGGAGTGGTGACGTAGCGGACTGCAAATCCGTGCACGCCGGTTCGATTCCGGCTCGGGCCTCCATCACCTCCTTCGCGGGCGTTCGCCCGTGATTGGACACCCTCAGAAATCCGCCATATTCTGCCCTCATCGGGTTCGCATGTGTTCGTCTCCGTTCCGGAACAACCACGGCGATTGGGGACCACCACGGGGGCCACGGGCATGAAGGCGGGGTTTGATGGCGCTTACCGATGTTGCGTCCGTGGGGCAGCAGCGCTCGCCATGGATGCCATCGCGCCCGATCACGATGCCGCCCATTTCCCTGGGGCCTTGGCGCAAAGCTTTCCGGGTGACCCGGAAATTGCCGAACTGGCAGCGCTCGCACTGGCGTTGACCGATGCTTTTGTCGGGCCAGATGCTCCGCCTTTGGCCGCCGTCGATATCCCCGCCATCGCTTGGGACCACGCCATCCTGCGCCGGGTGCCAAGCGCCCGGTGAAATGGATGGGGCGCAACCTTGGCAGGGCGATTTCAGCCCAAACGGCCCGATCCATAGCGACTAGGCTTGGCCTTCGCCCGCTCTGTCTGGCATAGGGGGGCGATGATCCAGATCCTGATTGATGCCGATGCCTGCCCCGTGAAAGAGGAGGTGTATAAGGTCGCCTTTCGCCATGATGTGCCGGTGGTGGTGGTCAGCAACAGCCCGATCCGGGTGCCCCATCATCCGCGCATCACCCGGCAGGTGGTGAGCGATCGCTTTGACGCCGCCGATGACTGGATCGCCGAGCGGGTGGCGCCGGGCACCGTCGTGATCACGGCGGATATTCTGCTGGCGGATCGCTGCCTGAAGGCGGGGGGCGAGGTGATCGCGCCCACGGGCAAGCCTTTCACCACAGCCTCCATCGGCCATGCCGTGGCCACGCGGGCGATCATGGCCGATCTGCGCGCGGGCGGCGAACAGCTTGGCGGCCCGGCCCCCTTTGGCAAGACGGACCGGTCGCGCTTCCTTTCCGCCCTTGATGAGGCGCTGGGCCGGTTGATTCGCCAGAGGCGATGATGCCAGCGCGCTGTCATGCCCCCTTCAAATTCCCCGCCTAGAGCCTTTGCATAGCCAACAGGCGAAGGGAATGCGGGATGCCGGGAGTGTATGATCTGGCCGTGGTGGGCGGCGGCGTGGTGGGGCTGGCGCATGCCTATGTCGCCGCGCGCGCGGGCCAGAAAGTGGTGGTGATCGAGC
>Ga0302262_10000349_pt1 | contig 18796 bp, 1 predicted proteins | sample II_Fen_E3_4_FD_194557 | JGI IMG/M metagenome (GOLD analysis project Ga0302262, IMG submission 194557) | Peat permafrost microbial communities from Stordalen Mire near Abisko, Sweden - II_Fen_E3_4 | ecosystem: Environmental > Terrestrial > Soil > Wetlands > Permafrost | place: Sweden: Abisko...
TGGCTTCGCGCGCCGGGAGAAACGGCGCGGCGGCGTCGAACACGTGATCGAACTGGCCGAGGTAGTTGAAGGTCAGCCGCGGCGCGGCGCCGGCGTAGGCGGGATCCTCGGCGAGATAGCGCCGCACGCCGTGGTCGATGCCGCGGCGCGGGACGGCGCGCAGCTGCTCCTTGACGCGCTGGATCGTGCCGGCGAGCTCGCCGCGCGGCGCCGGGGTCAAGCGCTGCGGGTAGGCGGCGGTGAACCAGCCCACGGTGCGCGAGGTGTCGATCGCGTCGAACAGCGGCTCGCGGCCGTGGTTCTCGAGCTGGACTTGCGCCGAGCGGCCGCCGGTCCACTCGCACAGCGTGAGGGCGAGCGCGGCGAGCAGGAGGTCGTCGACCCGCGTCCGGTAGGCGGCGGGCGCCCGCGCGAGCAGCGCGGCGGTCTCGGCCGGGTCGAGCGCGGTGTGGACCGCGCGGCTCGCGGCGACCGTGTTGGCGCGCTCGTCGCCGTAGACCGGCAGCGGGGCCTCCTCGGGCGACGCGGCGAACACCGCGGGGTCGACCGCGGCGGGGCCGGCGGCGTAGGCCGCGAGCGCCTCGGCCCACGCCTGGTAGGTCGAGGTCGGCGCCGGCAGCACCGGCTCGGCGCCGCGCGCGAGGTCGCGGTACAGCGCGCCGAGATCCTCGAGCACGACGCGCCACGACACGCCGTCGACGACGAGGTGGTGCGCGACGACGAGCAGCCGGCCGGCGCGGCCGGGGCCGAGATCGACGAGCAACGCGCGGAGCAGCGGGCCGTGCTCGAGATCGAGCGATCGCTGGGTGCGCTCGATCGCCGCGGCGAGCCCGGCCTCGGGATCGGCGGCGCCGGCGAGCGACAGCTGCTCGAGGAGGCCCGTGGTGGGTGACCCGGGGGCGTAGAACTGCTGCCAGGTGGCGCCGTCGCGGCGAAACCGCAGGCGCAGGCCGTCGTGGTGCGCGGTCAGGCGGACCAGCGCGGCCGCGAGCGCCGCCGGGTCGGCCGCGGCGCGGAGCTCGAGCAGCACCGACTGGTTGAAGTGGTGGGGGCGCGCCAGCTCGCGGCTGAACAGCCAGCGCTGGATCGGCGTCAGCGCCACGCGGCCCTCGGTCCGGGCGGGCTGGCTGGGCGGCGCGCCGGCCTCGGTCTGCTGCGCGACCCGCGCGAGCGCCGCGACGGTCTGGTGCGCGAACAGCTGCGGGATCGTGAGCGTCACGCCGGCCTGGCGCAGCCGCGCGACGACCTGGAACGCGAGCAGCGAGTCGCCGCCGCGCGAGAAGAAGTTGTCGTCGACGCCGATCGCGTCGACCGCGAGCACGTCGCGCCAGATCGCGGCGATCTGCGCCTCGAGCGCGGTGCGCGGCGCCGCGCCGGCGGTGGCGACCGGGGCGCCCGGCGCGGGGAGCGCCTTGCGATCGAGCTTGCCGTTGGCGGTCAGCGGGAACCGGTCGAGCCACACGAGGTCGGCCGGGACCATGTGCTCGGGCAGCCACGCGGCGAGGGCCGCGGCCACGGCGGCGGCGTCGAGCGGGCCGGCGGCCGGGATCAGGTAGGCGACCAGCCGCGCCGGGGCGTTCGGCGGCTCGCGCAGCGCGACGTGGGCCTCGGCGATGCCCGGGACGCGCAGCAACGCCGCGCGGATCTCGCCGGGCTCGACGCGATGGCCGCGCAGCTTGATCTGGTCGTCGGCGCGCCCGAGGAACTCGATGTTGCCGTCGCCGCGGTAGCGCGCGCGGTCGCCGGTCCGGTAGAGCCGTCCGCCGCCCGGACGAAACGGATCGGGGAGGAAGCGGTCGGCGGTGGCGTCGGGCCGGCCGAGGTAGCCGCGCGCCACGCCGGCGCCGGCGAGGTAGAGCTCGCCGATCAAGCCAGGCGGCATCGCGGCGAGGTCGGCGCCGAGCACGTAGGCCTGGCGATCGGGCAGCGGCGCGCCGAGCGGAAGCCCGGCGGCGGGGCCGAGGTCGTCGGCGGCGCTGGCGGCGTAGGTCAAGGCGCCGACCGTGGTCTCGGTCGGGCCATAGTGGTTGACGATCCGGCAGCTGGCGTGGCGGCGGATCCGCGCGAGCAGCTCGGCGGGCGCGGCCTCGCCGCCGAGGATCAGGGTGTGGCGCGGCAGCGCGTCGCCGGGCCGCGCGGCCTGGAGCAGGCCGCCGAGGTGGCTCGGCGTGATCTTGAGGACGTCGACCGCGTGATCTCGCATGTATGCGGCCATCCGGTCGGGATCGAAGCAGCGGTCCTCGGACACGACGTGGAGCAGGCCGCCGCCGACCAGCGCGCCGAACAGCACGGTGTGGCCGAGGTCGGCCGTCGGCGTCGACACCATCGCCATCGTCGCGCCCGCCGGCAGGGCGAGCCGCGCGAGCAGGCCGTGCGCGTAGCTGGTGATCGCGCCGTGGGAGATCACGACGCCCTTGGGGCGGCCGGTCGAACCCGAGGTGTAGATCACGTAGGCCGCCGCGTCGGGCGGGACCTCGATCGCGGCGAGCGGCGCCACCTCGAGCGCCGCCGGGTCGTCGACCGCGAGCACCTGGGCGCCGGCGGCGCGCAGCGCCTCGGCGGCCGCGCCGTGCGCGACGACCTGGGCGATGCCGGCGTCGGCGACGAGCTCGCGCAGCCGGGCGGGCGGCGTGCGGGGGTCGAGCGGGACGTACGCGGCGCCGGCCTGGAGGATGCCGAGCAGGCCGGCGACCAGATCGAGCGAGCGCGGCACGGCGAGCCCGACCCGGGCCTCGGGGCGGACGCCGCGCTGCGCGAGCGCACCGGCGATCCGCGCGGCGCGCGCGCCCAGCGCGGCGTAGCTCAGCCGGGTTTGCTCGAACTGCACCGCCGGCGCGTCGGGCGTGGCGCGCGCCCAGCCGGCGATCGCGGCGTGCAGCGAGCCGCGCGGCGCCGGGCGATCGGTCGCGTTCCACCGCGCGATCTGCGCGTGCTCGGCGGCGCTCAGCCACGGCAGCTGCGCGAGCGGCCGGTCGGGCGCGTCGATCGCGGCGGCGGCGAGCCGCGACAGCCGCTGGGCGATCGTGGCCATCGTGGCGGGCGCGAACCGCTCGGCGCGGTACAGGAGCTCGCCGGCGAGCCGGGTGTCGTCGTCGGCCAGGTGGAGCACGACGTCGAACTTGGCGGTGCGGTCGGCGATCGGCTGCGGCGCGATGGTCAGCTCGCCTACCGTGGCGCCGGCCACGGCGGCCCGGCGGTGCCACGAGAACAGGATCTGAAACAGCGGCGTGGCGCCGAGGCCGCGCGCCGGGGCGAGCGCGTCGACCAGCCGATCGAACGGCAGGTCCTGGTTGGACTGCGCCGCGGCCAGGCTGCGCTTCACCGCCTCGAGGTGGTGGGCGAACGTGGTCTCGGGCCCGAGCTCGGCGCGGATCACCAGCGTGTTGGCGAAGCAGCCGACCACGCCCTCGATCTCGCGGCGGTGGCGGTTGGCGACCGGCGTGCCGATCCGGATGTCGCGCTGGCCGCTGATCCGGTGCAGCACGATCTGGAACACCGCGAGCATCGTCGTGTAGAGCGTGGTCTGGGCGCGGGCGCTGAACGCGCGCAGCCGCTGATCGAGCGCGGGGTCGAGCGCGAACGGGTGCGCCGCCGCGGCGCTGGTCGGCGACGCGGGCGCCGGCAGCTCGGCCGGGAGCAGCGGCTCGGGCTCGCCCGCGCCGAGCGCGGCGCGCCAGTGCGCGAGCTGGCGCGCCAGGACGTCGTCGGTCAGCCACCGCCGCTGCCACACCGCGTAGTCGGCGTACTGCAGCACCGCAGGGAGCTCGGGCGCGCGGCCGGCGCGGTGGGCATCGTACAGCTCGACGAGCTCGCGCGAGATCACCGCGTCGGACCACTCGTCGATCGCGATGTGGTGCGTGGTCAAGACCAGCCAGTGGTGCTCGCGATCGAGCCGCACGAGCTTGGCGCGGAACACCGGGCCGCGCGCCAGATCGAACGGCCGCGCGGCCTCATCGTCGGCGATCCGGCGGGCCTCGGCGATCCGGCCCGGCGCGGGCAGCGCGCCGAGATCGACCGGCGCGAGATCGATCGCGCGCGCCGGGCCGATGATCTGCGCCGGCTCGCCGCCGGCGTCAGCGTAGGTCGTGCGCAGCACCTCGTGGCGAGCGACCAGCTCGTCGAGCGCGCGCGCGAGCGCCGCCGCGTCGAGCGCGCCGGTCAGCGCGTAGACCCGCGGCACGTTGTAGCTCGCGCTGCCGGGGTCGAGCTGGTCCTGCAGCCACAGCCGGCGCTGCGCGAACGACAGCGGCAGCACGGCGGGGCGGGGCTGCGGCACGATCGGCAGGCTGAGCACGCTGATCTCGCGCTCGGCGAGCCAGCGCGCGAACGCGGCTTGCTGGTCGTGCGGCAGGGTCGCGAGCCGGCGGGCGATGTCCTGGAGGCGCGTGGGCGAGGCGGTGCGAGCGGTCATTGCGGGTTCTCCAGCAGGGCGAGCACATCGGCCATGTCGTCGACTTCGGTGTCCGAGATCGCGCCGAACCCACCGGCGCGCAGCACCTCGGCGAGCTCGGCGACCGAGGGGGCCTCGAACACCACGCGCAGCGGCAGCTCGATCGCGAGGACGTCGCGGATCCGCGACGCGAGCCGGGTCGCCGACAGCGAGTGGCCGCCGAGGTCGAAGAACCCGTCGTGGATGCCGAGCTCGGCGGTGCCGAGCACCTCTCGCCACAGCGCGACCAGCGTGCGCTCGAGCTCGTCGCGCGGCGCGACCGCGGCGGTGGGGCGGGCCGCGCGGGCCGGCGCCGGCAGCGCGCGGCGGTCGAGCTTGCCGGTCGGCGAGACCGGCAGCGCGGGCAGCGCGACGAACCACGGCGGGACCATGTAGTCCGGCAGCGCCTGGCGCAGCCCGGCCTGGAGCCGCGGCGCATCGAGCTCGCCGTGGGCGAGGACGACGTAGGCGACGAGCCGATGATCGCCTGGCGCGTCCTCGCGCAGGATCACGCAGGCGGCGCGGACCTGATCGTCGGCGAGCAGGTGGGCCTCGATCTCGCCGGGCTCGATGCGGTGGCCGCGCAGCTTGATCTGGTGGTCGGCGCGCCCCAGGTAGTCGAGCGTGCCGTCGCGTCGGCGCCGCACGCGATCGCCGGTGCGGTACAGCCGCTGGCCCGGGCCGCCGAACGGATCGGGGAGGAAGCGATCGGCGGTCAGCGCGGGGCGCTGCCAGTAGCCGCGCGCCAGGCCGTCGCCGCCGATGTAGAGCTCGCCGGGCGTGCCGGCGGGGACCGGTTGCAGCGCCGCGTCGAGCACGTGGAGCGTGGTGTTGCGCAGCGGCTGGCCCAGCGGCGGTGCGGCGCCGAGCGCGCGGTGATCGAGGTAGGCGATCGACGACCACACGCAGGTCTCGGTCGGGCCGTACAGGTTGACCAGCGAGCCGGCGGGGCCGGCGATCGCGACCAGCGCGGCCGCGAGATCGGCCGGCAACGCCTCGGCGCCGGTCAAGAGGCGCACGCCGCGCAACACCGCCGCGGCGCCGGGCTGGCCGGTGACCATGCGCCAGGTCGACGGCGTGGCCTGGACGACCGTGACGCGATCTGCGTCGATCCGCGCCAGCAGCCGCGCCGGGTCTTTCGCCTCCGCGCGGTCGACGATCACCAGGCTCGCGCCGGTGACCAGCGGCAGGAACACCTCGGGGCACGACATGTCGAACGCGATCGGCGCCATCGCGAGGACCCGGTCCGCGCAGGTCAGCCGGAGCTCGCGCTGCATCGCGGTCACCAGGTTTCCGATCGCGGCGTGGGAGATCGCGACGCCCTTGGGGCGGCCGGTCGACCCGGAGGTGTAGATGCAGTACGCCAGGTTCGCCGGCTCGGTGCGCGGCGGGGCCGCGGGGACCGGCGCGTCGTCGCCGAGCTCGCCGTCGATCGCGAGGATCGTGGCGCCGGCGGCGCGCGCGTCGTCGGCGAGCTGCGCGGCGAGCCGGGCCTGGGTGACCAGCACGCGCGGCCGGGCGTCGGCGATCATGAAGGCGAGGCGGTCGCGCGGGTAGCCGGGATCGAGCGGCACGTAGGCGCCGCCCGCCGCGAGGATGCCGACCAGGCCGACCACGAGCTCGGCCGAGCGCTCGACGCACAGGCCGACCAGGACGTCGGGGCCGACGCCGAGCCGGCGCAGCCGGCGCGCCAGCCGATCGGCGCCGCGGCCGAGCTCGGCGTACGACATCGCGTGGCCCGCGTGGTGCACGGCGGTCGCGTCCGGCGTCCGGACGATCTGGGCGGCGATCCGGGCGTGCAGGGCGAGGCCATCGAGCGGCTCGCGCGGTCCGGTCGCCAGGGTGGTGACCAGCGCGCGGTGCTCGCCGGGCTCGAGCAGGGCGAGCCGGGCGATCGGCGCGTCGGGCGCGGCGACGATCGCGCGCAGCAGCTCGGCGTAGCGCGCGACCAGTTGCGCCGCGGTCGGCGCGTCGAACAGATCCGTGGCGTAGAACAGCTCGCCGCGCAGCGCGTCGCCGGCACGCCAGGCGGTGAGGCCGAGGTCGAACGGGTTCGCGGTGGCGGCCGCGGCGATCGGCTCGATCGCGAGGCCCGCTGGCGCCGGCAGCGCCGCCTGGGCGCGGTCGCCCGCCAGGAAGTTGAACATCACCTGGAACACCGGGTTGTGGCTCAGCGAGCGCGGCGGCCGGAGCGCGGTGACCAGCTGCTCGAACGGCAGATCGGCGTGGGCCTGGGCGCCGAGCATGGCGTCCTTGACCTGGGCGAGCAGCTGGGTGAAGCCGGCGGCCGGCGCGACCTGCGCGGTCAGCACGTGGAGGTTGACGAAGAACCCGATCAGCCGCTCGAGCTCGACGCGGCTGCGGTTCGCGCTCGGCACGCCGACGCGCAGCGCGGTCTGCCCGGTGACGCGGTAGAGCAGGGCGTCGAACGCGGCGAGCAGCACCATGAACAGCGTCGCGTCGTGGGCGCGCGCGAGCCGGTCGAGGCCGGCGGTCAGCTCGGCGTCGAGCGCGAGCGCGAGCGTGGCGCCGCGGCCGGTGGCGATCGCCGGGCGCGGCCGATCGGCCGGCAGCTCGATCACCGGGTGCTCGGTGCCCAGGACCGAGGTCCAGTAGGCGAGCTGGCGATCGCGCTCGGCGCCGGCGAGCCAGCCGCGCTGCCAGGCCGCGTAGTCGGCGTACTGGATCGCGGGGACCGCGTCGCCCGGGTCGCCGGCGTAGCCGCGGACGAGCTCGTCGATCGCGATGCGCAGCGACGCGTCATCGGAGATCGCGTGGTGCATCACGATGACGAGCGCGTGGTCGTCCGCGGTGACCGGGATCAGGCGCGCGCGCCACAGCGGGCCGCGCCCGAGATCGAACGGCCGCGCCTGGTCGGCCTCGATCGCCTGCCGGACCCGCGCTTCGCCATCGCCGTGGGCGCCGAGCGGCTCGACGGTGAGCGGCAGGGCGAGCGCCGGGTCGATCACCTGGTGGACGGCGCCGGCCGTCTCGACGAACCGGGTGCGCAGCACCTCGTGGCGCGCGGCGAGCGCCGCGAACGCCGCGGTCAGCCGGCCGGGATCGAGCGCGCCGCGCAGACGAACCGCGATCGACAGGTGATACGCCGTCGACGCCGGCTCGAGCTGCCACAGGAACCACTGGCGCTCCTGGGCGAACGACAGCGGCAGCGGCTGGCCGCGATCGGCGCGCACGAGCGGCGGCGCGGCCGGCGGCTGGGCGCCGATCAGGGCCTGGACGCGCGCGGCGAACGCGCCGAGCTGGCTGTCCTCGAACAGCGTGCGCAGGCTGACCGCGACGCCGAGCTCGTGGAGCACGCGCGAGGTCAGCCGGGTGGCGAGCAGCGAGTGGCCGCCGAGGTCGAAGAAGTTGTCGTCGAGGCCGACCCGCGCGACCCCGAGCGCGTCGGCCCAGATCTGGGCGAGCGTGTGCTCGAGGGGGGTGCGCGGCGCGACGAAGGCGGCGTGGGCGTGGCGGACGTCGGGGGCGGGGAGCGCGTTGCGGTCGAGCTTGCCGTTGACGGTGCGGGGCAGGCGAGGGAGGTCGACGAACCAGGTGGGGACCATGACCGCGGGGAGCTGGGCGCGCAGGGCGGCGTCGAGCTCGGCGGGGTCGAGCGCCGGGCCGGGGGTGGCGACGACGTAGGCGACGAGCGCTGGGTGGCCAGGGAGATCCTCGCGGAGGATCACGGCGGCGTCGCGGACGCTTTGGTGGGCGAGCAGGCGGGCCTCGATCTCGCCGAGCTCGACGCGGTGGCCGCGGAGCTTGACCTGGTGATCGGCGCGGCCGACGAACTCGACGCTGAGGGCGCGGTCGTCGCGGCGGCGGACGAGGTCGCCTGTGCGGTAGAGCCTGGCGCCTGGGGCGCCGAACGGATCGGGGAGGAAGCGGGCGGCGGTGAGGTCGGGGCGGTGCAGGTAGCCGCGACCGACGCAGTCGCCGCCGATGTAGAGCTCGCCGACGACGCCGGGCGGGACGAGCTGGAGGAAGCGGTCGAGGACGTAGTAGGTGGTGTTGCGCAGGGGGGCGCCGAGGGCGGGGCCGGCGTGGCCGGGCTCGAGCCAGATGGTGGAGGAGTAGATGGTGGTCTCGGTGGGCCCGTAGCCGTAGCAGACGGCGCCGGAGAACGAGATCAGCTGATCGATGAGGTCGGTCGGCATGGCTTCGCCGCCGGAGAGCAGGCGGCAGGAGCGGAGCGAGTCGGCGGCGCGGGGATGATCGGCGACCATGCGGAAGGTCGAGGGGGTGGCCTGGAACAGGGTGACGTCGTCGTGGCGGATCCGCGCGAGGAGGAGGTCTGGATCCTGGGTCTCGAGGCGATCGGCGATCACGGCGCGCGCGCCGATGGTGAGCGGCAGGAGGAGCTCGAAGCTCGACATGTCGAACGCGAACGGCGCGATCGCGAGGACGCGGTCGTCGGGGGTGAGCCGGACGCGCTGGCGCATGGCCTCGAACAGGTTGACCATGCCTGCGTGGGAGCAGGCCGCGCCCTTGGGGCGGCCGGTCGAGCCGGAGGTGTAGATGCAGTAGGCGAGGTTCGTGGGGTGGACGCCGGTGGGGGGCAGCGCGAAGTCGGAGTCGGAGTCGAAATCGGAGTCGGAATCGGTTTCGGTCCCGGACCCGGTCACCGACACGGTGTCGGACCCGGTCACCGACACGGTGTCGGACCCGGTCACCGACACGGTGTCGGACCCGGTCACCGACACGGTATCGGACCCGGTCACCGACACGGTGTCGGACCCGGTCACCGACACGGTATCGGACCCGGTCACCGACACGGTATCGGACCCGGTCACCGACACGGTATCGGACCCGGTTGCGGAGTCCGAGACGGAGACTGAGTCCGAGGCCGAGACGGAGACGGAGTCCGGGACCGTGACGGAGTCCGGGGCCGAGACAGAGACGGAGTCCGAGTCCGAGTCCGAGACGGAGTCCGAGACCGAGACGGAGTCCGAGACCGAGACCGAGTCCGAGACCGAGTCCGAGTCCGAGTCCGAGACCGAGACCGAGACCGAGTCCGAGACCGAGTCCGAGACCGAGTCCGAGTCCGAGACCGAGTCCGAGTCCGAGACCGAGACCGAGTCCGAGACCGAGACCGAGACCGAGACCGAGTCCGACAAGGAGCCAGAGCCCGAGACCGATCCGGGCGCGTCGATCACGCAGATCACGGCGCCGGCGGCGCGGGCGGCAGCGGCGAAGCGGCTGGCGAGGTGGGCCTGGGTGACGAGCACGCGGGGCCGGGCGTCGGCGAGCATGTAGGCGATGCGCTCGGCGGGGTAGCTGGGATCGAGGGGGAGGTAGGCGCCGCCGGCGGTGAGGGCGCCGAGCGCGCCGACCACGAGCTGGGCCGAGCGCTCGAGGCAGACGCCGACCAGCACGTCGGGTCCGACGCCAAGCCGGTTCAGGCGGCGGGCGAGCGCGCGGCTCCGGGTGCCGAGCTCGCCGTAGGTCAGGTCGCGACCGGCGTGGCGGATCGCGACCGCGCCGGGCGTGCGGGCGATCTGCTCGGCGATCACCTCGTGGAGGCAGCGCGGGTCGAGCGCGCCGGTCGGTCCGGCGGCGTGCTCGACGAGCAGCGCGCGGCGCTCGCCGGGCAGGATCATCGGCAAGAGCGCGATCGGCAGGGTCGGCTGGGCGCAGATCGCGCGCAGCAGCTGGTGGTACTGCGCTGCCACGCGGTCGATCGTCGGGGCGTCGAACAGATCGGTCGCGTAGCTGATCTCGCCGTGCACGGCGCCGCCGAGCTCCCAGGTCTCGAGCGACAGATCGAACTGCGCGACGTCGCGGGCCAGCTCGAGCGGCGCGACGCGCAGGCCGGGGAGCTGATCGAGCGCGCCGAGATCGCGGCGCTGATGGTTGAACAGCACCTGGAACAGCGGCGCGTGGCTCATCGAGCGGCCGGGGGCGAGCGCCTCGACGAGCTGCTCGAACGGCAGGTCCTGGTGCTCCAGCGCGCCCAGCGTCGTGGCCTTGACGCGCGCCAGGAGCTGCGCGAAGCCCTCGGCGGGCACGAGCTCGGTGCGGATCACCTGCGTGTTGATGAACAAGCCGATCAGCCCGTCGGTCTCGCGGCGGTGCCGGTTGGCGTTGGGCACGCCGACGCGCAGGTCGGCCTGACCGGTGAGCCGGTAGAGCAGCGCGTCGAACGCCGCGAGCAGCACCATGAACAGCGTCGCGTCGTGCGCGCGCGCCAGCTCGGTCAGCCCGGCCGACAGCTCGTCGCCGAGCGCGAGCGCGAGGGTCTTGCCGCGGTGGCTCAGGACCTTCGGCCGTGGCCGGTCAGCCGGCAGCTCGAGCATCGGGTGCTCGGCCCCGAGCTGCTGCTTCCAGTAGGCGAGCTGGCGCTGCTCTTCGCCGCCGGCCAGCCAGCGGCGCTGCCAGCCGGCGTAGTCGGCGTACTGCACGGGCAGCGCAGGCAGCGCGAGCGGCGCGCCGGTCGCGTGGCTCGTGTAGAGCTGGGCGAACTCGCGCACCATCACGCCGGTCGACCAGCCGTCGGAGATCACGTGGTGGAACACGACGACCAGCACGTGCTCGTCGGGGGCGATCTGCAGCAGGCGGGCGCGCCACAAGGGGCCGTGCTCGAGATCGAACGGCTCGGCGGCGAGCGCCTCGGCGCGGGCGATCGCGTCGCGCAGGGCGGCGGTGCGGCGGAGCTCGTCGCTCGGCTCGGCGGCGAGCGCCTCGGCGCGGGCGATCGCGTCGCGCTCGGCAGGCGACCCGCTCGGGACCTCGATCGGCACGCCGCTCGGGACGTCGATCGGCACATCGATCGGCGCGTCGCCGACCGGATCGATCACCTGGCGGACCTCGCCGTCGGTCTCGACCAGCCGGGTCCGCAGGATCTCGTGGCGGGCGGCGAGCGCCCACAGCGCGCGAGAGAGCGCGGCGGCGTCGAGCGCGCCGGTCAGCCGCAACGCGACCGGCGCGTGGTAGGCGGCGCTCGCGGGATCGAGCCGCCATAGAAACCATAGCCGCTCCTGCCCGAACGACGCAGGCAGCGTCGGGCCGCGCGGCATGGCCTCCAGCGGCGGCGCCTCGGGGACCGCGTCGTCCGGTCGGGCGCGCTCGGCCCGCTCGGCGATCGCCTGGGCGAGCCGTGCGATGGTCTGGCAGCTGAAGAGATCGCGCGGCTGCATCGCGACGCCGGCTTGGCGCGCCGCGGCGACGACCTGGAACGCGAGCAGCGAGTCGCCGCCGAGCTGGAAGAAGTTCTCGTGGATGCCGACCGCGTCGCGTCCGAGCGCCTCGCACCAGGTGCGGGCGAGCACGCGCTCGAGCTCGGTGCGCGGCAGCGCGGCGGTGCCCGGCGACGATCGCGGCGCGGCGAGCTGGGCGAGCGCCTTGCGGTCGAGCTTGCCGTTGGCGGTGACCGGGAACCGATCGAGCCAGACGATCTCGGCGGGGATCATGTGTGCGGGCAGCCGCGTGGCGAGCCGAGCGCGCAGCGCCGGATCGGGGTGGCCGGGGTGGCCGGGGTCGCCCGCCTCGCCGTGACCGGGCCCGCGGACCAGGTACGCGGTCAGCTGCGCCGCGCCGGTCGGGCCCTCGGTGACCAGCACCTCGGCGGCCGAGGTGGCCGCGGTCGCGACCAGCGCGGCGGCGATCTCGCCGAGCTCGACGCGGTGGCCGCGCAGCTTGATCTGGCCGTCGCCGCGGCCGAGGAACTCGATCGCGCCGTCCGCGGCTCCGTCGGCGAGCCGGCGCGCGCGGTCGCCGGTGCGGTACATCCGCGCGCCGTCGCCGGCGAACGGATCGGGGACGAAGCGGTCGGCGGTGAGCGGCGGCTGGCCGGCGTAGCCGCGCGCCACGCCGGCGCCGCCGATGTAGATCTCGCCGACCACGCCGGCGGGCACCGGGCGCAGATCGCCGTCGAGTACGTGGACCTGACGGCCGGGCAGCGGCAGGCCGAGCGGCAGCGTCGCGCTCGCCCGCCGGGCGCCGGGGCGGTGCTCGTGGGTGAGCACGCCGACCGTGGTCTCGGTCGGTCCGTAGTGGTTGACGATCCGGCAGCTGCCGAGCGCGGCGATCCGCTCGACCAGCCCCCAGTCGGTGGCCTCGCCGCCTACGATCAGCGTGTGGCGCGGCAGCGCGTGGCCGGGGTGGGCGGCCTGGAGCAGGCCCTTCAGGTGGCTCGGGGCGATCTTCAGCACGTCGATCGCGCGCCCGGCCATCGCGCGGCCGAACGCGTCGGCGTCCAGCGCGTCGGCCGCGGGGATCAGGTGCAGCGTCGCCCCCGAGCACAGCGCGCCGAACAAGGTGGTGTTGCCGAGGTCGGCGGCGACCGTCGAGACCATCGCCATGCCGGCGCGCGGCGGCAGCGCGAGGCGGGCGAGCAGGCCCTGGACGTAGCTGGCGAGGTTGCGGTGGCTCACCACGACGCCCTTGGGCTGGCCGGTCGAGCCCGAGGTGTAGAGCACGTAGGCGGCGGCCTCGAGCGGCACGCGCGGGTAGGTGGTCGCGGTGGGCGCCTCGCGCGCGTCGCCCAGATCGGCCGGATCGATCCACGCGATCGTCGGGGCGACGCAGCCGGCGAGCCGATCGCGCAGCGCCGCGGGGCCGATCACCGCCGCGGCCCCGCTGTCGGCGACCATCTGCGCGAGCCGCGCGTCGGGCAGCGCCGCGTCGAGCGGCACGTAGGCCGCGCCGCACGCGAGCACCGCGTACACCGCGACCACGAACTCGGCCTCGCGCCCGAGCCCGAGCGCGACGCGCGACTCGAGGCCGATCCCGGCGGCGACCAGCCGGGCGGCGAGCCGATCGGCGCGCGCGACGAGCTCGCCGTAGCGGATCTCGGCGTCGCCGGCGACCACCGCGATCGCCTGCGGATCGGCGCGGGCGACGTCGGCGATCCACGCGTGGATCGGCGGCGGCTCCGGCTGCGGCTCGGGCCGATTCCACGCGGCCACGGCGGCGCGCTCGGCGGTGGGCAGCCACGGCAGCGCGGCGATCGCGCGCGCGGGGTCGCCGGCCATCTCGCGCAGCACGACGCCGAGCCGCGCGGCCATCCGCTCGATCGTCGCGGCGTCGAACAGCTCGCTGCGGTACAGCCACTCGCAGGCCACGCCGTCGGCGCGCTCGGTCGCGTGCAGGCACAGATCGAACTTGGCGCGCTCGGCTGCCGGCAGCGCCCGGTCGAGCACCACGCCGCCGTGGAGCTCGACGCCGGCGTCGTCGTCCTGGTGCCACGACAGCATCACGTCGAACAGCGGCGTGCGGCCGGCCTGGCGCGCGGGCGCCAGCGCGTCGACCAGCCGCTCGAACGGCAGGTCCTGGTGGGCCTGCGCCTCGCGCACGGCGCGGCCGACGTCGCGCACGAAGTCGGCGACCGTCGCGGCGCCGCGGATCACGCCGCGCAGCACCTGGGTGTTGGAGAAGAACCCGACGACGCCATCGACCTCCGGGCGGTGGCGATTGGCGATCGGGACGCCGACCCGGACCTCGGCCTGGCCCGCGGTGCGGCCGAGCACGAGCTGGAACCCGGCGAGCACGGTCATGAACAGCGTGGCGTCGCACCGGCGGCCGAGCTCGGCGAGCGCGTCCGTGAGCGCGCGGTCGAGCTGCACCGCGTGGGTCCGGCCGGCGTGGCTCGGCTGGGCGGGCCGCGGCGCGTCGGTCGGGAGCGCGAGCTCGTACGGCTCGCCGCCGAGCTGGGCCTGCCAGTAGGCGAGCTGGTGGCGGACCGCGGCGCTGTCGAGCCACGTGCGCTGCCACAGCGCGTAGTCGGCGTACTGCACCGCCGGCGCGGGCAGCGGCGCGGCGGCGCCACCGGCGGCCGCGTCGTAGAGCGCCACCAGCTCGCGCTGGAGGATCGCGTTGGACCACTCGTCGGAGATCAGGTGGTGCATCGCCAGGATCAACCAGTGCTCGCCGGGCGCGAGCACGACGAGCCGGGCGCGCAGGAGCGGCGGCCGGGTCAGATCGAACGGCGCGATCGCGTCGCCGGCGGCGAGCGCGCGGGCCCGCGGGTCGCGCTCGCCGGCCGGCAGCGCCGACAGATCCAGGATCTCCAGGGCGAGCGGCGCCGCGGGGTGGATGACCTGCGACGGCGCGCCGTCCTCGGTGACGAACCCGGTGCGCAGCGCCTCGTGGCGAGCGACCAGACCGTCGAGCGCGGCCGCCAGCGCGGCGCGGTCGAGCGGGCCGCGCAGCCGCAGCGCGGTCGCCATGTTGTACGCCGCCGCGCCGGGATCGAGCTGATCGGCGACCCACAGCCGCTGCTGCGCGAACGACAGCGGCAGCCGATCCGGCCGCGGCCCGGCGACGATCGGCAACACGCCGATCGCGATGCCGCGCTCCTCGAGCCGTGCCACGAACAGCTTGCGCTTGTCGGCGGGGAGCGCCCCGAGGCGGCGCGCGATGTCGGCCAGCTTGTCTGCGTGAACCCGTGCGGTGTCGGTCATCTAGGTGTGCTCCAGCTCGTCGAGAAGGTCGGTCATGACGGACAGCTCGTCGGCGCCCGTCCGGGGGTGGCCGCGCTCGATCCGCGCCGCGAGCTCCGCGACGGTCTGGTGATCGAACAGCTCGCGCAGCGGCAGGTCGAAGCCGAGGTCCTGGCGGATCCGCCCGGCGACCCGGGTCGCCAGCAGCGAGTGACCGCCGAGATCGAAGAACCGATCGTCGCGCCCCACCTGCGCGACCCCCAGGATCGCGGTCCAGATCTGGGCGAGCTGGATCTCGAGCGGCGTGCGCGGCGCGACATAGGCGTTTTGTGCGGCGGTGAGATCGGGCGCGGGGAGCGCCTTGCGATCGAGCTTGCCGCTGGCGGATCGAGGCAGCGCGTCGAGCATCACGAACTGCGAAGGCACCATCGCGGCGGGCAGCACGGCGGCGAGCCGATCGCGCAGCGCGTGGGGATCGCACGGCGCGGCGCTGGCGACGATGTAGCCGACGAGGCGCGGCGGGCCCGGGGCGTCGTCGCGGAGCGCGACGGCGGCGGCGGCGACGCCGGGGAGCTCGAGCAGGCGGGCCTCGATCTCGCCGAGCTCGATGCGGTGGCCGCGGAGCTTGATCTGGTGATCGGCGCGGCCGACGTACTCGAGGACCGGGGGGACGGCGGGGTCGGCGGTGGCGTCGAGGCGGTAGCGCGCGAGGTCGCCGGTGAGATAGAGCCGGTCGCCGGGTGCGCCGAACGGATGGGGGACGAAGGCGGCGGCGGTGCGCGCGGGGTCGGCGAGGTAGCCGTGGCCGACGCCGATGCCGGCGACGGCGAGCTGGCCGGTGACGCCTGGGGGGACGAGCCCGAGGCTCGGGCCGAGGACGAACAGCTGGGTGTTGTCGATCGGGCGGCCGATCGGGACGCGGACGGCGTCGGCGGCGGGGGGCGCGTCGATGCGGGCGAGGGCGACGTCGTCGGCGCACTCGGCGGGGCCGTAGGCGTTGACGAGCGGGATGGCGGGGAACCGGCGCAGCCACTGGCGGGCGAGCTCGGGGGGGAGCGCCTCGCCGGTGGGGAGCAGGAAGCGCAGCGGCAGGTCGAGCGTGAGCGGCGCGTCGCGCAGCATCTCGTGGAGGACGGCGGGGACGCACTCGAGGATGGTGATGCCGCGGTCGTGGACGTGGCGGAGCAGGGCGCGAGGATCGCCGGCGACGTCGTCGGGGACGATGTCGACGACGGCGCCGCACAGCAGGCCGGTGAGCAGCTGCCAGACCGAGATGTCGAAGCTGGGGGCGGCGGTCTGGGCGATGACGTCGCGGTCGGTGAGGCCGAGATAGGGGATCTTGCCGAGCTGATGATTGAGCATGCCGGCCATCGCGACCATGGCGCCCTTGGGGACGCCGGTGGAGCCGGAGGTGTAGATGACGTAGGCGAGCTGGGCGGGGTGGCAGGGCAGCGCGAGCGGACGGTCGGAGAAGTCGCCGGCGGTGATCTGGGCGACCGTGAGCGCGGGGGGGCGCTCGGCGGCGGGGAGGTGGGCGAGGGCGACCGCGAGCGCGGCGGCGCTGGCGTCGGTGGCGAGCACGACGCGGGCGGCGCAGGCGCGGGCGATCTGGGCGATGCGCTCGGCGGGGTGGCGGACGTCGAGCGGGACGTAGCCGGCGCCGGCGGCGAGCACGCCGGCGACGAGGGCGAGCTGATCGAGGCCGCGGTCGGCGAACACGGCGACGCGATCGCCGGGCGCGACGCCGTGCGCGCGCAGCGCCCAGCCGGTGCGGTGGGCGCGGGCGGCGAGCGCGGCGTAGGTCCACGCGGTCGCGCCGTGGCGGGCGGCGATCTGATCGGGGTGGCGGCGCGCCTGCTCGGCGAACCGCTCGGCGAACCCGCGGTGCAGCGCGTGATCGCGCGCCGTCGCGTTCCACGCGTGGATCTGCGTCCACGCGTCGCGATCGGACACCCGCGACAGCGCGTGGACCGGCTGATCGGGCCAGCGCGCCATGGCGAACATCAGGCGGCCGAACTGCGCGAGCATCCGGGCGATGTCGGCGCGCTCGAACCTGCGCGCGTCGTACGACAGCACCAGCTTGAGCCGCTCGCCCGGGATCACGACCGCGGTGAGCGGATAGTTGGTGTGCGTACGATGCGCGGCGAGCCGGAGCTCGAGGTCGCGGGCGCGCTGGCGCAGCGCGCGATCGAGCGGCGCGTTCTCGAACACCAGGAGCGAGTGGAACAGCGGCTCGCCGCGCGGCACCTGGGTGCCGGCCTGGATCTCGACGAGCGGCACGTGCTCGTGGCTGCGGTGGCCGAGGTTCTGGTCGAGCAGCGCCGCGAGCCAACGGGCGACCGGGATCGGATCGCCGGGCGCCGGCAGCCGGACGCGCAACGGGATCGTGTTGACGAACAGGCCCACCATGTCCTGCACGTCGTCGACCTCGGCGGGCCGCCCGGCGACGGTGACGCCGAACACCACGTCGCTGCTGCCGGCGTAGCACGCCAGGACCGCCGCCCACGCGCCCTGCGCGAGCGTGTTGGGGGTGATCTGCAGCGCGCGCGCGGTCTGGCCGATCTGCGCGGTCTCGAACTCGCTGAGCTCGATCGTCTCGAGCGCGACGCGCGACGGGCCGGCGCCGGCGGTGAGCGGCCGATCGATCGCGAGCGGGGTGGCGGCCTCGAGCCCGGCCAGCGCGGCCTGCCAGTGCGCGCGGCCCGCCGCGCGATCCTGGCGCGCGAGCCACGCGAGGTGCGCGCGGTAGTGCGGCGCAGGTCCCAGCTCCGGCGGCCGGCCGCCGCGCAGCGCGTCGTACGCGGCGAAGAAATCCACGAACATCAGCGACCGGCACCAGTCGTCGATCAAGATGTGGTGGTGGCTGTCGACGTAGGCGAACGCGCGGTCGCCGAGCTGGAACAGCCGCAGCCGGACCAGCGGCGCGCGCGACAGGTCGAAGCCGCGGCGGCGCTCCTCGGCGAGCAGGTCCTCGATCCGGCGATCCTGGTCGGCGGCGGCGAGCCCGCGCAGGTCGATGTACTCGGTGCAGCGCGGCACGGCGCGGTGGATGATCTGCAGCGGCTGCGCGCCGATCATCCAGAAGCTCGCGCGCAGCGCGGCGTGGCGCGCGATCACGTGATCCCACGCGGCGAGGAACGCCTGGGGATCGAGCTCGATCTCGAACCGGTAGTGGTCCTGCATCACGTAGATGCCAGAGCCCGGCTCGAGCAGGGTGTGCAGCCGCATGCCCTCCTGCATCGGCGTGAGCGGGAGGACGTCCTCGATTTCGGCGAGCGGCACGGCCAGCCCGGCGAGCTCGGCCGCGGTCAGCCGGGCGAGCGCAAAGCGCGGAGCGTCCGCCGCGCGGACCGGCTCGACGACCGGCGCCAGCGCGCTGGGCGCGGCGACCGCGGCGAGCGCCGCGAGCGTCTGGTGGCGGAACACGTCGCGCGGGCTGATCGCCAGCCCGGCGGCGCGCGCCTTGCCCGCGACCTGGATCGCGACGATCGAATCGCCGCCGACCCGGAAGAAGTTGTCGTCCCGGCCGACCTCGGCGAGGCCGAGCACGGACTGCCAGATCGCGGCGAGCGCGCGCTCGGCCGCGCTGCGCGGCGCGGCGTAGGCGGGCTGGGCCGCGCGCAGATCGGGCGCCGGCAGCGCGCGGCGATCGAGCTTGCCGGCGGGCGACCGCGGCAGCGCGTCGAGCACGACGAGCAGCGCGGGCACCATGTAGTCGGGCAGCGCGGCGGCGAGCCGGCCGCGCAGCGCCTCGAGCCCCGCGTCGTCGAGCGCGGCCCGGTCGACCCCGGCCGCGGGCACGACGTAGCCGACCAGGCGCGGCGGACCGGGCAGGTCCTCGCGCAGCGCGACCGCGGCGGCGTGGACGCGCGGATCGGCGAGCAGCTGGGCCTCGATCTCGCCGAGCTCGACGCGGTGGCCGCGCAGCTTGATCTGGTGGTCGACGCGGCCGAGGTAGTCGAGCGCGCCGTCGCCGCGGCGCCGC
>Ga0302262_10000350_pt1 | contig 18783 bp, 17 predicted proteins | sample II_Fen_E3_4_FD_194557 | JGI IMG/M metagenome (GOLD analysis project Ga0302262, IMG submission 194557) | Peat permafrost microbial communities from Stordalen Mire near Abisko, Sweden - II_Fen_E3_4 | ecosystem: Environmental > Terrestrial > Soil > Wetlands > Permafrost | place: Sweden: Abisko...
GTGGGGTTGGCCAGCGTGGTCACGATGGATTTCGGGCAGGTGGCGGTGGACCAATTGGTGTAGACCGCATTGTTATACGATCCGGCAAAGGTCAGCGTCAGGCCCTTGGCGGCCAGCAGCGAGCCTTCCCATTCCACACCGCGCGCGCGGATGCCGGGGATATTGCCCAGCACCGAGCTGAAGCCAGTGGAGGAGGTGGCATCCACGATGCTGGTGGTGGCCTGATAATCGCGCACCTTGGTGTAAAACAGGTTCACATCCAGCGTCAGCCGCTTGTTCAGCCACTGCGTCTTGGCGCCCAGCTCGAAGTCGGTGGTCTTTTCCGGGTTCACGTTGCGCGTGGCGCCGGTGTTATCAAAGGCCACCGCGCCCGATTTGCCACCACCGCTGACCGAGGCATAGAGGTTGACCGCAGGCGAGAGCTTGACGCTGGGGTTCACCAGCCATGCCACCGAATCCGCATGGATCGGCGTGCCCAGCACATTGGTGAAGCTGGTGCCCAATTGCGCGGTGCGGATGCCATCGGCGAAGGTATTGCCCGTGGCCACCAGCGCGGTGCCATCGGCATAGGTGGCGCCCTTGGTGGTGATCGAGCGCTTCTGCTCGCGGGTATAGCGCAAGCCGCCGGTGATGGTCAGGCCATCAAACGGCTTCCAATCCACCTGTCCAAAGGCGGCCTGGCTGGTCGAGACCGGCTCCTGCCATGTGGTGGACAAGATATTGGCCAGCGAGCTGCGCAACAGGGGCAAGTTCGCCACCGTGTTCAGCTTGGTATATTGTGAATCGCTGGCATAAAATGCGCCGGCATCCTGCCCATACAGCGTGCGGCTGGTGGTGTCGGTCTTGATGCGGAAGAAATAGAGGCCGCCCTGATAGTTCAGGCTATCGCCCAACTTGCCGCTCAGGCGCAGCTCTTCCGACAGCTGCTCGGTATCCACCAGCGTGCCGCCACGGTTGATGGCAAAGCGGGTCTGCTCGCTATCATTGCCCGCATCGAAATGCAGCTTGCGGATGGCCGTGATCGACTTCACCTCAAACGGGCCGGCATCCCATGTGGCCACCAGCGAACCGCCATAGTTCTTGGTGATCAGCGGCAGCGCCTGATCCATGTCGATCGTGTTCCACGAACCGATGATGGGCGTGTAGCCCCCGAAATAGCTGCGCGCCAGACGGGTGGTATAGGTGGTGGCGCGGACAGAACCGTCGCTCAGCGTGGTGGGGTCCACCATGAAGGGCTTGGTGTTGCTGTTTTCATGCGTTTCCGCGCTATCCAGATTCAGGCGGAACGAGAGCTTGTCGCTCGGCTTGAACAACAGCTGGAAACGCCCGCCCCAGCGGTTGCGCTCATGCCAATAGCCGCCCACAGCGGGATTGATGTTGCGAATATCGCCCTGTTGCTGATCGTAAAAGCCCGAGATGCGGAAGGCCAGCACATCATCGATGACCCCGCGCGAATAAGACCCGCGCGCCTTGAAGGCAGGCGTCGAGAGGCCGCCTTCCAGCTCCAGCGAGGCTTCGGGCTTGAAGCTGGGCGCCTTGGTGGTGTATTTGATCACGCCCAGCGAGGTGTTCTTGCCCAGCAGCGTGCCTTGCGGCCCGCGCAGGATCTCGACCTGCTGGATATCGGTGAAATCCTGATAGGTCATGCCGGTGTGATCAAGGAACACATCGTCGATAATCGTGCCGACGGCGGCTTCCATATTGTCATTGCCGCTGGTCTTGCCGATGCCGCGCAGCGAAACGCCGGTGCGGCGCGCGTTGGGCGTGGTCGCGGTCAGGCTGGGCGCGCGCTGCGTCAAGTCGGCAATGGTAAAGATCTGCTGGCGGGCCACCGTCTCGGCATTGAGCACCGAGATCGGGATGGGCACATCGCGAACATCCTCATCACGGTTGCGCGCCGTCACGGTAATCGCATCGGCATCGCTGACCGCCGCTTCGGCGGGGGCTGGCACAGCCGCCGCCGCCAGCGCCGAGGGGGCCACCGAAACCAGCAGCGCGCTGGCGAGGAAAAGGCGGGCGCTGGTGGCGCCCACAGAGTTCTGGATTTTCAACATGGTAATTCTCTTCTCTTCAGCGCTGGCGGCTTACTTGCCCAGACGGGCAGGGCCTGCGGTCAGCGTGGGCACGCGATAGACCGAGCCGGAACCGACAGCATAAAGGCGCGAATGATCCGCCCCGCCAAACACCAGATTCTGGATCTTGCGCGGGAAAGCGATCACGCCCAGCGCTTTGCCAGCGGCATCAAACACTTCCACGCCCGCATTGCTGGTGACAAACACGCGGCCATCCTTGTCCACCGCGATGCCATCGGCGCCGCTGCGGCCATTCTTGATGCCCACCAGCTTGGCGAAATCGCGGCGATCCTTCAGGCTGCCATCAGGGTTGACGGTAAAGGCGATCACAGCCTCACCAGCGGTGTTGGCCACATAGACGGTCTTTTCATCCGCGCTCAGCGTCACGCCATTGGGAAAGGTGATGTCATCCGCCACCAGCACAACCTTGCCCTTGGGGTTGACCCAATAGAAGCCGGTCTTGATCGGGCCGGTCGGCACCGCGCCGCCCTGCGTGGCCTTCTGATAGGCGCCCGGATCGGACACATAGAGATCGCCCTTGCTCGAACGGGCGAAATCATTGGGGCGCACAAAACCAGCGCCCTTGGGGCCAGAGGTGATCACCTTCTTGGTCGGCTCATACTGCACCACACCGGTCGAACCCGCGGTGGTCAGCAGGCCAAAAAGCTCGCCATTGGCGGCCACGGCCAGCGCATTGGCGCCGCCATCCTTGTCCAGATAGGTCGAGATTTCGCCATTGGCCGCGATCTTCACGATGCGGTCAGCACGGTTCTCGGTGAACAGGATCGAACCATCCTTCAGCACCACCGGCCCTTCGGTGCCCTGAAAACCTTCGCGCACCACGCTGATCAGCGTGCCGCCCTTGGTGACACCGGGAATGTTCGGCGTGACGAACTTCTTGTTCCACAAGATGCCGCCTTCCTGCTCATAATTCTGCACACCAGCGGCGCCCACCACATTCACGCCCTTGGCGGCGAGAATCTCGGCGCCCTTCTGGCCACGGCCCGCGTGGTTCGACACCACCACCACCTGGCGATCCTTGGGGATGAAGCCAATGAAACGATCCAGCTCGGAAATCTGGATCGAGAGATAAGCGGGGAAACCACCGATCTCGCTCACCTCATCAGGGCGGCGCACATCGATGAACACCACCTTGTCGGGCGTGGCCAGCAGCGCGTCGAGCTGGGCGCGGGTGAGCACGGGGATCTTCGAGGGAGCCTCAGCCGCATGCGCGGGCGCAGCGGCCACCGGCGCGGTCTGGGCCAAGGCAATCGCGCTGCCCCCAGCCAGCGCCATCATCAGCGCCGAGCCACCCAGCGCCACGCGCAAGGCGCGGGCAGGCGTGAACGTGGCGGAGCGCAAAGCGGATTTGATCATGATTCCCTCATAGGTTCGCGTGAAACACTTAAGGGTGGGCTAGAAGGAAGGGGCGGCAAACCTAACCAACCTATCCATCTATCCTTATGCCATTTTGTAATGTTGGTCCCAAAAGGCCTGAAAACAAAGGGCGCCACGAGAAAACCCGCAGCGCCCCAGCCTTTCACAGAAATTCTTTGCTCAGCTAAAGCCGATCCATCGCCCGGCAATCGTAACCGTGAGCCACGCCACAACCGTGCCAATCGCCAGCCATTGCGACAAACGATCCGTGCCAGCCTCACCCCGCCTGCCGATCAGCACCAGAACAAGGAAGACACCCGACACCGCCCCCACCAGCATGGAGCCAGTGTTCAACCCGCGCGTGTTGGCAAACAGCCAGAGGCCCCAGACCAGCAACACCAGCCCAAGCGCACCCTGCACAATACCGCTAGCGCCACCACGCAGCCGCCCGCCAAGGCCAAAGCTGAACGCCACCGCCGCCACCAGCGCGATCACCTTGATGAAAAACGCCCCATTGGCGACCAGCGTCAGCGCCGTGGCGATCGACATGAAAATGCCGCTGACCGTGCCGCCAATCACCCCGACGCGCAGCCAGGGGCGGGTCAGGCGCTCCACCTCGATCACCGGTACATCGCCCAGCGCCAACCCCAGCGTGCGCAGCGCCAACACCAGCGTGGCCCCGCCCAGCATCACCAGAAACAGCAGATGCGAGATTTCGACCAGCGAAAATGCCCACACCGTCTGGTTCAGCGCCTGAATCGTGGGATTATGCGCAATGCTCAGCGCCAGATCCTGCGCGCCCGGCACCGAATTGCGGAAAGTGATAATAGCCAGCCCGCTCACAGCGACACCTCCTGCGCGATAGCATCAAGCGTGGCCTGACGGCCCTCGCAATCGGCCAGAACGCCGATAACCGGCCCGGCCTCGGCGCAGGTGAAGCGATCATAGGCCATGGCCCGCCCCGTCGCGATCACCAAAATCCACAGCACAATCGAAGCCGCCGCAGACCGGCGCGCGGCCAGCGGAGGCACAGGATCGGCATCCCATTGCGCCTGATTGCTTTGCACCCGGCCATGGAAGATGAAAATATTCACCGCCGCCAACACCAGAAACACCAGTTTCGCGCGGAAGGCAAAGTTGTGGTAATAGTCAAACGGCTTGGAAAAATAGACCAGCAAGCCCGTCACCACCATCAGCACAAAGCCCACCACCGTGTAAGGCAACAGGCTGCGCGAGACGCGTGAAATCGACACTTTGGGCAGCGCCAGCCCCAGCAGGCGCAGATCCACAAACAGGATCGTGCCGGCAAACAGCATCAGGGTGAGCACATGCGTGCCCTCCAGCAGCATCCACCACCGCTCCGAGCCCTGCAATTGCGCGCTCCACGAACTATAGGCATCCGCCCGGCCAGCGGCGTCGAGTTGCGCGCCCCACTGGTATTGCAAATAGGCCATCCATCTTGAAATCATGCAAACCCCCTTGGCGCTGGCCCATCCCATCCGGGATCACGGCGTCAGGGGGACACCGTTCAAAAGCCAAACGGCCTCAAATTCCAGCAAGGCTGGTAGGCAGCCACCTCCCTCAAGAGAACGAAGGATTCCTCGCATGCTTATGACGGATGCTTATAACGCGCGATCATTCCGCCGCGTGAAAAGCCGGGCAACGCCGCCGCCCATTGATCAGCCGATGGTGCTCAAGGCACAATCCATCCCCAGCCCGCACGCTGGCATGGGCAGAAGACAGGCTGGCCAGGCCGGGCATTTGCGCCTCCAGCCTGGCCGGATCCAGGCAGAAATGCAGACAGGACGCGCAACCCTCATCAGGCCGAACCAACAGCGCGTCCCTTAAACCAGCCCAAAAACTCACTGGCCCAGCGCGGCCCAATGGCTGCCAAACACATAGACCGACAAAACATAGCCCAGCGCCACATTGACCGCCACGCCAATGGAAAATGCGGCCAGCGGGCGCCGCCCGGTAGAGGCCAGTTCACGAACGCGGGTGGTCAAACCGATGCTGAAAAAGCAGAAGATAAAGGTCCAAGTGCGCAGATCCTTGATCGGCCCGATCAGCTTGGCCACCGCGATCTTGTTGTAATCGGCAAGGCTGAACTGCGCCGTCACCGCCGACACCAACACCGAAGCAACCAGAAAACCCAGCACGAATTTGGGAAAGCGGCGCCAGATTTCGCTGGCATCGGGCGCGCTGCCCTTGGCCTCGCCATCCTCGTTCCAGCGCGTGGTGGCCACCACCGCCAGCACCACCGCCCAGATGCCAATCCACACATCGCGGCCCACCACCTTCATCAGCGTAAAGGCCTGCAAAGCCTGCTCCGAGGTGCCAGCAATGCCCGCCACCTTGCCCGCATAGCCGCCATAGGCCTGCGCGGCGGCGATCCCGGCGGCATCGGCGAATTCGGATGTGCCGATCCACGCCCCCGCAATGCCCGTGGGCAGCAACAGCGCCTTGGCCGCCAGCGGCAGGATGAAAATCATCGCGATCGCCCAGAGCACCACGGCGGAAATAGCAATCGGCGTATCCTCCTTCTTCGCGCCCACAGCGCCCGCCACGGCAATCGCCGCAGACACGCCGCACACCGCCCCGCCAACGCCCAGCGTGGCGGCAAAACGGCGATCAAGGCCCAGCTTCACCGCGACGAAGAAGATGACGAGGAAGGTGACAATCGACACAATCGAAGCCTGCAAAACCGCCACCGGTCCGGCCAGCGCGATCAGCGACAGCGGCACCGTCGCGCCCAGCAGCACGATCCCGGTCTTCACATAAAGCTCGCCCCGAAACCCGCTATCCAGACGGCGCGGCAAACCCACGGTATTGGCGATCAGCAACCCCGCAAACAGCGCGATCAGCGGCGCTTCGAGGTTATAGGTCACCGCCTTGTCCCATTGCCCGATCACAAAGATGCCATAAGCGGCGGCATACAACACCCCAAAGGCGGGCACGACATCGCGAAAACGATAGCCCAGCCCACGCAGCGATGCCGAGAAAGCCACCAGCCAAAAGCCAAATTGCGCCAGATAACGCGGCCAATTCTCCGCCAGATCGCCGGTGACCTGCGAAAACGCCTTCCAACGAGGCGGCAACACCGCCAGCCAGCGCAAGGTGCTGCCATTCAGGAACAGGACCGTGGCCGCCAGCACAATGCCCAGCCCGATCAGAATCGCCCACCAGTCTTCTTTCAACCGGAAACCGGTCCCCGCCGCGGATGTTTCGCTCATTGCTCCCCACTCCTCAAATAGCCGGCCAAGCTCATGCTTGGCGCGGGCAGGAAGGCAAGCAACCTTTGCTTCGATCCTTATGACGCGAAATGCTTTGCCTCAGCTGGCCACTATCGCGCTTGTTCATGCAGAACAGGCAAAACTGTGCTATGCCTCCGCTCGAATGGAAAGCGGGCCTCCTTCGCCGCGCTTCAAGCACACTGGATTTTCATGCAAGCCTTGACACAGGATGGCCAGAACATGGTCAATGCCATGGCCTATCGCCACAACACCAGCAGCGATGCGGTCTACCACCTGCTCTGTGCCATCGCGGCGGGCGGCGGCACACAGGCGCAGTTCAACCACCCGGATCTGGGCGGCATGGGCCAATGGCAGCAGGGCGGGATGATCATGGTGGGCGATATGTTCAACCAGGGGCTGAAATACCGCGTCGATGCCTTGTGCAACGATCTGTCCGGAGCGCTGGCCACCTCCTGGCCTTTTGTGCCCGCGCAAAACAATGCCGGTGGCTATGGCAGCCGATGGCCCGCCGAACTGGGCGCGCCATCCTCCAGTGGATCGCAGAATGACACGCATTACGCAGTGTTCCCCGCCACGCGCCGTCTGGCGATAGACCAGTATGGGCAAATCACCATCTATGACACGCTCGACCACCAGATCGGTGGCGTGTCCCAACAGCAGAGCGGCGATCAGTCGCTGACCTTCACCAGCCAGTATGGCCTTGTCCGCCTCTTCGATCTGCCGATCGTCTCGGGCGCCCCGCAGAGCGCACCCGCCTATGCGCCAGAGATTCAGGCGCCCGCGTTTCAGGCGCCCGTGTTTGAAGCGGCGTCCTCTTCCAGCCTTGGCGATGACGAGATTTTCTCCCGCCTCGAACGTCTGGGCGATCTGGTCCAGAAAGGCATCCTGACCAACGAGGAATTCGCCGCCAAAAAGGCCGAGTTGCTCGCAAGGCTCTAAGGCGATCAGGCGCGGGCGATGGCAATAATCTCGATTGCCTCGCCCTTGCCCGCGAAATCCACCTTTTCGCCCACTTCGGCATCCATAATCGCGCGGCATAGCGGAGCGCTATAAGCCAGCAGGCCCGAGGCAGGCTCTGCCTCATCATCCCCCACGATGGCGATGGCCCGCTCCTGCCCGTTCATCCGCAGGGTCACACGGCACCCAAAGGCCACGCTATCGCCAGCGGGCGGCGGAACAAGCTGCGCCGTGGCCTGCCGATTGCGCCAATAGCGCAAGCTGCGACGCGCGGCGGCGATCTCCGCCTCCTCGCTCACCCCCGGCAACAGCGCCTCCAGCTCGGCCACCTTGGCCTCGATCAGCGCGAGGCCCCGGCTGGTCACCAGATTGGGGCCGGGAGGAATCGGCAGCTCGAATTTGGGTTCGAGATGCTCCTCATCCCCATCGCGGCGGAAGGCGACGCTCATGCCGCATCCTCATCATCGGCGATCCACTCGGACAGATGCGGCGATTGCCCGATCAGCGCCAGACCATGCGCGATCGAGGTCAGCTCATTGCCGCTAGCGATCCGCCCCTCGCCAAAACGCTGGGTAAACAGGGCGCGCACCGCCGGGATCAGCGAGGAGCCGCCGGTGAGGAACACATGGTCGATCTGATCCGGGCGCAGGCCGGCGCGGGCCATGGCGCCATCCACCGTCTCGCCAATCCGGGCCAGATCGGGCGCGATCCATTGCTCGAAATCGGCGCGGCGCACTTCAACCTCAAGCCCCAGATCGGCGCTGTCAAAGCGCAGCACGCCATGCTCCTCGCTCGACAGCCCCCGCTTGAGCTGCCCCACGGCTTCATACAGACCATAGCCCAGCTCATGCTCGACCACCGCGATCATGCGCGCAATGGCCTCGGGATCGGTCGCGCTATGCTTGAGCCGCGCCAGTTGTTCGAGCACCTTGCGGTTGCGCATCAGCGCCAGCCGCGACCAATCGCCAAAATCGGCGAAATGCCCGGCGGGTATCTCCAGTTCCTTGTCAAACGAGCGATAGGTGCCCCCCTTGCCCAGCAGCGGCAGGACAAGGCGATCCATGATGCGATAGTCAAACCGGTCGCCCGCGATACCAATGCCCGCCGACCCCAGCGGCACACAGCGCCGCGCGGCCCCCGGCGCCTCCACCCGCACGATGGAAAAATCGCTGGTGCCGCCGCCGAAATCGGCCACCAGCAGCGTAGCCGGATCGCTCAGCCGCGAAGCGAAGCTGAAAGCCGCCCCCATCGGTTCATACACATAATGCACCGTGCGGCCCAAAGCGGCAAACATCGCGTCATAGCGCCTGCGCGCCAGCGCCGCATCAGGGCGCGACCCCACATAGCGCACCGGCCGCCCCACCACGATAGTCTCGGGCAGGCTGCGCAAGGCATCGCCACCATGCGCGATCAGATGGCGCAGGAAAATCTGGCCCAATTCCTCAAAGCGCAGGCGTTTTTCAAACAGGTTCGCGTGTTCAAACGTGGCATTGGCCGCCACCGACTTGAAGCTCTGCAAAAAGCGCGAGCCTTGCGGAAAATCGAGAAATTCCGCGATAGCCCATGGCCCCGCCTCATGCGCCAGCCCCCCGCGCACCGCCTCATCCTGCCAGAAGCACAGCGCAGAGCGGAACACCGAACTGGCCCCGCCGGGGGCGGCGAAGGAGACCATCTCGGCCTGCCCCGCATCCGCGCCGAGCGCGATCACCGAATTGGTGGTGCCAAAATCAAGACCGAGCGAACCGGCCATTGTCATGCTGACCGGCATGGTGGGAAAGTCCTTTGCGCCAAGCGAAAACGGGCTGCGCCTATGACAGCGCGACGCCGATCCTGCAACCGGCGAGGGCGGATGGCAACCACCCACCCGCCCTTGACCATGGCGCCTAGCTTCTATATTTCCATACTTGTCGAATAATGGAGAATCACTTGGACGCCCCCCTTGTCATTCGCGCGCTGGGCGCTCTGGCGCAGGACCATCGCCTGGCCACCTTCCGCCTGCTGGTGCAGGCGGGCGAACAAGGCCTGCCCGCTGGCACCATCGCCGAAAAGCTGGGCCTGCCCCCCTCCTCGCTCAGCTTCCATCTGACACAACTGGTCCATGCTGGCCTGATCGCCCAAAGGCGCGCAAGCCGCTCGATCATCTACACCGCCAATTATGCCACGATGCAGGGCCTCTTGAGCTATCTGACCGAAAATTGCTGCGGCGGGATGCCTTGCGCAGAAACCCTGCCGCAGGCCGATGCCTGCTGCCCCCCCATCCTGTCTGCGCAAGCCCTTTAAACACACGAGGAATTTCCCATGAAGCGTTTTCACGTTCATGTCGGCGTGGCCGACCTCAACGCCTCGATCGCCTTTTACTCCACCCTGTTCGCCACCGAACCCAGCGTAATCCAGCCGGACTACGCCAAATGGATGCTGGAAGACCCACGCATCAATTTCGCCATCTCGCAAAAAGAAGGCGCCACCAAGGGCATCGAGCATATCGGGCTTCAAGTCGAAAGCGCCGAGGAACTCAGCGAAGTCTATGGCCGCCTGAAAGAGATCAACGCGCCCAAGCTGGAAGAGGGCGCCACCACCTGCTGCTACGCCCAATCGGAAAAAAGCTGGATTGCCGATCCCGATGGTGTCGCCTGGGAAGCCTTCCTGACCATCGGCGCAAGCACAACCTATGGCGAGAACCCCGAACTGGCCACCCTTGCCTCGCCGCTAGCCGCCACAAACAGCTGCTGCACCCCGGCCACCACAGCCAAAACCTGCTGCTAAGCGAGAGTCCTCATGAGCATCGACATCATCATCTACCACAACCCCGCCTGCGGCACCTCGCGCAATACGCTGGCCATGATCCGCAATGCCGGGATCGAGCCGCATGTGGTGGAATATCTGCAAACCCCGCCCTCGCGCGCTCTGCTGGAAAGCCTGATCGCGCGCGCTGGCATCACCGCGCGCGCCCTCCTGCGCGAAAGCGGCACGCCCTTTGCTGATCTGGGTCTGGGTGATCCAGCCTTGAGCAATGCCCAATTGATCGACGCGATGATGGATCACCCCATCCTCATCAACCGCCCCCTGGTGGTCTCGCCGCTGGGGGTAAAACTGTGCCGCCCGTCAGAGGTCGTGCTCGATCTCATCCCCGCCGCGCAACAAGGCGCCTTCGCCAAGGAAGACGGCGAGCAGGTGGTTGATGCCACCGGCCAGCGCATCAAAGCCTGAAACGGAAAACCCGCCATGACCAGCCCCACCCGCCCGCGCCTGTCCTTTCTCGACCGCTATCTCACCTTGTGGATTTTCCTCGCCATGGCGCTGGGGGTGGGGCTGGGATCAGCCTTCACCGGCCTGCCCCATTTGATCGACAGCCTGTCCGTGGGCACCACCAACATCCCCATCGCCATCGGCCTCATCCTGATGATGTATCCGCCTCTGGCGCGGGTCCGTTATGAAGATTTGCCCAAAGTCTTTGCCGATCGCCGCATTCTCGCGCTCTCACTGGTGCAAAACTGGATCATCGGCCCGGCGCTGATGTTTGGCCTTGCCGTGCTCTTCCTGTCGGACAAGCCGGATTACATGACCGGTCTGATCCTGATCGGCCTTGCCCGCTGCATTGCCATGGTTCTGGTGTGGAACCAGCTCGCCAAGGGCGATAACCAGTATGTGGCCGCACTGGTGGCTTTCAACTCCGTGTTCCAGCTTCTGTTTTTCAGCGTCTATGCATGGTTCTTTCTGGCCTTCCTGCCGCCGCTGCTGGGTTTGCAAGGCCATGTGATCACGATCAGCTTTGTGACCATAGCGCAGGCGGTGCTGATCTATCTTGGCGTGCCCTTCGTGGCGGGCTTTCTCACCCGTCGCGCTCTGGTCGCCGCAAAGGGCGCCGCATGGTATGAACAAAGCTTCCTTCCGCGCATTGGCCCGGTCACGCTGGTGGCCTTGCTGTTCACCATTCTCGCCATGTTCAGCCTGAAGGGTGGCGAGATCCTCACCCTGCCCGGCGATACCCTGCGCATTGCCATTCCGCTGACGATCTATTTCGCCGCGCAATTCGCCATCAGCTTCCTGCTGGGCAAATGGATCAGCGCCGATTATCCGCGCACCACCGCCGTGGCCTTCACCGCAGCGGGCAATAATTTCGAACTGGCCATTGCGGTGGCCATCGCCACCTTTGGTCTGGCCTCGCCCGTGGCCTTTGCCGCCGTGATCGGGCCCTTGGTCGAAGTCCCTGTGCTGATCCTGCTGGTCCATGTCGCCTTTTGGTTCGGGCGGCGCTGGTTTGCCGATACCGTGCCCGCACAATAGTCCTGCCCCGCGCAGCCCACACCATGCGCAAAGAGCAAGGCGTGGGCTGCGCCCCGGAAACCTCCACCATTACATGGCTAAATCACACGCCTCGCAGAAAAATTACTTCCACATACCAGAACATACCATCAAAATTCATCGCCAACCCCAAAATCACAAGCCGACCTTGTGAATTCAACCGATCACAATGCACAAAACAGAGAGATATAAACCATCATTAAAATTCATTTAACCAAGCCACATGTGATTATGCGATTTTTCCGATTACTAAACTTGCCACCCCTAAATATTGTCACACACAAGCCTGCAAACACCACGACTGGCCGTATATGGATTGACTCTCTCCAGCATTCTCGCCAGATGACGCCGCCAGCTGGATGCCTGACACGATAGTTCGATTGTGTCGGCAGAAAGCGAGACGTGAAGAAGTTTGCACACGCACATTTCGTGTTTTTCCGCGTGTGCCAGCGACTTCGCGCCCTTGTGACACAATGGAATGAAGCTTTTTTCTCTACCTTGCGCCATGTTCGCCCTCCCGGCGATCCCTCTTGTCGCAGGGTTTCTGCCAGCCGAGGCAGCCCAAGCCGCAGAGAATCTGTCAGGCGGCGCCAAGCCCAATGTGCAGGTGACGACTCCCGCCCAACGCGATGCTGCCTCCACAACGCCAGACATTCGTCAGATTGAATGCGTGGCCAAGGTGATCGTGCACGAAGCTGGTAATCAGCCACGCCGGGGCCAAGTCGCCGTGGCTCAGGTCATTCGCACCCGGATGCAGCGTTTGGGCATTACCCACGATGCCTGCCGCGTGGTTCACGAACGCGGCCAGTTCTTCAACGTTGACCGCTTCAAGCCCGCGCGCGACACGGCGCTCTGGCGCAATGCGATGGCGATTGCCACGGAAACGCTCAAAGGCGAAGGCGAAGACATCGTGCCCGGCGCCCTGTTTTTCCGCACAGCAGCGCGCCCGTTCAAGGGCCGTGTCCGGGTCGCCCAGATCGATGCTCACGTTTTCTATCGCTAAGACGGCCCTGTCGGCGACAGGGTCCTAGGGGTGGGCATTCGGCCATGGCGCCTTGCGCATGGCCGTCGCCGCCGCCTCAACACGATCCACCACAGCATTCAGCCCCAGCCGCCCCGCGGCATCGTGCCAGCCATCAGCCAAAGCGACCACCGGTTCGCTCAACCGCGTCACGGGCAATTGGTCGGCCCAATTGGCAAAGGCGTGGGAATTGAGCGCCAGCAAGGCCAGCGAACTCATCACCATCGCCTGCGCGGCCCAGCCCAGCCCGCTGCCCATGCTCTGCCTGCGCGTATCAGGCCCTGCATCCAGAGACTTGACCTCGTCCGGCGCCTCGTCGGCCAGATCAATCGGGGATGCGCCCCAGGGCAAACCATGGCTCATATGCTCTTCCTAAAACTGGAAATAGATGAACGGGGCAACCCCCGCACCGCGCAAACCTTCAACCACCAGCAACACCAGCGTGACCAACAGACCCGCCACCCAAAACGGCGCTTGGCTCAATCGCCGCCCCAGTTGCTGGATGGCATCCTGAGGGCCAAACTGGCAAGCCAGCCCCAGCGCGATCATCCCCACCGTCCATGGCAAAGCGATAAAAGCGCCCTGCTGCCCATGGCTGATCCTGCCCAAAAAGTCTGTGGCCTCGCCAAAGGTCTTGGCGCGGAAAAAGATCCACGCCACCGTGACAATATGAAACGTATAGAGCCGCCCCAGCCAGACCGGCGCCTTGGGCAGCCCTGCGGGGCGCACCAGCCCCCACAGCCGCTCGCAAACCAGCATGCCCCCATGCAGCGCGCCCCAAATCAGGAAATTGACACTGGCCCCATGCCACAGCCCGCCCAGAAGCATCGTGGCAAACAAGGCCACACAAGTGCGCCATAGCGTCTGCCGAGATCCCCCCAACACCTCAATATACAGGTAATCGCGTAACCAGCTCGACAGACTGATATGCCAGCGCCGCCAAAAATCCTGCAAGGAACTGGCCCGGTAAGGCTGATTGAAATTGGCGGGAAACCGGAAACCCAGCAAGCCCGCCAGCCCGATCGCCATATCGCTATAGGCTGAAAAATCGCAGTAAATTTGAATGGAATAGCCATAGGCCGCCAAAATCAGATCGCCTGCCGAATGCCGGGATGGATCATTGAACACCGGGTCCACCAGATGCATCCCAAGCTCGTTGGCGATCACCGTTTTTTTGACCAACCCCCACAGGATCAGCACCAGACTGGAGGCCGCAGCCCCCCGGCCAAGCCATGGCCTTTCGCGCAATTGCGGCAAAATATGCCCCGGCCGCACAATCGGCCCGGCCACCAGATGCGGGAAAAAGCTCATCAGAAAGGTCAGTTCGAGCAGACGTGCCGGCTCACTGCGCCCTTTCCACACATCCACCACATAGCTGATCCCCTGAAAGGTGAAGAAGGACACACCCACCGGCAGAATAATATCCAGCGTCTTCAGCCCGACGCCCAACCCCGCCCCGGCCAAGGCGCTGCTCACCCCATGCAAAAAGAAGTCGTAATATTTGAAAAAGGCCAAAATCAACAGATTGGCCCACACACCCGCGATCAGCCACAGCCGCGCCCGCCGCCCCGGCTGCGCCACAATCAGGCGGCCCACGCCCCAATTGAGCATAGCGCTCACCTGCAACAGCACCACAAAACGCGCGTCAAACCAGCCATAGAAAATCCAGGAGGCCACCAGCAGCATGATCAGCCGCCAGTCTCCCGCCCGGCGCATCAGCCAGTTGCAACAAAAGACGAGGATGAAGAAGCCATGAAAGGCCAGCGTCGGAAACAACATCGCGTCTGATTACTTCGCCAAAGCCATGCGGGCCTGATCCAGATCGAAAGCCAGCGCCTCGCCCAACCGCTGCCCGCCCTCGGCCGTAAAATGCACATGGTCGCCACGCTGCAACCCCTGCGCCACCCATGCCGAAGAGGAACAAGCCCCCCCCATCGCCTGCTGCCAATCCCAAAAGGCCAGATTCATCTCCTGCGCCAGCCGCATCTCCATCTGCCGAACGCGCGCCACATTGCCCGGAACCGCCCAGCCATTCCCGCAAGCCACCGTCTCGCCCATACCGGGCAGCGCCACATCAGGGCGCTTGCTGGCGGCATCGGGCGGCCCCAGCAACAGGATCGGCACAGTATAGCCCAACAAGCGACGGATCCGGCCAATCTGCCCCCGCATCGCGGCCTCGGATTCCTCCAGCTTGAGCGAAGGGTCAAACCCCTCATTGGTGCCAAAAGCAATCACCAGCAGGTCTGGCCGCGCATGGCGCAACTCCACCCCCAACACAGCGTCATCATTGCGCGAAAAATGCGAAAATCGCGCGCCCACCACGCCCATATTGGCCAGAATGACCCCGCCACCCTGCCGTCGGCTTTCCCATGATGTCAGATTCACCTCGCGATCATCCAGCGTGGTAATCGACACCTGCGCCACAGGCGCGGCACTGGCCATATCCACACAGACCGCCCCCGCCGTGCTGGCGGCAAAGCTGACATCCTGCGCCGCCTCACCCATGGCAATGCGCACCGTTCCCTTGCCCGGCCCGGTCAAGCCGCACAGGCTGAAACGGTTAAAGGCAAAGCTCGCCCCATCTGCGCTCAACTGCAAAGATGCGCCAGCATGATGCGCGCTCTGCGTAAAGCCCGAAAGCCCCAGCGCAGGCCCATCGGCCATACGCTGGCGCCCAAACAGCGCCTGCACAGTCCAATCGGCACTTTGCCTGGCGGTAACGCCCCAGGTCAAATAGCCGGGATAGGGCTTGCCGACCGCCATCGCCCCTCGCCCCGCCGCACCATATTCAGCCTGCCACCGCTTGCGCCAGCCATTGGTCAGCATATCCCCGGCCGTATGGCTGTCCCCGATCTGCACGATCGACAAAGGCGCAGACGCCCCCGGGGCCACACGCAACTTCGCCAGAAAAGAGCCGATAGCCCCGGCATTGCGCAACTGCCCAGAGACAGGTTGAAGCGATGAGCCTGGCCCCGCAACGTCCTGCCCATGCCCCGCTGTCGCCATCACCAAGCCCAGCGGCGCCCACATCCACCTCAAGCCGCGCGGCATAGTCAATTCTCCTTAGCGCCCACGGCCTGACCCGATCCGCCCAACAGCGCAATGCGCGTTAACACCGGCTTGGCAATTTCCCGATAGCCGTGAACGCTCATATGCACCCCATCATCGGCCCGCGCCACATAAGGCGCCTTGGTCTCCGGATCGATCAACTCCTTGGCGAAATGATGATCCTTATCCTCACTGGCCGCCACAGGGTCCACAAAGGGCACATGCAAGCTGCACATCAGCCCCGCATAAAACCTGTTCAACGCCTGAACATCGCCATCATAATCCGCCTTGCGCATCCGCGGCAGGCCAACCCATGCCACAGCCACGCCCTGATCGTGCAAATAGCCGACCAAGGCGCTCGCCCGGCCGCCCACCACCTCTTTCCAACGGGCCGTCATATAGGCCGCGCCATGCCCACCCTCGCGAACCCCCTGGGTATCATTGGCGCCAAAGTCGATGATCGCAATGTCGATAGGCTGCTCGGCAAACTTGGCCTTCACATCTTTCAGCACATCAAGGCTTTGATAGCGGGTCAAACCCGTTCCCTCCTTGGAAAACTGATAGACCCTGAAGCCATCCTGCCGCGAAAAAACGCCATTCGTCGCGGCAAAAATGCCATCGCCAAAGCTGTCGCCAAGCACGCCAATGCGCAAAGGGCGATTGGCGCGCAATCCAGCCAACACCTGCCGCGACAGCGGGAAATCATCGCCGCAACCACCAGCTTGCGGCTTGGCCTCCACCGGCACAGCCGAAGCCGAAGCCACGGCCTGCGGCTGATCTGGCGCCAACAGCGCCGCCAGCGGCTTGCCCTCCGTCTCAAAAGACAGCGATAAAACCGCACCAACGACAATGCCAACAAAGAGCACGCCACCACGATCGACGTATGCTAAGTTTTTCATGGCACCCTAAAACCAATCACGCAACCACAGGGCTTGCCCAAGGCATTCCCCACCAACATCACCGGCCAGAAAAACTGAGACAAAGCCCCCTCGGCAAGAAGGGAGCCTCAAACTCTTTCAAGCTATCGCGCAGCTAGTCACGAGCGTGTGCCACCGCAAGATATAACATAAGCGCCCTTGCTTATATCTGCCTTAGTGGGGCTAACACCATCCCAAACACAAAAGGCCCCGCCATCTGGCGAAGCCTTTGCAACCTATGGTGAGCCCAGCTGGGTTCGAACCAGCGACCTACTGATTAAAAGTCAGTGTTTTTTCGGCAGATGGCCGGGCACCCAAAATCATAAACCGCAGCATTCAGCCATTTTTGCCATTTCACGCCATCTCAAATCATCCTTGTTATTATCTCACCTGATGCCTATCTGATGCCTAGCAGCCCTCTAGGCATCAGGCGGGAACCATGGCCAAGGCGCCAATCACCAAGCGGACAGTTGACGCAGCCAAGGCCGAGCAGGCCGAGTATGTGATTTGGGATGATGGCGGGAAGGAAACCGTCAAAGGCTTCGGCCTGAAAGTGACCCCATCGGGCGGCAAGGTCTATCTGTTCCAATATCGCCTCGCCCGCCCTGGCATGGCCGACAAGACCACCCCGCGCAAATACACCATCGGCAAGCATGGCAGCCTTACGCCGGATCAAGCCCGCACCCGCGCCAAGGAACTGGCCGCGATGGTGGAGCAAGGCATAGACCCGCGCCAAACCGAATTGGACGCCATCGCGGCCAAGGATGAAGCCAAGCGCCAAGCCGAGGCCAAGGCCAAGCTGGAGGGCGAATTGTCCTTTGAACGCATGGCCCCGACTTTCCTCGATTGGTATGAAAACGAGAAAGAGCGCCGCCCCTCCAGCGTGGCGCTGGCCCGCCTCGTGGTGAATAACTACCTCCTGCCAAAACTGACTGGGCGCCCCCTGCCCCATATCACCCGCGCCGACCTCCAGCCCATTCTGGATGGCATCCCCACCGCCAAGCGCGGAATGCGCCGTGCGGTGTTTGCCTATGCCTCGATCCTCTTTAGCTGGGCGCACAAGCGCGGGGACATTGACGCTAACCCCCTGTTGGCCATGGCCAAGCCCGAAGCCCCCAAAGCCCGCGACCGGGTGCTGACTGACCCCGAATTGGCCGCCGTCTGGAACGCCAGCCGCGCATCGGCCAATCCCTTTGGCCAATTCTTCCGCCTGCTTATCCTGACAGGCCAGCGCCGCAGCGAGGTTGCCGCCATGGGCTGGGCAGAACTCGACCGCGCCAGTGCAACATGGATCATCCCCGCAACCCGCGCCAAGAATGGCGTGGCGCATCTTGTGCCCCTCGCCCCTGCCGTGGTGGCTGAATTGGATGCGCTGGCGCTGGCCGCGCAAGTGAAGGCCAACGCCAAGGCCGAGAAAGACGGTGCGCAAGGCGTGGAACTGGACGCAAAGCGCTGGCCCAAGGCTAGCTTCGTCCTAACCACCACCGGGCTAACGCCGATCAGCGGCATAACCAAGGCCAAGCTGGCGCTGGACGCAGCCATGGCCACGGCGCGCAAAGAGGAAGGCCCGCTGGACGGCTGGCGCATCCATGACCTGCGCCGCACCATGGCCACCAGTTTCCAACGGTTGGGGGTGCGCTTTGAAGTGACCGAGGCTACCTTGAACCATATCAGCGGCGCCAAGGGAGGCGTTGCGGGCATCTACCAAAAACACGATTGGGCCGAGGAAAAGCGCACCGCTCTGGAGGCGTGGGCGCGGCATGTGGATGCCATTTTGAAGCCAGCCGAGGAAACCAACGTGGTGCCGATCAGCACCGCCAAGCAATCAGCATAAG
>Ga0302262_10000351_pt1 | contig 18756 bp, 14 predicted proteins | sample II_Fen_E3_4_FD_194557 | JGI IMG/M metagenome (GOLD analysis project Ga0302262, IMG submission 194557) | Peat permafrost microbial communities from Stordalen Mire near Abisko, Sweden - II_Fen_E3_4 | ecosystem: Environmental > Terrestrial > Soil > Wetlands > Permafrost | place: Sweden: Abisko...
AGGAAGCCGTAGCCGTCCAGCTTGGGCATGTTGACGTCGACCACGTAGAGATCGAACGGCGCGACCAGGGACTTCTCGAGCGCCTCGATCCCGTTGATCGCCTCGGCGACGGAGTAGCCCGCCGACTCGAGGATCTGGCGGTGATACAGGCGCACGGTCGCGGCGTCCTCGACGATCAGGATCCGTGTCATCGGGTCTCCTGAGGCTTCTGATACACGATCGCCTCCGGGAACCTGCGCACCGTGAACAGCGAGGAGATGCGGCTCATCGATTCGGAGTGGCCCAGGCAGATGACGCCCCCGGGCTTCAAGGCGTCGTAGAACGTCTCCGCGGCCGCCTTGCGCGACACGTCGTCGAAGTAGATGAGCAGGTTGCGACAGAACACGACGTCGAAGTCGCGGTAGGGCCGGGTGTCGGCGCGATCGGACAGGTTCACGCGGGTGAACTCCACGGTCTCGCGCACGTCATCACAGAGCTGATAGCCGTCGCGCACGCGCGTGAAGTACTTGCGCAACAGCGGCACGGGCAGGTGATGGACCGAGCGTTCGGAGTACAGGCCCTGGTTGGCCTGCGCGAGGATCGTGGTATCGATGTCCGAGGACACGATCTCGACGTCCCACTCGGCGATGCCGGTCCAGTGCTCCATGAGGTAGATCGCGATGGAGTATGGCTCCTCGCCCGACGACGACGGGATCACCCAGATCCGGATCGGGCCGCGGTCGCGCTTGCGGCTCACGATCTCGGGGAGGATGGAGCGCACCAGACATTGAAACTGATATTCTTCGCGGAAGAAGTACGTCTCATTCACCGTCATGAGATTGGTGAGGACCTGGAGCTCGGCGCCCGAAGCCTCGAACCGCAGCTTCGTGAAGTAGCTGCGAAAGTCCTTGCACGCGGTGATCTCGACCCGCTCGGCCAGCCGGCGATCGACGAAGTAGCGCTTCGATGCCTCGAACTGGATACCGGTCTTGCGATAGAAGAACTCGCGAAACTTCTCGAAGTCCAGATCGCTGATGGCAGGCAGCACTAGCCCACGATTCGTTTCAGCGCGAGCTCGGTGGCAAACTGGATGTAGGGTTCGTCGGCGAACCGCTGCCGCAAGCGCAGCAGCGCCGGGTGCGCGGCCTGCGAGCCCACCTCGCCGAGCAGATCCGCCGCGGTGGCGCAGACGTTGACGTGCGGGTCGCGGTCGATGACGCTGACAAGCCATGACTCGACCTCCGGGTGGCGCAGCGATTCCAGGATGTTCACGGCGAAGATCCGGACATCCGGATCGGCATCGGCGAGCAGCCCGCCGATGATCGGCGCGACCTGGTCGGGTAGCTGCTTCATCGCCTCGACCGCCTCGTTGCGCAGCGCTGCGTCCTCGCTCCCCAGGCAGCCCACGAGGCCGGCCACCGCGACGTCATCGCCCCGCAACGTCAGCGTGGTCAGGATGACCTCGCGCACCGAGTTGTCGGGCTCGCGGCCAAGCCGGGTCACCAGCGCGGCGGACGAGCCCGGGCAATCGGTCAGGTCGGTCAGGTCGCGCGCCGCCCAGCGCCGCGCGGTGGGGTTGTCGTCGTCGAGCGCCGCGATCAAGCCCGCGCAGTCGCGCGGCCGCTTGCGCCCGTCCAGGGTGACAGGGCGCACCTCCCGGTGCTTGATGAACCCCACGCGATGCTCCTAGGGCCTCGCCCAGACGACGATCTGGGCCGCGATCCGGTGCGACGGCAGCACCATGCTGGCGCCGCCGCGCTCGATCAGCTCGGCCGGCATGCCGAACACGACGGCCGAAGCCTCGGATTCGGCGATGGTGCGGCCGCCCCGCTGCTTGATCTCGGTGAACGCGTCCGCCCCGTCGTGCCCCATGCCGGTGAGCAGCACCGCGATCACCTGGGATGGATCGCAGTGCTCGAGGATCGAGCGCCCCAGCAGCTCCACCGACGGGTGCCAGAGGAACGCGCGGTTCTCGGGCTTGGCGAGCACCATCAGCTTGCCGGCCCTGCGCGCGACCAGCATGTCCGCACCGCCCTTGCCGATGTAGATCGTGCCGGGCTCGAGCGGCGTGGGGTGCGTCGCCTCCACGACCGACAGCGGGCAGATGCCATTGAGCCGATCGGCGAACGGCTGCGTGAAGGCCGCCGGCATGTGCTGCGCGACCAGCACCGGCCACGGGAACTCCAGCGGCAACAGCGGCAGGATGTCCTCGAGCGTGCGCGGGCCTCCGGTGGACACCCCGATCGCCACCAGCCCGTCCGCCGCCCCGCCGCGCCGCGCCGCGACCGGACGCGGTGCCGGCTGCGCACGCTCGTCACGCGCGCGCACCCGCCGGCTCGAGGTCCCCTGGAGCCGGGCGCGAACCGCGGTGCGCACCTTGCTCACCAGCTCGTCCTTGATCGCGCCGATCGACAGCGAGATCGTGCCGCCCGGCTTGGCGATGTAGTCCACCGCGCCGAGGTTCAGCGCCTCGAAGGTCGCGAGCGCGCCCTTCTCCGAGAGCGACGACACCATGACCACCGGCACCGGGCGCTCCGCCATCATCGTCGCCAGCGCCGTGAGGCCATCCATCTCGGGCATGTTGATGTCGAGCGTGACGACGTCGGGTTGAAACGCGCGGTTGGCCGCCACCGCTTCCTTGCCATTGCGGGCCTGGTGGATCGTGAAATCACCCTCGGCCTCGAACAGCGTCGCGAGCTGCCGGCGCATCAACGCCGAGTCGTCGACGATCAGCAGCTTGATCATGACGGCTGTCTCACCCTCGCGGCAGGGTCGCGGGGTCGTGACCTTCCATCAGGTGCGCCGGCGCCAGGAGCTGCACCATGCGCTTCTGCTTGTCGAGGTTGGCCATCCGCGCCAGCAGCTGGCCCTGCTCGGTCGACAGCCGCGGCGCCGGGCCGATCGCGGACTTGTGGATCCGCAGCACCTCGGCGACCGAGTCGACGATGAAGCCGGTGCGCGATCCCGCGATCAGGAACACCATGATGCGCTGGCGATCCGAGCGCTCGGCGGCGGGCATCCCGAGCCGCCTGCGCAGATCGATCACCGGCAGCACCGCGCCGCGCAGGTTGATGACGCCCTCGACGAACGCCGGCGCCTTGGGCACCTGCGTCAGCACCGGGGGCACGCGCACGATCTCCTGCACCGATTCGATCGGCACCCCGAACTCCTCGAGACCGATCCGGAACACCACCACCTGTTCGTCGTCATCGAGCGGCTCGGTGTCCGCCGCGCGCGCCGGGTCATCGTGCGGGGTCGTCATGTGGGTCAACGCGTCCTTGACGGCGGTGTGGCCGAACAGCCGGCTCGCCGAGATGATCGACACCAGGCGCTTGCCGCCGTCGAGACGGCAGATCTCCGCGATGTCCGCGAGCGCCTTGTCGCGCGCCAGGAGGCCGGGCATGGCGTCGACGTCGGCCCTGGGCACGCGCAGGACCTCGTTCACGCTGTCGACCACGACGCCGACCGCGGCCGCGCCGACCGACATCACGACGATCCGGCTGCGCTCATCGGCGGCCTGCGGCGGCAAGCCGAACATCCGCAAGCGGTTGCGCAGCGTCATCATGCCGACCACGTGCGACTCCGAACGCGGCACCCGGACGATGTGCTCCGGCACCTGCACGATCTCCCGGACGTCCTCGATGTCGACCGCGTACTCCTGGTCCGCGACGTCGAAGCTGACCAGCTGTCGCTCGTCGCTCACCACGTCGTCCTCGGCGATCGACGCGGCCGCGTGGCCGGTGAGCGCGGCGCTGGCGTGCCGGGCGACCGCGGCGATCTCGGAGAACTGCTGCGCGACCAGCTTGGCAAAATCGAGCACCATGATCACGGCGTGGCCGCCGACGTCCTTCATGATCCCCGACAGCAGCTCGGCGTTCATCGTGCCGCCGATCGCGCCCACGCCCTCGAGCTTGCTCGGATCGACCCCGACCACGCTGGTCACCTTGTCGACCACGAAGCCGAGCGGCTGGCCGATGTCGATCACCAGCGCGCGGGTCGCGTCGTCGTGCGGCTTGTCGGCGAACCCGAACATCCGGCGCAGGCTGATGACCGGCAGCACCTTGCCGCGCAGGTTGGCCAGCCCGTCGAGCGTCGCCGGCGCGAGCGGGACCCGCACCACGTTGGGCACCCGGATGATCTCCTGGACCGGCGCCATGTCCACGGCGAACACCTCGTCTCCGGCGAGGAACGTCACGTATTGCCGGACGTCGGAGGGCGCCTCGTCGGTTCCGTCCGCGCCATCCTCGACGTCGGCGCGGAGCTTGGGTCGGTGGACGCCGGCAGCCGGGCGCGGCGGGTCGGGGGCGTGCGTTTCGGGGGTGGTCATGGTCGCGCTCCGCGGTCAGGCGCTCTGCAGCTCGTCGGCGAGCGACGAGATCTCCTCGATCGCCGTGGCCAGCTCCGCGGCGCCCTGCGCCTGTTGCTTGGCCGCGGCGGCGGCCTCGGCCGAGGCCTTGTCGGCCTCCGCGGCGGCCGCTGCGATCTGCTCGACGCCCTTCTTCACCTGCGCGGTCGCGGTGGCGATCTCGGTGGCGGCGTCGAGGATCTCCCGCATCGCCTCGTCGACCGCCGCGATGTCGGCCTCGATCGACGCCAGGTTGATGGTGGTCGACTTCGCCCGCTCCACCTCGACGACCGCCGTCGCGACGATCTCCTCGAGGTCGCGGCCGACCACGCCGATCTGATCCTGCACGGCCTTGACCAGATCCTTGATCCGATCGGCGTTCTCGGCGGAGTCGTGCGCGAGGTTGCGAATATCGGTGGCGACCACCACGAAGCCTTTGCCGAACTCGCCGGCGCGCGCGGCCTCGATCGAACCGTTGACCGCCAGCATGTTGGTCTGGATCGACACGGTCGTGATCGCGTCGACGATCTTGTCGATCCGCCGCGACACGAGCGCGAGCTCCTTGATCTGCTTGATGCTCGTCCTGGACGAGTCTGCCGAGGCGGAGGTCCCACGGATCAGGCTGTCGACCGACGCCTTGTTGACGCCGATCAGGTTGCGGATCGCCGAGACCTTCTGGGCGCCACCGCCGGCGCGCGACTGCGCGAGCTCCAGCCCGGACTCGATCTGGGTGATCGCGGCCGACGACTCTGCGGTCCCGGCCGACTGGACCTCGGCGCCTTTGCGGATCTGCTCGATGGCCGCCATGATCTGATCGCCCGAACGGTTGATCTCCGAGACCGCCGACGACAGCTCCTCGGCGCTCGAGGCCACCTCCTCGGCGCTCTTGGCGACGTCGGTCGAGGTCTTCAGATCCTCGGCCAGCTCCGAGAGCCCGTGCGCGGTCTTCTCGCACTCGCCGAGGGCCTTGGCCTGTTCCTGCACGGTCTTGGTCGATTCCTCGGCGGCGGCGGACTGCTGCTCGGCGGCCGCGGCGATGTCCTCCGAGCCCTTCAACGCCTGCGCCGCCGCGATCTTGGACTGCTGCGCGCTGACGGTGGTCTCCTGCACCCCCCGGACGATCTCGGCCGCGTCGCTGCGGATCGTGTCGAGCTGGAGGGTGACGGCCTTGCCGTTCTCGACCTCGGCCTCGACCATCGTGGCCGAGCTGCCGATGCCCTCGGCGATCGCCTTCACCTCTTGCTGGATCTGGCCGACCAGATCCTGGATCTGCTTGGCGCTCTTCTCCGAGGTCTCGGCGAGCGTACGCACCTCGTCGGCGACGACGGCGAACCCCTTGCCGTGCTTGCCGGCGCGCGCGGCCTCGATCGCGGCGTTGAGCGCCAGGAGGTTGGTCTGGTCGGCGATCCGCGCGACCGCCTTGACGATGTCGCCGATGTTCGCGGCCTGCTTCTCGAGCTGCCCGACCATGTCGACCGACGCCCGCTGGCGCTGCGCCGCGGTGGCGATCTTGGCAATCATCTCGGCGACGTCCGCGTTGATCCGGGCCGCCAGCGCTTGCGCGGCCTCCGCGCGGGCCTGGCTGCGGTCGGCGTTCTGCAGCTGACGCGCGATCGACGCCTCGACCTGCTTGAACGCGATCAACGACTCCTGGGCCGCGCCCGAGGCCTCCTCGGCGCCGGCCGCGATCTGCTCGGACGACCGCCTCAGCTCCTCCGACGCCGAGGCGGCTTCGCTGATGCCCGACGACAGCTCCACGGTGGCGGCGGCGATCCGCTCGGCGGCCTGCTGCTGCTTGGCGAGCGTGCGCGCCTTCTTGCGCTGGGCCTCGACGTCGCGCGACGCGACGGCCACCGAGGCCGCGGCGCCCGCGTGAATCGCGGAGGCCACAGGCCCGCCGCTGCTCCCGTTCGTGGATTTCCTGACAAGGGCCATGACCGTCTCCATTGGACGTAGCACCGCGAAGCCGGGCGCCTGCTCGAGACGCACACCGCACGGAACGCTGTCGCGCAGGTCGAACCGAAACTGGCAAACGACGACGCGAATTCCAAACGTAGCACGCGCGCAAACAAACACTCGATTGAAAGCATCCATCGATCATATCGAGTCACACGGAGAAATTTCACGCCCGCGTGGAACCGCGTCCGAAGCTTCCGGATCCGCCGAACGCTCGGTCGCGCAGCATCGGGCCCGAGCCTGACGGCCGGCCCACGGCGCGGTGCGGTCGAACCCCGAGGTCAACGCCTCGGATCCCGGCCCCTGCCTTGCGTTCGGTGAACGCGCCGGCGTGCAGGGGCGAAGCCGGAGTCGCGGCGCTACTGCGCGCGCGCGACGCCGAACTTGTCGTCGCTCACGCCCTGCGGCGCGCCGCCCTTGAGATCGATCGTCGTGTCGTTCGAGCCGGCCTTGATCGTGACCTCGGTCATGATCGGCTCGGCGCTCTGCTCGCTCCACGCGCGGACCTTGTACTTGCCGGGCTTGAGGCTGCGGAACGCGAACTTGCCGTCCGACTCGGAGACCACGTAGTGCGGCGCATCGACCACCACCAGGTACGCGGCCATGTTCGCGTGGATGTTGCAACCGATCCGCACGATGCCCGGCTTGGTGACCGTCACCTGGCGCATGTCGCCGGCCTTGTAGAGGCCGAGATCGAACCGCGCCGGCTGCGAGAGCGAGAACACGTTGTGATAGATCGAGTCGAAGTTCGGGAACCCGACCGTCGAGCCCACCGGGACGGCCATCAGGTGCGGCGCGAACGTCTTGTTGCGCTGCTCGATCACCTGGAACTGCGGCGGCTTCTTGGGCGCAGCGCCGCCCTGCGGCCACAGCATCACCAGGCCGAGCCCGGCGAGCGGCTTGCCATCGACCTGCAGCGTGCCGCGCAGCGAGCCGCGCTCGAGGCGCCGGAGCGAGCGCTCGTCCTCGGACTTGCCGACGGCGGTCGTCGGCTGCGGCGCGACGTCCTTCATCGTCTTCAGCGGGCCGTGGACGCGCGGCGGCGCGCCCTCGCGGAACACCTCCGAGGCGCTCGCCACCGCCGGAGCGCCGGCGACGATCTCGGCGCGGCTGAACAGCTGCTCGGCGTACGACCGCTGGCCGCGCTCGCCCGCGGTGATCGCGGTCGCGAGCAGATCGGCCGCCTCGCGGTTCTTGAGCGTCGCCACGAGCGCCTTGGCCTTGGTGAGCCGGGCTGCCGGGATCGGCCGCAGCTTGCTCGCCGGGACGACCATCGTCGGCTTGAGCGGGCCGAGCGCGCCGAGCACCTCGCCCTTCTCGCGGTCGGGGACGCTGAACTTGTCCATCGCGCCGACCAGATCCTCGACGAGCGCGGTGAACTCGTCGTCGGCGAGATCCATGCCGGCATGCGCCGTGCCCATGTCGCGGCCGCTGTACGTACACGGCCCGCCTGCGGCCACGCACACGAACTCGACCAGCAGCTTCTTGAGGTTCGCCGCGTTGGTGTTGAAGAACCGGTACTTGATCCGTGGATCGGTCGTCGTGCGGTTGACGAACTCGTCGACCACCGCGGTCACCGCCGGCAGCCCGCCGAGCCGGTCGAACAGCGGCTTGTCGGTGGCCGGGGCCGCGGGCGGCGCCGCAGCAGGCTCGGGCGCCGCGGCGGGTTCGGCAGGGGCGGCGGCCACGGGAGCCGGCGAGGGGGTGGCGGGTGCCGGCGCGTGCGAGCCGCAGCCGACAAGCGCAAGGCAAATCCAGAGCGCACTGTGCTTCACATGGTCTCCAAAGGTAAGAACGTCGAGACGGTTACGATCTCGGGCGGCGCACCAGGCTCAGGACGAACCCGACCAGGAGCAGGCCAGCGAGCCCACCTGACGCATAACGAACTTGTCGCGCCCATGGAAGGCCCACGGCCCGTTTCGGCGTGGCGACCAGCATCGCGCCCCCAGAGTTCCACTCGCCTCGGGACGGCACCGCCACGCTGATCGGACCGGTGACCGCGGCGGGGCCGGTCGCCGCCGCCGCTGGCACCGCAGGCACCGCGCTGGCAGCGACGCCGGCGCCGGCGAGCACGAGCGGCGCGCCCAGGCCGGTCAGGGTCGCATCGATCGCGTGCTCCTCGACGGCGCGCCGGATCGCGGACAGATCGACCGGGGTCGCGATCACGAGGCCGCCGCCGAGCTTGGCCTCGTAGCCGCTGATCGGCGCGCTCGCGAGCAGCGTGACGTCACGGCCGTCGATCCGCAGCCTGGTCTCACGGCCCTTGAGCACGGGCAGCGACGCCGCGGTCTTGGGGATCCGCAGCAGCGAGACCGGCTTGTCGCCGCGGAACTGGAAGATCTCGAGCGACTCGCCCTTGTTCGCCGTGAAGATCATCTCCGTGTTGGCGAGATCGGCGAGCGTGGCGGCGTCCGTGCCGATCGCCGCGCGCAGCACCGGCGTCGTGGCGATGCCGTCGGTGCGGATGTGGGCCGAGCTCGCCGCGGCATCGAACGCCGAGGCGATCCGCTCGACCACGGCCGTCAGCGCGACGATCTCGGCGCGGTCCGCGGTGCTCGACGTGAATTGCTCGGCGACCGTGACGCCGACCGCGGCCGCCGCGGCGACGACCGCGCCGATCAACCACAGCGCCGACCACCGGCGCTGCGGCATCATCACCATCGCCGAGGACTGCTGGGAGGACTGCTGGCTCTGGTAGGCCTGGCTCTGCTGGCTCTGCTGGCTCTGGTGGCGCTGTCCACTCTGGCCAGTCGTCGGAGCGCCGAGCGGCTGGATCATGGGACTCGAGCGCTGCGAGCCGAGCACCGCCGTGGGATCGCTGCCGTTCGAGACCGCCGGCGCCGAGCCGACCGCGAGGAACCCAGGCGACCGGCTCGCGCTCGGGTTCGACCCCGCGCCTGCCTCGATGAAGTGATCGCTGTGCGCGCGCTGGGCCCGGATCCAGGCGTCGTTGCGGCGCTCGAACAGCGAGCCCATCAGCTTGGCGATCCCGATCGACGACATCTGGAGCCGCTGCTCGCGCGCGAACGCCTCGAGATCGAGCTGCAGCGCCTGCGCGGTCTGGTAGCGATCGTCGGGCGACTTGGCGAGCGCCTTCAGCACGATCGCCTCGAGCTCGGGCGGATAGTTGGGCACCCGCAGCGACGGCGGCGGGATCGGCGCCTCGACGATGTTCTGCAGCACCGCAAAATCGCTGCCGCCGCGGAACAGCTTGCTCAGGGTGGTCAGCTCGTAGAGCAGGATGCCGATCGAGAACACGTCGCTGCGCCGATCGATGGGCTTGCTCGAGCACTGCTCGGGCGACATGTACGAGAACTTGCCCTTGAGCACGCCGCTCTGCGTCTCTTCGGACCGGCGGTTGCTGGCCTTGGCGATGCCGAAGTCGCAGACCTTGATCGCGCCGTCGTGGCTGATCAGCACGTTGGACGGTGACACGTCGCGGTGCACCAGGTGGAGCGGCCGGCCCTCGAGATCGCGCTTCTCGTGCGCGTAGTGGAGCGCGGTGCAGATGTGGCTGATGATGTAGAGCGCGTCGCCGAGCGCGACCTTCTGGAACCGCGCGAGCGAGCTCTCGATCAGCCGCCGCAGGTCCGCGCCGTCGACGTACTCCATCACGAAGAAGTACGAACCGTTGACGACGCCGATCTCGTAGACCTGGGCGATGTTGGGGTGCTCGAGCGTCGCGACCAGGCGGGCTTCATCGAGGAAGAACTGGGTCGTCTCGGCGTCGCTCAGCTCGGGCCGCGCGCGCTTGATGACCACGATCTTCTCGAAGCCCTGGAGGCCGAGCTGGCGCGCGAGCCACACCTCGGCCATGCCGCCGGTCGCAAGGTGGCCCAACAGCGCGTACTTGCCAAACTGCTCTGGCAAGACAGTACCGAACGAGCTGGATGGGTCCGACACGCTCACCTAGTGTGAATTAGTAGCAAATACATTGATTTTTGTAATCTGATTTCTGGGGTGAGTTTTATCCGGCCCAAGCCGCCTATGAGCGTACGCCGCACACATGAGCGTGGATCGCCGCGCGCCACCTATTGTATCCGGGTCGCAACGTGCCGGGTTGTGCCGGCAGTCTGCCGGGATGTGCCCGCGGGGCGCCACGCGCCACCGCCGCCCCGCGAGGCCCGCCTCAGGCACGTTCAGGTCTGGCCGTCACGACCGCGAGACGCACAGTTGCTGACGCTCACTCACCATTCGCGCGATGCCCCCCCCTGGGCGGCTGCGTAGTCCCTGGTGGTCAGCTGCGGCCCGGAGCGGCGCTGCAACATTTTGCTGCACTTCTATAAGTGCGGGTTGTCGTCGGAAAACGCGCCCGATGACCCGCGATCGGGCGCTCGACGCCGCGAACCCGCCCGCTCCCCTGACTGCCACGTTGCCGCGCGGCGGCTGTGAGATGTAGGTACTCGCGGACTGTGGCCATCGATGTGGCGCGTCAACCTGTCGAGTTGTCGATCCGCGCAGCATTGATCGCAGGCTCCACGACCTGCTACCGTGCGACGGATGTTGGCCGGTCGTACGGAGACGGCTTACGAGAGCAAGTTCGTAATGCTCCGTTCGCTCGCAATGGGTGGCATGGCGGAGATCCTGCTGGCCCGCGTCAAGGGCTCCGTGCCCGAGCGCCTCGTCGTGCTGAAGCGCCTGCACCGCCACCTCGCCGCCGACGACGAATTCGTCCAGATGTTCATCGACGAGGCGCGGCTGGCGACCACGCTGCGCCACTCGAACGTGGTCGAGGTCTACGAGTTCGGGGAGGACTCCGAGCAGTACTACATCGTGATGGAGTACCTGCACGGCTACGACCTTCGACGCGTGCTCAGCGAGATGGCGCAGCGCAAGATCTCCGTCCGGCTGTCCCACGCGCTGGCGATCATCACCGGAGTTTGTCGTGGGCTAGATTACACCCACGAGCGCACCAATGCTGCGGGTGAGCTTCTGGGCGTGGTCCATCGCGATGTCTCGCCGCACAACGTGCTCGTGACCTACACGGGCGGGGTCAAGCTGCTGGACTTCGGCATCGCCAAGGCAAACAGCCAGCAGTCGCGCACCCGCACCGGCATCCTCAAGGGCAAGGTCGCGTACATGTCGCCGGAGCAGGCGATGGGCGAGGAGCTCGATCGCCGCAGCGACGTGTTCTGTATCGGCATCCTGCTGTGGGAGATGACCACGGGTCAGTGGTTGTACCGGCGCAAGTCGGAGCTCGAGACCCTCAAGGCGGTCGTCGAGAGCGACGCGCCGCTGCCGTCGCGGATTCACCCCGGCTACCCGCGCGAGCTCGAGCAGATCGTGATGAAGACGCTGACCCGCAAGCGCGAGGACCGCTGGCAGACCGCCGGCGATCTCGCCGACGCGCTCACCGAATTCGGCCAGCGCCAGCGGCTCAACCTCGCGCCCGTGATGCTGGGCCGCATGATGACGCAGCTGTTCGCCGAGGACGTCGCCGCCTGGCAGGACGCCCGGCGCGCAGGCTCGACGCTGGGCGATCACCTGGTCGCCGAGCTCGAGCGCGAGGAGCGCAAGGCGGCCGCGTCGCGCAAGATCCCCAATGATACCGGGCGCGGCAGCGTCAGCGGGACCGCAGATACCGCGCTCGGCAAGCGGATCACGGTCGACGACTTCGATAGCCCCACCGTCGATCACAGCCCCGAGGAGCTAGGGCTGTCCGACAACGGCGGCATGGAAGATGAGCCGACGACCGTCCACACCCCCCAGCGCCCGTCGCCGTGGGGCCAGCTGACGCCGCCGACCCCTTCTCGATCGTCGCGCCCGACCCCGACCCCGACCCGGCCGCCACCGCCGGGATCGTCCCCCCCCGCGGCGCCGAGCGCTCCGGATCCACGCCAGCGCCCTTCGGGGCGTCGCGTCAAGTCCACCGAGCTCGTGCGGACCACCCCCACCTCGGTCCCGGTGCCGGCCGAGCCCGAGCCGTCGATCGAAGATCTGTCCCCCACCCGGCTGGTGTCCGGATGGACCTGGCTGGCGATCGGCGGCGCGGTCGCCGTGATCGCGGCGATCTGGTTCGTGGTCTCGCTGCTGCGCGGCAGCCCCGACCCGAACCTGCCCACCGTACCGCCGGTGTTCATCCCCAGCCGCCCCACCGAGGCGGCGGCACCGCCCGTGATGCCGCCGCCGCCCGCACCGCTGCCCACCCCCACGCAGGAACCGGTCATCAAGCCGCCGGCCGCTGCCAGCGCCCCGCGCCCGGGGACCCTCCCCGCGGGCACGACCACGCAGGCTGCGGGCGGGGTGGCGGCGCCGCCCACCGCCGTCAAGCCGCGCAAACCGGCCCGACCAGCGCCCGCCAAAGTGCCGCCGGTCACCGACACCGCCACCGAGGCCAAGCCGGTCGAGCCTGCGCCGGCGCCCGCACCGCACGAGGCCGGCTCGGGATCGGCGGGGCAGCATGACGCGCCCGAGCCGAGCGCTCCGACCAAGCCATCGCCGTAGCTTCGTGCGATGATCCGCGCTTCGGGCATGGAGACTCGCGCCAAAGCACTTCACTGGTTCATCCGCGGCGGCACCCTGACCACGCCGACCGGCTCGCACGTCATCGACGTCGAGCCGATCGTGATCGGCCGCAACGACGGCGTCCACGTCGTGGTCGACGATCACGAGGTCAGCGGGGTTCACTGCGAGCTGCGCGCGATCACCGAGGGCATCGCCGTCCGCGATCTGGGCAGCACCAACGGCACGTTCCTCGGCACCGTGCGGGTGCGCGACGCGGTGATCACCGCCAAGACCGAGCTGACCGTCGGCAACACCCGGCTCACCGTCGAGCCATCGGGCAAGAAGCAACGCGTCGAGCTCGGCTTCGCCGACCGCTTCGGATCGATCGTCGGCGCGTCACCGAAGATGCGCCGCGTGTTCTCGGTGCTCGAGAAGATCTCCGACACGCCGCTCAGCGTGCTGGTGCTCGGCGAGACCGGCACCGGCAAGGAGGGCGTCGCGCGCGCGATCCACGACGCGAGCAAGCGCAAGGCCAAGCCGTTCATCGTCGTCGACTGCGGCTCGATCCCGCAGACCCTCGCCGAGAGCATCCTGTTCGGCCACGAGAAGGGCTCGTTCACCGGCGCCAACGAGCGGCGCGACGGCGCGCTCAGCGAGGCCAACGGCGGGACGCTGTTCCTCGACGAGCTCGGCGAGCTGCCGGTCGATCTCCAGCCCAAGCTGCTCCGCGCGCTGTCCGAGCGCCAGGTCCGCCGGATCGGCGGCACGACCTACGATGGCATCGATGTCCGCGTGATCGCCGCGACCCGGCGCGACCTCGGCACCGAGATGAACGCCGGCCGGTTCCGCTCCGACTTGTTCTTCCGGATCGCCCAGGTCCGCATCGAGCTGCCGTCGTTGCGCGAGCGGCTCGCCGATCTCGAGATGCTGGTGGAGGATATCTGCGCCCGCGTCCACCGCGCCTGGGCCGCGCCGATCGTCTGGGACTGGATCCAGCGCCGCATGGCCTCGCACGACTGGCCCGGCAACGTCCGCGAGCTGTTCAACGTGGTCTCGGTCGCCGCCACGCTCGCCGAGACCCCGGACGCGATCGACGACGTGCTGCTGCTCGCGCGCGAGGATCCGCCGGCGCAGTCGACCCAGGCGGCGACCGCGTTCTCCGACGCCAAGCGCCAGGCGATCGATCTGTTCGAGCGCAACTACTTCACCGATCTCACCCGGCGCGCCAAGGGCAACGTCAGCGAGATGGCGCGGCAGAGCGGCATGGAGCGCCACCACGTGCGCGCCTACCTCCGCAAGTACCAGCTCGACAAGACGACGGGCTGAGCCGCAACCGCCCAGTACACCACGGGGCGGCGGCGCGATACCAGCGCGAACGAGGCCCGGCGATCGCGGCAAGACGGCGCGGTCACGCTCGGCGCCGCGGCGGCGACCTCGACGAAGAATTCGCGGCGATCTCGCGTGCGGGCCGCGGTGGGGTTGCTACGAGTCCCCGCATGACGAACAAGCTGTACCTCGTCTCTGCGGCGGCCTGGCTGTCGACCGCTGCGCTGGTCTCCGCCTGCGCGCCCGCCGCCCACCCCGTGGCGATCGAATCGCCGAACCGCCCGCTCGACGCGGCGAGCTGCGCGCTCGACGCGTACGCCCCCGCGACGGTGCAACCGCACTTCGACGACGCGGCGGTGCAGAAGGCGACCGTGCGCCGGCTGCGCGGCGCCGAGATCTACATCGCGGCGCGGCCCGGCCTCACCGCCGAGTGGTTGCGCCACGAGCTCACCCCGCGCGCCGGCGACGCCCCGGGCTGTGCGCTCGACGTCGCCCACGCCGAGATCACCGTCGCGTCGACCGGCCCCGGCTTCCTGGTCACGATCCGCGGTCGCGACGAGGCGACCGGCGGCGAGATCCTGCGGCTCGCGCGCGTCACGCAGGCCAAGACCGTCGCGGCGCGTTGATCGGGCCCGAGGACGAGACTCCTCGGACAGCCGCCGGCGCGCGCTGGCCGATTTTCGCGGCGCGGCGCGGCCGCTTTGCGCGCTACTCTCGGGCCATGGCTTCGGGTCACCCGGATGTTGCGGCCCGGTTCGTCGCCAATGACGAGCGGCTCCACTGGCACGACAAGGCGGTGTGGTGGGTCCGCCAGAAGCGCGACGTCGCCTCGGCCGTGGTGCCGGACTGGGAGGCGCTGCGCAGCGCCGCCGCCGGCATCAAGCGCCACACGCTGTCGCGGCTCGCCGATTACCTCGAGGAGTTCGAGCGCAACGCGGTGGCGCTCGGCGCCCAGGTCCACTGGGCGCGCGACGCCGCCGAGCACAACGCGATCGTCCACGGCCTGCTCGTCGACCGCGGCGTGACCAAGCTGGTCAAGGCGAAGTCGATGCTGACCGAGGAGTGCAAGCTGAACCCGTACCTCGAGGCGCGCGGCATCGAGGTGATCGACACCGATCTCGGCGAGCGCATCGTCCAGCTCGCCGAGGAGCCGCCGAGCCACATCGTCATGCCGGCGATCCATCGCCGCAAGGAAGAGATCGGCGAGCTGTTCCAGATCCACCTGCGCACCAGGCCGGGCGCGTCGGATCCGAGCTACCTCACCGAGGCCGCGCGCCACCACCTGCGCGACAAGTTCCTGGCCGCGGGCGCTGGCCTCACCGGCGTCAACTTCGCGGTCGCCGAGACCGGCGGCCTCGTCGTGTGCACCAACGAGGGCAACGCCGACATGGGCACGTCGTTGCCGCCGCTCCACATCGCCTGCATGGGCGTCGAGAAGCTGGTCCCCCGCGAGCGCGACCTCGGCGTGTTCCTGCGGCTGCTCGCGCGGTCGGCGACCGGCCAGCCGGTGACCGCCTACTCGACGCATTACCAGGGGCCGCGCCCGGGCGCCGAGCTCCACATCGTGATCGTCGACAACGGCCGCGCCGAGCTATCGGGGCGCGAGGCGATCCGCGATTCGCTCGGCTGCATCCGCTGCGGCGCCTGCATGAACACCTGCCCGGTCTACCGGCGCAGCGGCGGCCACAGCTACGGCTACACCGTGCCGGGGCCGATCGGCTCGGTGCTGGCGCCCGCCCGCGACCCGGCGACGTTCGCGACCCTGCCGTTCGCGTCGACCCTGTGCGGCTCGTGCGCCGACGTGTGCCCGGTGAAGATCGAGCTGCATCATCAGCTGCTCGCGCTGCGCCAGGAGATCGCGCGCAAGCACCTGGTGCCGTGGCAAAAGCGGACGGCGCTGCGGCTCGCCGCGTGGCTGTTCGCCTGGCCGCGGCTCTACCGGTTCGTCGGCTGGATGGCGCGCCGGCTGGTCCCGCTCGTGCCGCGCCGGCTGCTCTACGTCCGCTGGAACACCTGGGGTCAGCAGCGCGAGCTACCGCCGATGCCGCGGCACAGCTTCCGCGCGCGCTACCGGAGGCTCGCCCGTGGCCAGTCGTGACGACATCCTGGCGGCGCTGCGCAAGCACGCGCCCCCGCCGGTCGCGGCGCCCTCGCTCGACGGCCTCGGCGTCGCGTTCGCCGATCCGCTCGACCAGCTCGCGAAGGCGATGGCGAGCGTCGGCGGCGCCTGCGTCCGGGTCGCGGACATCGCCGCCGCGGCCGCCGCGGTCGCCGCCCTGCCCCAGGCCGCCTCCGCCAGGCGGGTCGTCTCGCTGGTCCCCGGCGTCGGCCAGCCCAACGTCGATCTCGCCGCCGTCGCCGACCCACACACGCTCGCCGATCTCGACCTCGCGATCCTGCCGGGCGAGCTCGCCGTCGCCGAGAACGCCGCGGTGTGGGTCGATGGTCGCGCCCTGCCCCACCGCGCCGTGTTCGTCATCACCGATCACCTGGTGCTGGTCGTCCACGCGGCGCACGTCGTGCACCACATGCACGAGGCCTACGACCGCCTGGCCGGCCGCCCGCGAGGCCACGGCCTGTTCATCTCGGGGCCGTCGAAGACCGCCGATATCGAGCAGGTCCTCGTCGTCGGCGCGCAAGGCGCCCGGACCTGCACGCTGATCGTCGTCGGCTAGGCCGCGCGCGCTGCTTCGGCGAGGATCTCGGCGACGTGCATCACGCGCAGCGGCCGGCGGTCGCGCCGGATGAGGCCGTCGAGGTGCATCAGGCACGACATGTCCGCCGCGGTCATGATCTCGGCGCCGCCGCGCTCGTGATCGGCCACCCGATCGCGCCCCATCGCGCACGAGATCGCCTCCTCGCTCACCGCGAACGTGCCGCCGAACCCGCAGCACTCGTCGGGCCGCGCCAGATCGACCAGCTCGATGCCCTCGAGCCCGCCGAGCAGGGTCGCGATCTTGCTGAACGGCGCGATCCGCCGCTCGGTCCCGCTGCCGAGCCGCAGCTCGCGCAGCCCGTGACAGCTCTGGTGCAGCCCGACCTTGTGGGCGAACCGGCCGGTCGCGCGCTCGACGTGCAGCACGTCGACCAGGAACTCGCACAGCTCGCGCGTCGATCGGGTCAGCTTCGCCAGCGCCTCGGCGTGCGCCGGGTCGGGCAACAGCTCGCGGTACAGCGTGCGCACCATCGAGACGCAGCTGCCCGACGGGCACACCACGTGGTCGTAGCCGCCGAAGATCTCGACGAACCGCCTGGCCAGCGGCCGCGCATCGTCGCCGCACCCGGCGTTCATCATCGGCTGGCCGCAGCAGGTCTGGCCCTCCGGATACTCGACCTGGACGCCGTGGCGCTCCAGCACCTCGACCGTCGCCAGCCCGACATCGGGGTACAGCTGCTCGATGTAACACGGGATGAACAGGCCGACCTTCATGCGTACCGGCATCATTCCCCCGCCGCCCGCCGCTGACAAGCGGGCCGCCGCACGAGCGGAACGCACCGCGTGGATTGTCGGATTTCGCTCCGTCGCGTCGCCTGATCGGGGCCAAGGAGCACGCAAAGACCATGACGAACTGGGCGTTGATCGTGGGAAGTCAAACCGGTGAGCTCCGGGGGCCGGTCGGTGACGCGGAGCGCATCGCGGCCGTTCTGCAGGACCGCGGGTTCGAGGTCGATCTGCGGGTCACCCGCGAGAACGCCTCTCGCGACGGCATCCTCGCCGGCTACCGGCAGTTGATCGACCGGACCCACCCCGGCGACGCCGCCGTGGTCTACTACTCGGGCCACGGCGTCCGCGTGCCGTCGCCGCCGGGCAAGCGCAGAGCGCCTACGAGCGGGTGATCGGCGACCGCGCGGTGGGAACGTTCACCGAGTCGCTGATCCTCGCCTTGCAGAACGGGGGGGCGCGCGGCTGACCTGGGATGCGGTCGGCCGCGCGGTGCGCGAGCGCGTACTCGGACTCCATCCGGCCCAGCGCGTGGAGGTCGAGGGGCCCCGCCGGCGCTATCTGTTCGAGCTCGAGGAAGCGCCGCGTGCGGGTGCCGTGACGATCGTCCCGGGCGATCGCCCCGGGCAGGCCGTGCTGCGCGCGGGACGGCTCCACGGCGTGCGCGTGGGCGATGGCTACACGGTGCTGCCCACCGGTGCCGCGCTCGACAGCGCGCGACCGATCGCGATGGCGTCGGTCACCCGGGTGGACCTCCACAGCGCGATCGCCGAGCTGCGGTTCAGCCCGTCCGAGACCGTGTTGCCCGCCGGCGCGCAGGCGGTCCAGGTGGCGTCTGCCGCGGCGACCCGCGAGATCGAGCTGGTGGCCGAGGAGCCTGATCGCGCAGCGATCTCGCGCGCGATCGAACAGGCCCGTCGCTTCACCATCGCGGCGCCGGGCAGCCACACCCAGGCGCTCGCCAAGGTCTCGCTGCGCGCGGGCCAGCTCGAGCTCACGACGCCCGACGGCGCGCCGGTGGTTCCCGCGATGCCCTATTCGCCGGCGAACCTCGTCAAGCTCATGACCAACCTCCGGATGCTGACCGCGGCGCAATCGCTCCGCGAGCTGGCCTCCGAGCCTGGCCAGCTCGCCGAGACCGCGGTCGAGGTGTCCTGGGGCCGGGTCGAGCGCGGCGAGCCGGTCGCGCTCGCCGCTGCCGGCGAGCTCCTCGCGGTCGGCTCCAAGATCTTCATTCGCGTCACCAATACCCACCCGCAGGGCA